>Ga0315279_10004209_pt1 | contig 19433 bp, 15 predicted proteins | sample YL17G06_20_MG_FD_203694 | JGI IMG/M metagenome (GOLD analysis project Ga0315279, IMG submission 203694) | Sediment microbial communities from Yellowstone Lake, YNP, Wyoming, USA - YL17G06_20 | ecosystem: Environmental > Aquatic > Freshwater > Lake > Sediment | place: USA: Wyoming | collected... | reverse complement strand
AACCGGTCTGGTCAATCTCTTAGAGCTTGCTCCAGGTGTCGGCGGCGCATTTGAGCATCAGGTAGGACGATGTCGCGCCCGGATCCTGATGGCCGATGCTGCGCTCGCCCAGGTAACTGGCGCGGCCCTTGGTTGCCAGCATGGGGATCGTGGCTTTCATCCCCTGCTCGGCGGCCGTCGTGGCGGCGCGCAACGCCTCGCCGATGCTGCTTCCATTCTCCGCCGCCGTGCGCATCGCATCGCGGGCTGGCGTCAAAGCATCTATCATCGTCTTCTCGCCAGTCGTCGCCTTGCCACGTTGTTGCACCCCGGCCAGGCCAGCATCCAACGCCGCCAGGAAATCTGCGGCCGAGAGCTCCGTTTTACCTGCTACGGCCGCGCCCGCTCGCATGAAAAACGTCCCGTACAGCGGCCCGCCGGCGCCGCCCACCGTGGAGACCAGCGTCATGCCCACCGTCTTCAAGATGGAGGCAATGTCGTTGTTCGCCACACTGGGCAGTTTGGCCTCGACGGCCCCAAACCCACGGTCCATGTTGATGCCGTGATCAGCGTCCCCGATTGCCGAGTCCAGTTCCGTGAGATACGTCTTGTTTTCTGCTAGCACCCGGCGAAAGCTATTGAGCCAGGCCAGCACATCATCTCGCGTGATCATCATTTGCCTCGCTGACAATGGAATAAACCTCACTGGTGAATCTGAATCCGCGGCGGCACAGACGCTCGCCTGCGCCGCCGCTGTCCACACACCTTACATGCCCCAGCGCAGGCCAGGGGTCTTGACAGGCGCATCCCACAACTTGAGCAGGTCGTCATCGGCCTTGAGCAGGGTGATTGAGCACCCGGCCATATCTAGTGAAGTGATATAGTTCCCGATCAAGTTGCGGGCGATGGTGATTCCCTTGCCCTGGCAGATCTGGTTCAACTTGTTGTAGACCACATAGAGCTCGATCAGCGGCGTGCCGCCCATGCCGTTGACCATGGCGATGACCTTGTCTCCCGACTTGAAGGGCAAGTCGCCGATGACGGCCTCAGCCAGCGTGGTCGTGATCTCGTCCGCCGTCTTGAGCGGCATGCGCGTGCGGCCTGGTTCGCCATGGATGCCGATGCCGATCTCCATCTGGTCTTCGGGCAGGTCAAACGTTGGCTTGCCCGCCATTGGGACAGTGCAGGACGTGAGCGCCATGCCCATGCTGCGGCCCCAGCCGTTGACTTTCTTGCATAGCTCGGCCACCTGTTTCAGGTTGCGGCCCTCGGCAGCGGCGGCGCCGCAGATTTTCTCTGACAGCACGGTGGTGCCGACGCCGCGCCGGCCCGCCGTATACAGGCTGTTTTGTACAGCGACGTCATCGTCAATGACTACACTTTCGACCTCAATTCCTTCCGCCTTGGCCATCTCGGCGGCCATCTCAAAGTTCATGATGTCGCCCGTATAGTTCTTGACGATGTGCAGCACGCCCGCGCCGCCGCTGACCGCCTTGGTCGCGGCCAGCATCTGGTCGGGCGTGGGAGAGGTAAAGACCGCACCAGGGCAGGCTGCATCCAACATGCCCATGCCGACAAACCCGCCGTGCATGGGTTCGTGTCCACTTCCGCCGCCGGAGATGACGCCGACTTTGCCCTTGACCGGGGCGTCTGCGCGCACGACATAGTTCGGGTCGAAGAACACCTTCACCAGGTCCGCATGCGCCGCAGCCACGCCTCGCAACTCTTCGACGACTAGATCTTCCGGCTTGTTAATCAGTTTCTTCATGCTACTCCTTTCGCTCACCCAAAAAGCCGTGGGAGGGAAAGAACAGGCTTATCCACTCGTTTTCCACCCATTGACCATCTCGCTAGGCTTGACACGGCCTTGCCATGGATGGGCGCGTTACCCTGAATCTTACGCTGCCTTCGCCTTCGCGGCTAAACCGGCGGTGACGCACCAGTCGTAGACAAAGGCACCTATCACACCGCCGATCAGCGGGCCAATGACGGGCACCAACAGCCAGTAGATGCCATTGAAGAGCCCTTTAGTGCCCACGACGAGGCCAAAGAGGCGCGGCCCCAAGTCACGGGCAGGATTGATGGAATAGCCGCTAGGCCCGCCCAGGCTCAGGCCAACCGCCAGAACGGTGAAACCGACGATTAGCGGGCCAAGATTGGCCCCAACGCCCAGGTTCTTGGTATCACCGCTGGCCAAGACGCCCCACAGCAGAACCGCCGTGCCCAGGATTTCTGTAAGCAAGGCGCCAATCAACCCGTACGTTCCCACGCTGGCCCCTCCGGCGCCGCCCCAGAAAGCTTGACCGAAGACGGAGCCTGGACCCGTGCACCAGACGTTGGGCAGGCCGGCCTTCACCAGGCCGTCCCCGTATGCCAAGAATACGCCCAGCGCGCCCAGGAAGGCGCCGATCATCTGAGCGATCATGTAGGGAATAACCTTGGCCCAGGGGAAAGCCCGCTTCACGGCTAGTGCCAGGGTGACTGCGGGATTGATGTGCGCGCCGGAAACGCCGCCGACGGTGTACACGGCGACAACGACCGCAAAACACCAGCCGAAGACTATGGTGTTCCAGTTGTAGGCTGATGCAGCCAGACGGGGGGCCAACCCAACGTTGGCGACGACCCCGTCACCGAGGAGAATGAGGATGAAGGTCCCGAAGACCTCAGCTAAAAGCTCTGCGAACATGGTTTACTCCTTTCAAGTTATGGGTTTGGCGTATTCAGTCTCAGGCTTGCAAACACTTTTGTTATCCGTTTTCCTGGCGTTCACCTCCCTTCTCTATCGCAATGGGCGCCCTAAATTCGGAATGTGTTCAAGTGGCCCATAGTCACGACTTGTGTGGAAAGACGGCTGCCCTTGGTCCCCTCCCCTCGGCCCCCTGTAAAGGGAGTAAAGGGGAAAGCTGCCGCTGTGAACACTCAATCTTGGCTTCAGGCAACCCATTATGGCGAAACAGTTGACCGGTTTGCCGCCGTGTCCCGGTCAGCACGCAAATATCAACCTGCTACAGGGGTCATCTGCTATATATCTGGGTTTCGCCTAAAGTAGGAATATGCAAGGCAACACGTAGACCGTGAGGAAATCAGGGACAGTAAACCCTTGGCCCCGGAGACAGGCTGCTAGATTCTGGGGGCTGGGACTCATACTATTATGGCACAACTGAGCAATCATTGGAATCAGGGAACCGGCCCAATTTGAAAAGGAAAATCCCTTATAGCAGGGGATTTCGGCGTATAGTGAATACTCCAATGGCGCACAGGTCACAGGCTGTTGGGGCCAGCCTACTCCTTGAGCCATCCCGCGGTCCGTTTGATGGCCTTTTGCCACCCATGGTAGAGTTCCTCGCGGCGGTCCGCCGAGATGCGCGGCTCAAATCGGCACTCGATTTTCCAATTGGCTGCTATTTCCTCGACGGATTGCCAATACCCCACTGCTAACCCAGCCAGGTAAGCGACGCCAAGCGCACCCGTGTCCGTAATCACCGGCCGTTCTATTGGAATGCCCAAGATATCGGCCTGAAACTGCACGAGAAAATCGCTCTTGGCTCCATAGCCATCGGCGCGTAGCACCTTGAGTTCAAAGCCGGATTCCCGCTTGAGGATCTCAAAAAAGTCGCGCGTCTGGTAGGCCTGAGCTTCCAGGGCAGCTCGGGCAATATGGTGCCTGGTCGTGCCTCGGGTGATGCCGAACATCGCGCCCCGCGCATACGAATCAGAATGGGGAGCGCCCAGGCCGCCAAAAGCCGGCACAAAGAACACTCCCTGTGTATCGGGCACCTGGCTCGCTAACCCTTCCGCCTCACCGCTTTCGCGAATGATCCCCAGACCATCCTGCAACCACTGGATGGCATCTCCGGACACATCGGCCTTGCCCTCCATTCCGTACACGACCTCTCCGTCTAGGGTCCAGAGCACAGGCGAGAACAGCCCGCCCGCGGGCGGAATATATTTGCTGCCTGTGTTGAGGATCATGAAGGAACCGGAGCTATAGGTGTTCTTCGCCATGCCGGCTTTCACACAAGCCTGGCCAAAGACGGCTATCTGCTGGTCGCCGGCAGCGCCGGCAATCGGTATCCGAACCCCAAAGAACGCATCTGGACTGGTAGTAGCATAGACTTCGCTGGAGCGACGCAACTCGGGCAGGATTTCGCGGGGGATCGCCAGCTCATTCAGAATCCACTCGTCATAGGTCAGAGTATGGGCATTGAGTAAGAGGGTGACAGAGGCGTTGGAGTGATCGGTGACGTGGGCGGTTCCGCCGGAGAGTTTCCAGATCAACCAGGTATCAATCGTGCCACACAGCAGCTCACTCTTGGCAATTCCTTTTTGAACGGCCTTATCGTTGTCCATGAGCCAACGGATCCTGGTGGCCGTATCATCCGGCACAATGATCATGCCGGTCCTCTCTTCGATGCCGGCCTTGTCCTTGGCGATGAGTTGCTCACAGATGGGAAGAGTGCGCCGGTCCTGCCATACAATGGCTCTGCCCACGGGTTCACCCGTCTTTTTGTTCCAGAACACCGTCGTATCCCGCTGGTTGGTGACGCCAATGGCGTCAATGTCTTCTGGAGATATCCGCCCATTCTTGAAGGCTTCGGCGACAACCTTCATGCTGACATTCCAGATTTCATTGGCGTCGTGTTCCACCCAACCCGGTTGCGGGTAATGCTGGGTGATCTCGCTGTACGCCGTGGAAACGACGTTTCCTCTGTGATCAAAAACGACAGCTTTTGTGCCTGCTGTTCGTTGGTGGATACTGAGTATATATCGAGCCATTCCAGGGCCCCCTTTTTGCTTACGATTGGCACGAAAGCTCCAGCGAGCAGGTTACAGGTTCTTGGAACGGGCAGTCTTTCCAACAGCCAACCCGAGTTCCAGGCTAATCCGCACCAGGCTGGCAAGATTATCCACTTCCAGCTTGCGCATGGCATCCCGCCTCTGTTTCTCCACCGTCTTGACGCTGGTGCGCAGGCTTTCTGCGATTTCTCGCGTCGAATGACCTTCGACGATCCGCTTGACCACTTCCCGCTCCCGCGGCGAAAGACGATCCAACAAGTTTTGTGGGCGCTCGGCGAAAAGATTATTGGCGAGCACCTGCGAGACGCCCGAACTCAAGTACACACCGCCGCAATGGGCGGCCCGCACGGCTGCGAGCAGTTCATCGGCTACCGAATGCTTGAGGACGTAACCGAGCGCGCCCCCTCGCAAAGCCTGCTGCACCATATCCGTGTCAGCATGCATCGAGAGCATCACCACCCGCGGGCTGGGTTTCATGACTCTGGTCTGTACCAAAGTCTCAAGGCCGTTAAGCTGCGGCATCGAAATATCCAACACGACCACATCCGGGTGCACGAGCTTGATCAGCATCAGTGCATCCTTTCCATTCGCCGCTTCTCCGACGACCTGCATATCGCCAGCGTCTTCCAGAAGCTTGCAGATGCCCTGCCGAACCAGATGGTGGTCTTCTGCAACCACAACGCGTATCATCATCGCACCTCAAGGCTATGGTTGGTCAGCGGCAAAGAACCATACAGCCGGGTTCCCTTGCCGGGTGCAGATTCAATATCAAAGCTGCCGTTCAACATCAGAAAGCGTTCTCGCAGCCCTTGCAAGCCCATCCCCTGTCTAGCATCCTGGCTCGGGTTAAAGCCCTGGCCATCGTCTTCCATGGATAGACTGATCTCACCTTCCGCATAGTCCAGGTTGACCCACACGGAGGCTGCCTGGGCGTGCTTGACGGCGTTATTCAATCCCTCCTGAACGAGACGGTAAAGAGCGGTTGCCTGGGCATCCGGAATCGGCGGAAGTTCTTCCTGGCTGCTGAAATCCACACGCAGCCCGGTGGACAACGCAAACGAAGAACACAAGGACTCGATTACTTTTGACAGTGGCACTGTGGCGAGGGAGGGCGGACGGAGCTGGTAAAAAATCTGGCGGATATGCTTCATCATCGTATCAACATTCTGGATGGTCTCTTTGACCTGATCCCCTACGTTTTTGCGGCCGGCCACGATCCCACTATCAATGGCTTTCAGGCTCAAGATCAAAGCCGTCATGCTTTGGCCAATGTCATCGTGCAAATCCTGAGAGATGCGACGGCGCTCGTCTTCCTGGATCGTGAGGAGCTGTAGCGTCATCAACTTGAGTCTCTCTTCAGTGCGAACCTGCTGGGTAATATCATGGGTGCAAGTAAAGATTTCCTCGACCTTGCCTTCTCGTCCGCAAACGGGGCTGACCAGGATCTCATTCCACTGGTCTCTCTGCTTCTCAACGAACCGGACCGGAAGACCTGCGTCAATGACCCTATTCAGAATGATCTTCCTGTGACCCATTTTTCCCGGAGGGACTAGGTCCCAAATACTGGTGCCGATCAATGCCTCCGCAGGTTTGCCGAGCCGCCGGCGCCAGGTTCCATTGATGTAGACGAGGGTCCCGTCTAAATTGATCAGCCCCATCTCGTCCGCAGAAGCATCCAGGAGTGCCCAGGCGAGCTTTTCTTTTTCCACTAGCTCAATCTGCAACTGTTTTCGCTCGGTGACATCCTGATTCGTAACGCGTCGGCCCAGGTATTCCTGATCTCGGAAAACCGGCTGGCAGTGATGCAGAACCCATCGCACATCGCCGGACTTGGTGACGATGCGGAACTCTACAGGAGCCTCATCCGCTGAAGTTGGAGACAAGTGACAATGGCGGTTAAAAACAGTCCGGTCCTCAGGGTGAACGACCGTTTCCATCAATCCAGGGTTTTGCTGGAACTCGTCAGGAGAGTAGCCCGTAACCGCTTCACACGCCGGTGAAATGTAACCCAGACTCCCATCCGCTTGCGCCCAGTACTCCCAGTTGCTTGACGCATCGGCCATTGCGCGAAATGGGATGGATGGCGGAAGAGTGCCATAACGGTCCGCCGTGTCTTGGCCTTCTTCTGACCGCTTGAGCGTTGTCGGACTGTCCCGAGCGTCTACAAGAGTCGCAACTTGTTGGGCATCCGTAATATCGGCATGGCGATGCTCGCGGCCCAGGGTATTCACAACGTCGTCCAGTAACTTGGTCAAACCATTGATATGTTCCCTGGCCTGTCGCAGTGCTTCTTCTGCCTGCCTTCGCTCCTGCTCGGATTCTTGGAGGAGTGCAACTTGCTGACGGAGTCGTTGGATTTCTGCCAGCAATTGGGACTGGGTTTTGTCGCTCTCGTTTACAGTCCGTTCCTCGATCATGGATTGTTACCTCGTACACTCCACCCCGCGAGGGGATGAGTTGCCACAAGGCGATGCGGGATTCAAACTCGGAGCAGTTCTTCCCCCGTCCTGAGGACGCGCGGAGCAGAGGGCCACTCCGCACAGTTTTTGATTTTGATGTTCAGCCCAGTGTCTTCTCCTTGAAGACTTTTATCATTATACACCGGTTTGCTTTTTGCAGGCGCAAGAGCTAAGACCTGGGGCCGTGGCTGTCGCTGTTTCCGACACCAATCCGCCAATCGGCGGCTATGCGAGCATCATCGGCGTCGCGGTCTGGCCAGGCTTGGGCCACATGAAAGGTACAAGCTCGGACGCCACCTCAGAGTTGACATCTCTCGTCTTTCCGGTATAGTTGCCGCATGGTCAACTTGCGTGCTTACGCTTTGGCTGGCATTATCCTGTTGATCGTTGCGGCGCTGGCGTGCAGTTACACGTCACCCGGCAAGTCCGCACCAGCCTCTGACACGTCGCTGCTGGCCGCGTCCGCAACGCTGCCCGCACACGTCGTCATCGCCGTGACGGACACTGCCACGCCGCGTCCGACCAGCACACCCACGCCAACCGCTACCGCGACTCCCACGCCGCTCCCTGCCGTTCGCCTGACTCGCGCCGACCACGCCATGCTCAACGGCGACTATGACACCGCCACGCAAGAATACAACACCATCCTGAGTGGGACTGCCTCGGCAGAAGAAATCCGCGCGGCGCAATTCGGCGCGGCCAAGGCCAAATATCGCGCTGGCGATTCCGGCGCTGGCGACGCGCTGCAAGCGTTCGCCGTCAGTTCCCCCGGCGACCCACACGAAGCCGGAGCGTGGTTCCTGCTCGGCCAGGCGCAAATGAGCGCGGGCGATTACGCCGACGCGATTGAAGCCTACCGCCGCTACCTAAAGTTGCGCGGCGACCTTCTTGCGCCCTACGTCAATCAGCGCATCGGCGATGCGCTACGGGCCAACAAAAACCCACAAGCCGCTGCCGAGACCTACCGCACTGCGCTGACCAATGCGCCCCCTGCCCTCGCCTTTGACCTGCGAGAAAAACTGGCGGGCGCGCTGTTGGACACAGGCGACATGACCGGCGCACTAGCGCAGTATGACACGCTGCTAGCTGCGTCCAAATACCTCAGTTATCGGATGCGCATCCAAACGCTGGCAGTGCAGGCTCTTGACGCCGCCGGTCAAACCCAATCTGCGCATCAGCGGCGACAGTTGATCGTGGACGAATACACTGCGCCTGCGACTGAGCAGCTTGCGTGTCCGTCCTATTCCAACTACGCCTACGATGCGCTCGTCGCACTGGTGGGCGACAACGTGCCGGTAGACGAGTTCAAGCGTGGGCTGGTGGATTACTGCGCCCGGCAATACGACCCGGCGCTGGCTGCGTTCACACGCTCGATTCAGGCCGGCAATCGCGTGGCTGAATCGCGTTACTGGGCCGGGCTGGCTTTTCGCGCTCAAGGCGAGACGGATGACGCGCTGCGGCAATTCAATCTCATCATTCAGAATTTTCCCAACGCGACCGTATGGAGCCAGGCGTGGATGGAAAAGGCCAAGACTCTATCAGCCACCCGAAGTTTCACCGATGCGGTGAGTGTGTATCAGGAGTTTGCGACGAAATACCCAGGCCGCTCGGAAGCGCCGGAAGCCCTCTGGCGCGCGGGGGTGACCGCTCTCACTTCCAAAGACGACAAGACTGCGCTTGACATCTGGCAAACGCTGACGAGTGCCTACCCCGCTTCTGACTGGAGCGCGCCCGCAATGCTTTGGCAGGGCAAGCTCGCGCTGGCAGCCGGGCAGACGGTCACCGCCACAATGTATTTCTCGCAAGCAGCAACATTCAACCCGGCGACGTATTACAGCGTCCGCGCCGCTGAATTGCTGCGAGGAGAAACCACGCCACTCCAGCCAGTCTCGGCCACACTCACGTTCGACGAACCGACACAACGCACGGCTGCCGAAGCGTGGCTGGCCGCCCGTTTGAACATCACCGACACGGCGCAACTGCGCGGCCTGCGCGCCGACCTGGCCGCCGACCCGGCGTTGCAGCGCGGGCAGGAGCTATGGAAGCTCGACTTGTCGATCGAGGCCGACGACGAATTTGATGCCGCCCGGAGCGCCCATCAAGGCGATGCCGTCGCGCTGTATCAACTGGCGATCCTGTATCGCGATTTGGGCGCGTATCGCCAATCTATCGCCGCCGCCGACGCACTGCTGAATGTCGTGGGTGTGCGCGTGACCGATGCGCCGCCATTCTTGGCCCGCCTGGTCTATCCCACCTACTATGCCGATCTCGTCGTACCTGAGGGGCAAGGGCGCGAGTTGGATCCGCTGCTTGTGTTTGCCCTCATCCGCCAGGAGAGCTTGTTCGAAAGCCTCTCCTACTCAACTGCCGCCGCGCACGGACTGATGCAGATCATCCCGGCGACAGGGCAAGAGATCGCCACGGCATTACAGTGGCCGGACTATTCACGCACCGATCTTTACAAGCCCTTCATCAGCATCAAGTTTGGCGTGTACTACCTGGCCCGTCAACGCGATGGACTAGACGGCGATTTGTACGCGGCGTTAGCTGCCTACAACGGCGGGCCTGGCAACTCGGCGCATTGGAAAGCTGAATCCGGCGACGACCCCGACCTGTTCTACGAAACGGTATCGTACAGTGAGACGCGGCTTTACATCCGCCGCATCAGCGAGTATTACGAGATGTACAAGAAGCTCTATGCGGCCAAATGAGACTTTCTCACGCCAAGCCGCAAAGGTTCATTTTGCATTCTTTGCGTCTCGGCGACTTTGCGTGTGGTTCCGATGAGCAAATCCAAACGCAAATCCTCAGATCATACCGGTCTGCACGCGGTCGTCAGCGGGATTGTGCAGGGCGTCAACTTTCGCTACTATACCGCGCGCCAGGCCGAGTCGCTCGGCTTGACCGGCTGGGTAGCCAACCGATGGGACGGCAGCGTCGAGGTGGTGGCCGAAGGGCCGCGCGCGGACTTGCAGGCGCTGCTCGATTGGCTGAGTCACGGGCCGCCCTCTGCCACCGTGACCGGCGTACAAGCCGACTGGGAACAAGCCACGGGCGAAGACACGGCCTTCCGCGTGCGTTATGTCTGACGGCTCGGCGTTGGTTGACATTTGCGAGTGGCTGTTGTATATTTGCAGCAGGGTGGATCAACACCCCCGCCCCACATCGTCCAAAGGAGGAATTGCCCATGTCCATATTCGGCAAAGAAAAACCCCAATCGCCCATTGCGCCGATGATGTCGGCGCCAAGCGGTTCGGGTGCTTCGACCAAGATCGAAACCATCCTTGGCCCCAACGCCAACTTTAAAGGCTCCGTCCAAAGCGATGGCGGGATGAAGATTGATGGCATCTTTGAGGGCACCATCGAGTTGGCCGGCAACCTGGTGATTGGAGAAAGTGGCAAGGTCGTCGCCGACGTCAAAGCGCAAAACGTGTCTGTCTCCGGCGCGGTCAAGGGAACGATAAGCGCAACAGGACGCTTAGAGATCCTGTCTACCGGCAAGGTCTGGGGCGACATTTCCGTGGCGTCGTTCCTGATTGACGAAGGTGGCTTTTTCCGTGGGCAAAGCGTCATGCCCGGTGAACCGGACTTTCCGATGCTCGAAGCGCCCAGCCGCAAACTGGCGAACGGCCCCGTGGTGGATGCCGAAGCGCCGCGCCCATCGTAGCCGACGACATTCAATGGCTCACCCATGCGAAGGGAGCCCTTCGCATGGGTGAAAAAAACCCGGTTCCTTCAAGAACCGGGTTTCTGTTTTCCGTCTGGGCGGGAGGGGCTATTACGCATCCGCTTTAGCGCGCACTGTTGGGCGTCGCCACTTGGGCCCGTTGTCGGAAGCGATGCCGATCGCCACAGTGGCAAACCCAAGCACGTATAGCAGCAGAAACGGGATCACGCTCAAGTTGCCCGACCGCCACGATTCGAGGGTCATAAACGCGGCATAGCCCACCATCATCACTTCGCCGAACGCCGTCGGGTCCGCCGACATAACATAGGAGCTGCGCTTCCAGGTTTCGCTGCCGCCCTCCATGCGGAACTTGGGCGTCCGCATAAAGGCGCTGGGCTTGCCGCACAGCCCTTCGAATATGGCGAGGCTGTTGCTGAGGGTCATGCCCGTGCCGATGATCATAAACCACGGCAGATTGACGATCCGGCGGATGTCGGCCCGGTGCAACACGATCTGACCGAGCGTATACTGAATGGGCACGCCCAGCATCGCAATGCTCATAAACGTCCTCATAAACGTCATTGGGATGCCCTTCACCCAGTCCGGGTGCAGGATGATGGGCAGCCACGTGATCAGCAGCAAGATGATCAGCGGGAAGGTCAGGTAGCCGCTCAGGTGGAACAACCCGGCCACCTTGTACCAGGTTGAGCGCTTGGACTTGAGCAGCGGCACAATCAACTTGCGCAGAGTTTGCGCCCCGCCCTTGGCCCAACGAAAGTGCTGCTGTTTGAGCGCCGTCATCTGCACCGGGAGTTCGGAGGGCACGGCCACCTCCGGCATGCTGAACCCCTGCCAGCCGGCAATCTGTGCCCGGTAGCTCAGATCGGCGTCTTCAGTGAGTGTATCGCTTTGCCAGCCGCCCGCGTCTTCAATGCACGCCCCCCGCCAGATGCCGGCAGAGCCGTTGAAAATGATCGGCAGGCCCGATCGGTTGCGCGCGATGTGCTCGACGGCAAAGTGCGCGTCCAGCATCAGCGCCATCGAGCGGGTGACGGGGTTGTAATCCTCGTTCAGGTGCGTCCAGCGTGCTTGCACCCAGCCCACCTTTGGCCGTCCCACGAACGCCGGCATTATCCGCCTCAAGAAATCCGGTGCCGGGACAAAATCCGCGTCAAACATGGCAACGAAGGGGCTGGTGGAACACTCTAATCCCATTTTCAGCGCCCCGGCCTTGTAGCCGGTGCGATCGGTGCGGTGGAGAACCGTGATGTCCGCGCCGCGCGCCCGATGCAAGTCGGCGCGAGCGCGAATCAGCCCCGTCGTTTCGTCGGTCGAATCGTCGAGCACCTGAATGTGCAGCTTGCCGCGCGGCCAGTCCAACGCCACCACAGCGTCCAGCAGCCGCTCGACGACGTACCGCTCGTTGTAGACCGGCAACTGGACGGTGACATCTGGAAACTCGGTGAGCGGCTCCAAAACGACCCTGTCCTTCCGGTGAACCAGGTACAGCAAGCTCATTGCAATGGCATTGAAACCATACAGTGAAAGCCATGTCGCTACAACTATATAGATGATCACGACGGTCAGTACCACACAACCTCCTTGCGATTAGGGCCAAGTCGGCCCGACAACACCTGCATGTCTGGCTCCGTTACGGCAAAGCTGCAGCGTAAACAAGTGTCCGGCGGAGTGGAAACCGCCCGCGCTGATTTTGCAGACACCTCCTTCAAGCCGACTGCGCCAAGATGGATATTACTTTTGCCTGGCGAAAAAAGCCGCGACGAGCGATCGCGGTACTCGAAATGTCTTGAACCCCCAAGGGGCTATTTGAGCGCAATGACTTCGTGTACGGGCTCGGTAGCAGTACGCCCCTTGACCTGGATGGGGTCCAATGTCTTGGCGACCACTCGATCCTTCACGCGCTCGTAAGCGGCTTGGCTGAGCAATACCTGCCCGCCACGCGCATTCTCTTGCAAGCGCTTGCCATAGTTAACAACATCGCCTACGGCGGTATAGTCCATTTTATTCTCGGTGCCGATCAGGCCGAAAACGGCCATACCGCAGTTGATGCCAATGCCAAAACTCAACCGTTCGCTTTCGGGCATGTTCTGGCCGTGCACGGCGATGGCGCTTTGCATAGATAGCGCAGCGCGCACGGCGCACAAGGTATGATCGGACAGTTCCTTGGGAGCGTTAAAGATGCCCATAATCTGATCGCCGATGAACTTGTCGAGCATGCCTTCGTGAGCCATCACGGCGTCGGCGCCGATCTTGAGATACTGATTGAGCACCTCGATCAGCCGCTCCGGGGCGAGTTTTTCGGCAAACGATGTAAAGTTGCGAATGTCGGCAAAGAACACGGTCATCTCGCGCCGGCTGCCGCCCAGGTGCAATTCCTCCGGGTTGTCGGGCAGGCTGTCGTACACCGTTGACGACACGATGCGCCGAAAAACCTCGCGCTTGGCCTCCATCTTTTTCTTTTCGGTCAGGTCGTCCACGACGATCGCCACGCCCATCGTCGCGTCGTCCGCATCCTTGAGCGGGGCGACGCTCAAGCTCAAGTTCACCTTGCCACGGCTGGGCAATTTGATGTCTTCATACGCCACCACCGGGCGGTCTGTGCGCTTCACATCTTCGACGAGCACCCACAGCCGCTCTCGTATGGGCAACACGACGCGATACATCTGGTGAATCGCCCGGTACGTCGGCACGCCCAGGATCGTCTCGGCGGCGCGATTGAACAACGTAATCGAGTCGGCCACGTCGGTCGAGATGACGCCGCTGGGGATGGAGGCAAAGACGTTGTCCATCAGCGCCTTCATCTCGGTGATCTGATCGAGCTGCTGCTTGACCTGCTCGAACAGTCGAGCGTTCTCGATGGCCAGGGCCGCCTGATTGGCAAAAGCGGCCAGCAGGTCGCGGTCGTGGTCGCCGAACAAACCGGCCCGGATGCGGTTATCGGCATATACCACGCCCGTGATCTTTTCGCGCACGCGCAGGGGCACGCACAGAATGCTCCGCAAGTTGTAGCCGATGACGCTTTCCTGCGAGCTGAAGCGCGGGTCGGCCTGGGCATTGGTCGTGACGACCGGCTGCCCTTCGCGGGCCACGGTATTCGCAATCGTGCGGCTGATGTCGAACGACGAGCCGCCGATGGTCTCACGGTCAATGTTGCGCGCCGCCTTGAACTCCAATTCGCCCGCCTCGTTCATCAACATCAAGAACGCCCGCTCAGCGCCGGTCAAAGTGACGATGTGATCCATCACTTGGTTGAGCACGGTCGCCAGGTCAAGCGTCGAGTTGACCACCTGCGCGACCTGGACGAGCGCCTTTAGCTCTTCCTGTTCGCGCTGCTGGGCGAGCCATTCGCGCTGGAGACGCCCGACGGCTTCGCGCACCTGCGGCAGCGTGGTCTCCAGATCGGAGCGCAGCGCCGCCGGAAGACTGGCCTGCTGGCGATACAGAGCGCCCGACAGGCTGTCGAATGCTTCGAGCACTGACTTGAGGTCTGGATGCATCGGTCGTTCTTTACCGGCCATGGATTCTCTCACAATCAGCCCCCATTGTTGGCAAAACAACAGACTGAATTTATTATACCAGAAGTCCAGCCGCAAGAAAAGGGAGTGTCAGTCGTCTAGTCAGCGACTGGACGACCAGGCTATCGGAATTGCCGATTCATGCGGGCGGTGAAAGCGTCCCACGAGCGACGCCACCATCGGGCGCGTTGGCGGACCGCCTCGGTGCGCAGCCGCAAGCCTGCCAGCCACAGCCGGGGGGACATCTCGCGCCAGGCCTTTTCGGAAAACTCGTCGGTCGGCGGCGTCAAGCTGTACTGTTCACAGGTATAGTCGTCCGTAATTTGCAGGATCAGGCGGCTGGCATCCGGCACCGCGCCGGCAAAGGCCAGGCCGCGCTCGCGCGGCGTCTGGCTATCGCGCCATCGAACACGCAACCAACCGGCGAACCGCAGCAGCCGCGCGTACATCTGAGCGGTGCGGCTCAGCCCACTCAGCCCACGCCGCTCAAAGATCAGCATCGCCGCAAACAAGCCGATGAGAAAGGCCACCACTGCGCCCAGCACCCAAACCCATGCGCCCAGAGGTCGGCGCAGCGAGCCTCCCGTGCCTCCCAAGTCGCGGTCTTCCGGAAAGGGGCGCTCACGGGACGGGACTGGCGGGTTAACCTCGCCGCCAGCCGAAGGCGACGGCACGGCCGTCGGCGTTGCCACCGGCTTGGGCCGTTCGATCAACGGCTGCGAGGCTGTCGGCTCAAATTCCACCCACCCGTATCTGGGAAAGTAGACTTCAACCCAACTGTGGGCGTCTCTTTCCTTGACGTGATACAAGCCGTTGGTCGAGTCATATTCGCCCTGAGCATATCCCACGGCCACGCGCGCCGGAACGCCCAGGCTGCGTAACATCACCACCATCGCCGAAGCATAATAGTCGCAATAGCCCCGCCGGATAGCCAGCACATAAGCCACGCCATCCTGATCCTGGGGGGGAGCCGGCGTCTGATCGTCGTAGGTGACATTGGCGCGCAGCCACGCTTCGATGGCGGCAGCCTTATCATAAGCCGTTGCCAGATTGCCCGCAATGCTCTCCGCTTGTACCCGCACGGATTGCGGCAGACTGTCCGGCAACTGCAAGTAGCGATCACGCACCCAAGCCGGATAAATCGCACCCTCGGCGCGCAACGAGTCTATATCGGCAATGCTGACGGACGAGACGACCGAATACGTCGCGCCTTTCATCAGCGATCGGGTGCCGATCAGTTGCGATACCTCGGCGTTTCCGTCAGCCAGGAGGTATGCGTCTGCCCGTATCGCGACACTGGCGCGGCGGGGCTGCGGCGCAGCAAAAATCAACGTGTCTGCCGGCAGCAACACCGTGACCGTCTGTGTAACATCCTGGCGAGCCTCAAAGGCGACCAGCCTGGGTTGTTGCCAGGCGTCCAGTTGAACTGAGTCATCGTCGGTGTTGATCCAACCCGTGCCGGTGTAGCGATCAAAGACCACGCCGCGCCAGTAAAAGCGCTGGGTGGACGGCGCGCTGATTTGCAGCACCGGGACATCTCTGAGGATGCGCGGCCCGCGTAGGGTGAGCGTCCGCCCAAACGGATTGCCTTGAACAAAGGCCTGGGAACGCAGTGTGGAAAACATCCGATTGAAATTATCCTCCACACGCCGCCACGGGCCTTCCACGCGCCGCCACATGTCGTAGGCCGATCCGCTGCCGGCGGCCGTCGGCGCAACCCAGGCCAACAGAATCGCCACCACGGCCAGCACCAACCCGGAGCGCAGCAAGTCAAAGCGCACGTCGCTGTTGTAGCCGACGCCCTCCCTTTCCCAGCGGCGTATTTGCAGCACCGTATACGAACGGACGACCAAGAGCAACGCGCACAGCAAGTAAACCATCAGGTACACGGTGAGCTTGGAACCGGGATAGTAATACAAATTGACAAAGAGCACTACACCTGAAGGCAGCACGGCGCGCCATACTCGCTGGTGACGCACTGTATTCCATACGGCGGCGTAACTCAACCACCAGACGATCACGGCCAACATAAGGATAAACAACAAGCTATCCCGACCCGTGCCACCGCGAAGCGCAATCCCGGTCCATGCGACCAAGCGTCCGTACAGGTCGAGGATTCTATCACGCCACAGCAGGTGAGGCAGAGGACCGGCCAGCAAGTAGCCTATCCAGGTCAGGCCATACACCGTGCTCAGCAGGTGCGCGGTCAGACTGCGGAATCGGCTGATGGAAATAAGCCAGCCGGCGACCATCCCCATCAGCGCCACAAGCCACAGGACTTCCAATCCGTCCGTCCAGTCGGCTGCCACGAGCGCAAACGCCGGGCTGAATACCACCAGTGCAGCCAACGCAATCATCACTCGATCAGTCGGTTGTCGTTCAATCTCCATACATCACCTTACGCTTCGCCTACCCAGGCTACCCGTCCACGTACCCACAAAAACGCGGCGACCAACACCCCAACACACACAGTCAACCCCACGGTCAATCCCAGGCTTTGCGCCAACACCACCGGCACGCCCAGCAGCGCAAGTAGCGGAAAGCCCGAAAACACAGCCGCAATGATTCCCATCGTCGCCGTGCCCGCGACCCAGCCAATACACCCTATCGTCCCGCGTGTCACCTGGCGCGGGTCTTCCCAGGTCAGGTTGGCTCCCACCGTGCCAAAGGCCAGGTACACGGCGCACAATGCAGCAATCGTCCCGGCCAATGCAACCCAGTTGTAGAGCAGCGCCTCAACCCCGGAACGCCCCAAGAACGTCGCGGCAACCAGGAACACGCTGCCGAGCGCGAGTGATGGCAGGTATGCCACGGCAAACTTGGCGGCCAGCAATATCTCAGCCCGCAACGGCGCGACTTTGAGCAACCAGTATTGCTTGCCTTCCAACCCAATGCCGCCCAGCGCCAGCCGCGCGGCAAAGATCCATGCCACGAATAGCGATGTGCCCAGGCTGCCGTAGGTCATGATCTGGCGCTCGACGGGTGAGGCAGACATCTGCTGCGTTCCCCGTGCAAGCGAGAAAGTGTAAATGACGCCAAAGATAATCGGCGTGATGAGCTGCGAATAGTTGCGCAGGTCGCGCGTGAGCAGCTTCCAGTCTTTGGCGATGATGGCGGTGAACGCGGCGGGGAAAAGCCGTCTCCCGCCCGCCTGGCGCGCAGCAGAGTCGCGGGCCGCGCGCCGATGTTCTGCGCGCGCCACTTTGCGTGGCGTGTTGCTCGACCGCGTCCGCGCCCAGCCGGTGATGTATAACCGCTCAGAGGCCACGAGCGACACGGCAAACACGCCCAGCGTCAGGGCGGCGGTCACTCCAACGAGCAGCACGGCGAGCAGCCATTGCCCTTCGCCCAACGCGACAAGCGCCCGCCCCGGCCATGCCAGCGGCGAGTACGGCGTATTGAACTGCACCACTCTGCCAACCAGCGCCAACATCTGCGCGGACGATGCGCCCCGCGCTGCGCCGCTCACACGCATGAACTGGCTCGACTGCGAGCACACGATGCTCGTCACGCCGCCGACCAGCCCTAGCACTTCGGCCACGCGCCGCGCTGGCACAACGCGCACCACAACCATCACCCCCATGGCCGCGATGCCCGCACCGGCCAGCATCAATAGCACCAGCGTCACCGGCAGCATCACAAAATAAGTGACGTTGTACCCCTGTGCAATCCCTAGTCCGATGAGCGCGGGCAGGTTGAACAGCGACATGAACAAAAAGTTGGGCAGCACCGCCTGGACGAGCTTGGCGACGAACACGGCGCGCGTGGGGATGGGCGCGGCCAGCAGGAACTCCATATCGCCGCTGAGGTACAGCGTTTGCAGCAACGCGCCAAAGTTGGTGAGCAGCCCCGCCAGGAACGTGGCGCCGGTGAACAGCACCGGCACTGCGCGAATCAAATCCGGCGTGACGAACTGAGCCACTTCAGGCCGGCGCATGACGGACAGAATTCCCCAACTTGCAAAGACAAGGAATCCGGCCAAGGCCGCCAATCCGAACGCGGCAAAGAACATCCCAATCTTGCGGCGGCGGCTCGCCCGCCAGATATTGTTCCACGTAATACGCCATCGGGCGCGCAAGAGTTTCCAGACGTAGCTCAACATTTCACATTTATCCCCCCTCCCCTGTCCAGCGTTCTTTGCGGGACGGGGGAGGGCCGGGGTGGGGGTCACGCCAGCACTTGTGCAATTTCGGCATACTCGGCCCCGCCGGTGAGCGAAAGGAAAATATCCTCAAGGCTCTGGTCGGCCCGCCCGGCGCGCAGTTCTTCGACCGTTCCCACCGCGATCAAGTTGCCGTGGTCAATGATGCCGATGCGGTCGCACATCCGCTCAGCAATCTCCAAAATATGCGTGGACAAAAACACCGCCGCGCCCCGCTCAGCCAGTTGGCGCAGGATATCTTTGATGAACCGCGCCGATTTGGGATCGAGTCCGACGGTCGGCTCGTCCAATACCAACACGCGCGGATCGTGCATCAGCGCGCCGGCAATCGCCGTCTTTTGACGCATCCCGTGTGAAAACCCCTCGATGAGGTTATCGGCATCGTTGGTGAGATCGAGGAGCTTGAGCAGCTCTTCGGCGCGATGTTCGGCCTGTTGCAGAGGCACATTATACAGGTCGGCCACAAAGCCCAAGAACTCGCGCGCGGAAAGTTTTTCGTACAGCATCGGCTCGTCGGGGACATAGCCCAAGATGGACTTGGCCGCGATGGGCTGCTGCTGGATGTCGAACCCACCCACGGACGCAGAGCCGGCCGTGGGACGCAAAAGGCCGCAGATCATCTTGATCGTCGTCGTCTTGCCCGCGCCGTTGGGGCCGAGGAAGCCGAATATCTCACCGCCGCGCACGTCCAAGTTCACACTGTTCACGGCCAGCTTGTCACCAAAACGCTTGACGAGGCTGGTGGTCTTGATCAAAGTATCTCCCATCACTTGATCCATCACCTCTCCTAACCCCTCCCGCCCCCTCCCCTTCCCTCTCCTGTTATTGCAGGA
>Ga0315279_10004208_pt1 | contig 19434 bp, 7 predicted proteins | sample YL17G06_20_MG_FD_203694 | JGI IMG/M metagenome (GOLD analysis project Ga0315279, IMG submission 203694) | Sediment microbial communities from Yellowstone Lake, YNP, Wyoming, USA - YL17G06_20 | ecosystem: Environmental > Aquatic > Freshwater > Lake > Sediment | place: USA: Wyoming | collected... | reverse complement strand
GCGAGGCATATCGACGCCTCGGAGCTCGACTGGCTGATCATCGTCACGCGAGCGCCGGCCACGTCGAGCGCCCCGACCACTCGGTGAACGATGCGAGTGGCCGGTTCCACGCCGCTGCTCTCTACCGACACCAGACACTGACCGCGAGCAGCCGCGACCCCCTTCACGGGGCTGGGCCCGGCGGTGAACCGCCCGGTCACGAGGGTGCCGGGCTTCGATGGATCGGCGGAGCTGCGGATGCGGATGGGGACGCCGAGCTTCCGGATGGGGAGGATGCTCGACAGGTGGAGCGCGTCGATCCCGTAGTACGAGAGCTCCGCCGCCTCGCGGTAGTTGAGGTGATCGATAACGCGCGCGTTGGGCTCGAGGTCGGGCGCCGCGGTGTAGACTCCTTCAGCGACAGTCCAGATCGTCACCTCGTCGGCACGGAGGGCCGCCGCTATGAGCGTCGCCGTGAGGTCGGAGCCGCCCTTGCCGAGGGTCGTCGTAGCGCCGTCCGGTGCACGGCCGATGTGGCCGGTCACGACCGGGGCGCCTCCCGACTCGAGCGTCGCCCTCAGCACGGACGAGATCGTCCTGCCGGCAACGTCGGAGATGACCGTCGCGGCACCGAAGCTGTTGTCGGTCTCGAGGAACTCGTCCGCATCGCGTACCGAAGGCCGGATTCCCGCTTCCGCGAGGCATACGGCGAACAGCCGCGCGGACATCTTCTCACCGGCCGCGAGGATCCGATCGCGCGTCCGGGGCGTGAGCTCCCCTACGAGCACGGCTCCGCGCACCAGGTCGCGCAGCTCCCCCACGATTGCGTTGAGCTCAGCGCGGGTGTCTCGTTCGGCCGGCCCTCCGAGCTCCGAGAGGACTGTCTCGTGCCGATCGAGCACGGCGGCGAGTAGCTGCAGGCCCCGCTCGCGGTTGCCCGTCGCCGCGGCCTGGGCGGCCTCCGCGAGCGTCGCGCTGGTGCCTTCCAGTGCCGACACGACGACCACGACGCTCGCGCTCTCCGACGCGGCCGTGACAAGAGCCGCGGCGGACCTGAGAGAGCCCGCGTCGCGAAGGCAGCTTGTACTGAACTTGTGGACTTCCGCCCGGCCGGTCATGCGGCTAGTCTAGCAACCCGGCGCGCGATGGGGCAACGTGCGCTCCCGACGGAGTGACCTACGCGCGCCGTCACGGTCGTCTAGCCACGCGTTCCGGCCGGGGCTATAATGCGACCCGGCAGCGCTGGGGCGTGGCCAAGTGGCAAGGCATCGGCCTTTGGAGCCGACATTCGTAGGTTCGAATCCTACCGCCCCAGCCAAGACGCAGAGTTCGCTCGAACCACGTAGCAACGCGCCGCCCTAGCGCAGCCGCCCTGCCGCTGCCGTCACGCCCCCGCGGCTGTCTGTGCCGTCTGCGTGCGGAGAGGATCCAGCGCTCCTCCAGGCACTTGGCGAGTTCATGGTGAGTAGCGTCATAGCAGGCCCCCGCTACCAGACTTGACAGAAGCCCTCTTTGTTTGCCAAAGAGGGCTTCTTGCGTACCCTCTATGCACTTCAGCGGCATCGCCAGTGCGTTCCGGTACCGGCTCGGGCTACGCTCAGCGTGCGCTCGACCGGGAGCATTCGCCCGCCGGTCTGCTCCGGACTGCCGCGAGCCGTCACCTCGCGCATGGGGCGTGAGGAGGTCGTCGTGACCATTGCTCACCCTCGCGACGGAGTCCTCTCTGTTGGCCAGATCAGACCCGCCGAGCTGTCCCCGGCTCGTAGCTCTTGGTCCGGCCACGGCAGAGGGGCTGGGACGCGAGCCCACGAAGTGGGCCTCGAGGGGACACGCCGGCGGTCGGAGGCGGAGTATGACCTCACGCGAACGTATGATCACGGCCCTGCACAACCGGCAGCCGGACATGGTGCCGGTTGCGCCCGATATCTCGAACATGGTCCCCGCACGGCTCACGGGCAAGCCGTTCTGGGACATCTACCTCCACAGCAATCCCCCACTGTGGAAGGCCTACATCCACGCGGCCAAGCACTTCGGCTTTGATGGCTGGCTACCCAACATCGGGGCGCAGACGCGCATCCGGAACCCCGCGATCGTCCGACGCACCGATGAGCGCATCATACTCCAGCACTGCTGGGAGGAGCGCGGCAGGCGCGTCTGGGCGCCGCATGTGACGGTCTACTACGTTGCCGATCCCCCGACGTACGGTGTCCCTCCGAGGAAGATCGGCCTGCCGCTCGAGCCCAGCGAGTGGGAGGATTTCGACGACACGTCCGAGGAGCTTAGCGAGGAGGGAGCGCTACGAGCCGCGCGGGAGCTGATGGGCGACGACGGCGCCATCGGCCTCAGCGTCGGGATCCCCGGGCTGGGCAACGAGGCGGACATCTACGAGTACTACGACAACCCCACGGCGGTGGGGGACCGCGCACGCGCCTACGAGGAGACCGTCGAGCAACGGACGCGGCAGGTCTGCGAGATGGGGCCGGACTTCGTCTTCATCGGCCACTCCGGCTGCCTCACGTTCCAGACCCCGGAGATCTTCCGCGACCTCGGGCTGCCCAGCCTGCAGGCCATCACCCGCGTCGCGAGGGAGTACGGCCTGCCCAGCCAGATCCACTCCTGTGGCCCGGAAGCGAAGCTCGTCGAGATCGCGGCCAGGGAGTCCGACCTCACCAACATCAACCCGCTTGAGCGCCCGCCGATGGGTGACTGCCGACTGGACGAGATCAAGCGCGAGTTCGGCGCCGACATCAGCCTGATGGGCAATCTCCACACGACCGAGGTCATGCTCCACGGGACGCCCGACGTTGTCAGGCGTGAGAGCAGATGGTGCCTCGACGTCGCGGCCGAGGGTGGCGGCTTCATCCTCTCGACTGGCGACCAGTGCGGCCGCGACACGCCGGATGAGAACATCATGGCTCTGATCGAGGTGGCGAGGACGTACGGGAAGTACTGAGCCGCGCCAGAACGTGACCGGCCGCCTGAGGTAGCCACAGAGGTGACGACATGGTTACGGTTCCGCTGGACGGAATCTGGTCGGTGCGACCGGACGCGATGGACTGCACCGGGGAGGAGGGGCTGGCGAGGACGCGGCAGGCTGTCGGAGGGTGGATGCCCGCCGAGGTTCCCGGGGAGATCCACCTGGACTTGATGCGCGCCGGGCAGATGCCGGAGCCCAGTGTTGGCGCCAACATGCCTGAGTGCCGCTGGCCGGAGACGAAGTCCTGGTGGTATCGGACCCAGTTCGAGGCTGGCCCGGAGTTCCTCGGCCACGAGCGCCAGGAGCTGGTGTTCGACGGCCTCGACCTCTACTCCCAGGTCTTCCTGAACGGGCGGCTCGTCGGCGAGGCCGCCAACGCCTTCGTCCCCGCCGTCTTCGATGTGAAGCCGTGCCTGGTGGAAGGCACCAACGAGCTCATGGTCCGGCTCACCGCGGGTAGCGAGCTCGCTGCGGACGCCACGCCAGCGGGGCAGGAGCAGGCCCCCCAGGCCAACCTCGCCGCGGACGGCTCCATCCCGAACCCGGTCCCCGAAGGAGACCCCGGGCGCGGCCGCCTGTGGCCCGGCAAGAAGTGGCTGCGGAAGCCGCAGTTCAGCTATGGCTGGGACTGGGTGGACGCACTCCCCAACATCGGCATCTGGCGGAGCGTCCATCTTGAGGGCCGCAGCCTCGCCGTCCTGGACGATATCCATCTGGACACCTCGCTCGAGGGCGAGCGTGCCTGGTTGGAGTTGGAGGCCGCAGTCGAGAACCTGCACCCGTGGGCCGAACGTCGTTGCCTGCTCACACTGGAGATCCAGCCGCCTGAAGGCCGGCCCGCGATCACTCGTCAGTATGACCTCGACGCCCCGCCCGGGCGTATGCCGGTTCGCGACCGCATCGAGGTCGCCGAGCCGCGTCTGTGGTGGCCCAACGGCATGGGCGAGCATCCGCTCTACGGCGTCAGGGCTAGCGTGGCTGATGCCGACGGGGCATTGTGCGATGAGCGCCGCTTCCACGTCGGCCTGCGCACCATCGAGATAGACCGCACGCGCCTGGCCGAAGGCAGCCGGTTCTGCTTCTGCGTCAACGGCCAGGAGGTGTTCTGTCGCGGCGGCAACATCGGCCCCCACGACGCAATCCTCGCCCGCATCTCGGACGACAAGTATGAGGCGCTTGTGGCGGAAGCCCAGAACGCCAACATGAACATGATCCGCATCAACGGCTGCTCGATCTATGAGGGGCCGGCGTTCTACGACGCCTGCGACCGGATGGGCATCCTGGTCTGGCATGATTTCATGCTGACCTGCACCACCTACCCGGAGCAGGACCAGGGGTTCCGGGACGCGGTGCGGGCCGAAGCAAGGACCGTTGTCCGTATGCTGCGGCACCACCCAAGCATCGCACTGTGGTGTGGGAACAACGAGTGCACCTGGGGCTTCCGTGACTGGTGGAACGCGGACAAGACCAAGCCCCTGGATGTCGGCGGGCAGGTGTTCTACAACCGGATGCTGCCCGAGATCTGCGGGCAGCTTGACCCGGCGCGCCCGTACTGGCCCGGCAGCCCCGCGGGCGGCGAGGAGCCTAACGACGAGCTGAGCGGTGACTGTCACTGGTGGTCGCCGTTCTTCATGAACCCGGATGTGAACCGGCGCATCCGCCACGAGGTGTTCGACGAGTGCAGATCGCGCTTCGTCAGCGAGTACGGCGTGATCGGCCCGCCGCACCTGGACTCCCTGCGCGAATGCCTAGGGACCCAGGCGCCGGAACCGGGCACGCTCGCCTGGCGGATCCACACGAACATGTTCGAGAAGGACACCGTGCCCGCGGCGATCGGCTTGCATTACGCGGACCCCGAGGCGCTGAGCGTGCCGGAGTACGTGCGCTATGGGCAGATGTTCCAGGCCCTCGTCCACGGCCACGCGATGGAGGCGCTGCGCTTCCGCAAGCACGACCCCCAGGACGACTGCGCCGGGGCGCTGATCTGGTCTTACTCCGACTGCTGGGGCGAGACCGGGTGGTCTATCCTGGACTACTACCTGCGCCGCAAGGCGAGCTACTATGCGCTCCGCCGGGCCTGCGCTCCGCTGAAGGTGATCGTGCGCCGCCGCGGCGACCGGCTGGTCACGCGTGTGGTCAACGACGCGCTAGCGCCGGCCCCTGTCACCGTGGAGGCGGGCTGGTGGCGGGTGGATGGCAGCCAGTGCGAACTGGACAGCCACTCAATCGAGGCCCCCGCCAATGGCATGGTGGAAGTGATGTCCGTCCTTCTGCACGACGCCGCCCACGATCCGGGCCACTGGCTCTATGCCGCGGTCCTGCGGCAGCCGGACGGCCAGCCACTCGACCAGTCCCTCTGGACGCTCGCCCCGCACCGCGAGTTGGCCCTGGACAACCCGCGGGTCGAGATCGAGGACGCGGGCGATGGCTGGCTGCAGGTCTCGAGCCCGGTCTACTGCCATGCTGTTCATGTTGAGGATCACGGGCGGGAACTGGTTTCGGACAACTGGTTCGATCTGCTTCCAGGCGTGACCCTGCGCATCCACTGTGCCGAAAGCGGGGTGGCGGGGCAGCTGGGGTTCGAGGGGTTCACCGCCAGGACATGACCCGGCTGGGCGCGGAGTCGCTCAATGGAGACGGAGGTCATCTTCACCCCGGCGCGACGGATCGCCCGCTGCCGCCCGGGATCGGGCAGTCGCCCATATGCCTGCGGCACAAACTCGGACCATAGAGCAAGTGGGCATCCCACCCGAGGGAGTTCCTGGCGTCACGAGGTCCATCACCAGTCAGTCAGGCATCACCGCCGAGAACATGGAGCCCCCGCCTCCTGGCAGCGTCGAGGTTGGCTGCAGCGACCGTCTCCCTGCGGACGGCTCTGGCAAGTGCGAGGGCGACGACGCGTGACCCCGCGAGAGCTTGTCTCAGCCGTAGTTGAAGGTTCGTGAAGAGGAGGAGGTGGCGGCTCTCGCCCGGTTCTTGGAGAATCGGGCTGAGTGATCCTGAAGAGGAGAGAGCCGCCATGTCGAAAGGGTATCGCAAGCCGGAGGCTGTGGACAGCGCGGAGTTGTCGCGGTTCCTGGCTGAGGGGGGTCAGCTCCTGCTGCCGATGGTGGAGTTGATCACCGAGGCGAAGGTCGCGGTGGACGAACTGATCGAGGTGATGGGCCGTGCGACGCTGGGGGCGGTGCTGGAACTCTCGGCGCGGGAGCTGGTCGGTCCGCCCCATCCGGGGAAGCCAGACGGGGAGATCCGTCGTCACGGGCACCAGCAAGGGGTCGTGACGCTGTCGGATCGTCGCGTCCGGGTGGAGAAGCCTCGTCTTCGTCGGAAGTCGTCGGCCACTGGCGGGGAGGTGGCGATCCCGGCGTATGAGGCGATGCAGCGCGATGACCGGCTCCAGGAGAAGCTCTGCTCGATCCTGATGCGGGGCGTGAGCACGCGCAACTACGCGTCGGTGGTTCCGGAGATGGCGGGGAGCTGCGGGATCTCGGAATCGAGCGTGAGCCGGGAGTTCATCGAGGCAAGCGCGGAGCAGCTCCAGACGCTCTGCGAGCGGCGGTTCGACGATCTCGACATCCTGGCGATCTACATGGACGGGATCCAGTTCGGCGGGGAGCACCACGTGATCGCTGCGGTAGGCGTGGCCGCGGACGGCTCGAAGCACGTTCTCGGGCTGGCGGAGGGGGCAACGGAGCACTCGGAGGTGGTCAAAGGTCTGCTGGTCGGTCTGGTCGCGCGCGGGGTCACGCCCTCGCGGCGTCGGCTCTTCGTGATCGACGGCTCGAAAGCGCTCCGCAGAGCGATTGGCGAGGTCTACGGGTCGGACAACTTGGTGCAGCGCTGTCGTCAGCACAAGGAGCGCAACGTCGTGGGTCACCTGCCGAAGAGCCTGCAGGGCCAGGTGACCTCCGTGCTGCGGGCGGCGTTCCGGCTCGATGCGGACGAGCGGATGGCGAGGTTGCGGAAGCAGGCGTCCTGGCTCGAGGTCGAGTATCCCTCCGCGGCCGCGAGCTTGCGCGAGGGACTGGAGGGGATGTTCACGGTTCGCCGGCTCAAGCTCGCGCCTCCGCTCGAGCGCTGCCTCGTGAGCACGAACATCATCGAGAGCACGTTCAGTGGCGTACGGGGCCGCGTGCGTCGCGTCACCCGCTGGAAGAACGGGGCGATGGCACTCCGATGGGCTGCGGCCGCCGGGCTCGAACCCGAGAAGAGCTTCCGCAAGATCCTCGGCTAACAGGCCATCTGGATGCTCAAAGCCGCCCTCGACCGACGAGACCAGCATCCCGAGGAGAACGTCGCCTGAGCAACGAACCGACCACAGCCGCCATCTCCACCTTCAACTGCGGATGGGACAGGCTCGACCGCGACATGCTCCGGCCGGATCCACGGGAGGCACCTCCTGATGCCAGACGCAACCCATCACGCTCGGCAAACCCGTTGGACGGCACTGCTTGCCCTCTGTGCTCTCAGCGTGGCCGGCCCTCCCGCGAACTGCCACGCGCAGGTGCAACCCACAACCGCACCTGCCATCGCCGAGGCTGAGAGGGCCGTGTGGGAACAGACGCCACCGTCCCACGCCGCCGTGCAATCGCTGGGCACCATGGGCCAAGACGCCATCCCGGCGCTCATCAGGATGATGCGCGAGCATCCGGGCGGTGACATCCGCTTCCTCTCCCAGGAGGCCCTGGCCCGGATCGGCGAGCCAGCCGTCGAGCCGATGGAGGAGGTCCTGCGCGACGGGGACGCCGCGGCGCGCATGGCTGCGGTGCTGGGACTCGAGAAGGTCTTGGGCGCCCGCGCGGTGCCGGTTCTCGAGCCACTTCTGGGTGACCCCAACAAGGGCGTCGTGGCGAGAGCTGCGGGGGCGCTTGTCCGGATAACGGGCGATGCCGCCCGATACCTGCCCCTGCTAGTCGACGCCCTTAAGACCGGCAACGACGGCGACAAGTGGATTGCCGCGGAGAGCCTGGACTGGTGCAAGTCCGCAGCCGCGCCCGCGGTGGCCGATCTGGTCGAGGCACTCAAGACAAGTCGCGGTGGGGTCCGCGACCGGGTCCTTACAGCGCTGCGCAGCATCGGGACAGAGGAGGCCAAAGCTGCCGTGGCTACAGAACAAGCCGGCGACCTCAAAGGTGACGATGTCTGGGAACGCCTGCGGGCGGCACACGCGATCGGTGAGGCGGGCCCAGCGGCATCCGGGTGCTTGCAGGCACTGCGCGAACGCGTCGCGGACACGGGCGAGGACGTTCTCGTTCGCGGGTACTGCGCATGGACGATCAGCCGAATCGAGCCACCGGAAGAGACCGTGCCGTCGCGATTGTTCCATGTCCGGCAGCAGGCCCCCAATGCCTCCGACGGCAACCCGGGCACGGCGGAGCAGCCGTGGAAGACCATCCAGCGGGCAGCCGAGACCATGAGCGCCGGCGACACTGTGCTCATCGGCTCGGGCGTCTATCGCGAGTTCGTGCGGCCCTTCCTCGGCGGCGCCTCGTACGAGAGGATGATCACTTACCGCGCAGAGCCCGGAGCGGACGTGGTCATCAAGGGCTCTGACGTCTGGACCCCCGCCTGGGAGAGCGCGCAGGTCGGCGAAGTGTCGGTCTGGTGTGCCCCGTGGCAGCGCCTGCCCTGGGACCGCCCGGAGGACTGGCCCGAACCCCGCAGCGCACCCATGCACCGCGCCGAACAGGTCTTCGTGGACGGCAAGCTCATGACCCACGTCGCCACGAAGCAGGAGCTCGTCTCGGCTGCCGGCTCCTTCTGCACCGACGATGCTGAGGGCAGGCTCTACCTCAGACTGCCGCAGGACGACGCTCCCGCAGCCCACCTCATCGAGCGCTCCACCCGGCAGCAGGTCTTCGCCCCCGCCGTTCGCGGCCTCGGCTACATCCGCGTGCAGGGGCTGAAGATGACACACGCGGCGAACCCCGAATCCCAGGGCGCCAACTGGGGCATCATCGGCCACCGCTCCGCTCTCAGCACACGCCGTGGCCACCACTGGATCATCGAGGACAACGAGATCACCTGGGCCAATGCTCAGGGCATGGACGTCGGGGGCGAGGGCTGGTCGGCGGACCTCCAGAAGCAACCCCCCGTGAGTGAGGAGTGCGGGTTCCACCAGATCCGGCGCAATGTCGTCAGCTATAACGGGGTCGCAGGGATCGTCGGGTGGTCCGGCGTCACCGGCCTGCTACTCGAAGACAACACCACTGACCACAACTGCCTCAAGGGCAACTTCTACGCCTACGAGGCAGCGGGCGTGAAGCTCCACGGCACCGACCACGTCATCATCCGCCGGCACCGCTCCCACGCCAACGATGCCTTCGGCATCTGGGTGGATCACATGTGCCACCACACGCGCATCACCCAGTGCACAGTAACCGAGAACCGCGGTGCGGGCATCTTTGTGGAGGTCAGCAAGCAGGGCCCCAACCTCGTGGACAGCAATGTGGTCATCGGCACCCGCGATGCGAGCCAGGGCGGCTGGGCCGACGGGCTGTATTCGCATGATGCCGATGACGTGACCTGGGCCAACAACCTGGTCATGAACTGCCGCGGCTGGGGCGTCCGCCTGACCCGCTGCATCGGCAGGACCGCCGCCTGGGGCGAGACCTCCATCAGCCACCACCGCGTCTACAACAACATCCTCTCCGGCAACGCCCGCGGCGCCATCAACCTGCGTCCCGAGGCGTCGCTGAGCGAAGACAACCTCAGCGACTTCAACGTGCTGTGGGGGACCGGCGGGCCACCCGCAGGCACCGTGGACAACAGCGGCATCAACGTGGACTGGACCAAGACGGAGGTCGGCAAGCGCCTGGGGCTGATGGGAACAGCGTCACTCACACTGCCGCTGCCGCGGTGGCAGGAGTACGGTCAGGACCGCAGCTCCATTGCGCTCCCCGCAGCATCACTCCTGGGGCCGGGCGACGCCGGCGCCGCTTCCGACGAGACGGCGGCGGCTCTTGCCCCACGGCTGGCTGCGCTCTGGAATCAGGGGTTCGGCCTCGACGCAGGCGTGGCCGACTACGCCCCCAGGCCCGCGCAGGAGCTCGTGGCCGCCCTCTCAGCCGAGCTACGCGGCGCCACCCTCGTGCGCCAGTTGATGCTGTCACCCTCGGTGGGATTGCAGGTCTGGCAGAAGGGCCAAGAGCCCGTCGTAGTCGCCTGGGACTGGGCCGGCCCGGCGCAGGTGATGCTCCCGGGTCAAGATGAGCCCACGTCCCTCAGCGCCGAGCCGGTCTTCCTGCACGGCGTCTCGGCAGCCCTCCTCGGCCCAGCGTCGCTCACGGTTCCTGCCGAGCCGCTCAGCGCCGCAGGTGGTGAAGTGAACACCGTCACCGTAGGCCCGGGCACTCGGGCGTATGCCGTGCAGGCGATGCACGCGACCGTCGAGGGCGGCGAACTGCGGATTGCGCCCGCTGTCGGGATGCCACCCGGCGACTATTCAGTGCTGCTGGTGGAAGATGAACGGTGGGGCGTCGTGAACGTCAGCGTCGTAGAGGCCCTGCTGATCGAAGGGCTTGCAGCAGAATGGGCTGGGGGGCCCAGGGCAGTGGTGCGAGTCGCCAACCGTCTGGCGCGCCCGGTCCATTGTCGCGTCGAGCTGGACGACGGGGCATCGAAACACGAGGCGACGCTGTCGCTGCCTGCCAACAACACGGGCGCCGCCGCCTTCCCTCTGATGGACCAGGGCGGCTTCGTGCCAGCGCGCGTTCGGGCTTCGTTGCCGGGCGGCGCGTCGGCTTCCGCTGAGGCACTGCTGGCAACCGCACGGTCGGTCCGGGCCGCAGGGCCGCCGGAAGTCGCTGGCTTCTGGGACCGCGCTCCGCGCTACCCGCTGGACGGGTTCCCGGGCGGGTTCTTCCCGGAAAGCCTGCGGCAGGCCTTCACCGAGAAGCCCGGCGACCTGAGCGCACGGTTCGCCTCGCAGTGGGACGACCACAGGCTCTACCTGCGAGTCGAGGCAAAGGACGACAGACACTGCCAGACGCAGGTCGCCGGCGAGGCCTGGAACCAAGACAGCGTGCAGGTGCTGCTTGAGCCTCGCCCCCTGACCGGCGCGGCACGCCGCCTGGAGTTCGACGTGGACCTGCCCTCCATTGACGCCGCGCGGCCGCGCGTGTTCGGCCGGCAGGCCCCCGGCGTGGAGGCCCTGCCTGCAGAGGAGATCGCCGTAGTCGCGGCCCAGGTGCAGCGGGAGGGGGAGAGCACCGTGTACACCGTCGCTCTGCCCTGGACGGCCCTGGGACTTGAGCAGGCACCCGGGGCCGGAAGGGAACTGGGTCTCGCGATCGTGGTCAACGACGACGATGGAGACGGACGCGGTCGCCACGGCCTTCAGTGGTTCTTCGGCATCCACGGTTTCCGCGGCCAGTACCAGCGCCTCGGCGCCCTTTGGCTGGGGTAGCCCAAGTCACCCTTGCTCAGGATGCTGCGAGACTCCTGGCATCGCGCGGTTCCGGGCCCGGTTTGGCATTGGGTCTGCGCGAGCCGCTTCGGCCGCACACCGCGCCAAGGTCAGCACCGGGGACCAGAACTGGAATGTGACACAGCGAATGCCCGACAGACGGTCTTCGGGCAAGCCTAAGAAGAGGAGCGCAACATGCGAAACGAAGGAGATCCGCGTGGCCCGCGTCATCGTGGTCGCGACGGCCCGGTGATCCGACCGAGACCAACTCCGAGGGAGGACCAGTATGGCCCCAGGCTCCGCCGTGCACCCAATGATAGGCATGATCGCCGTCGCCGCCCTGACGCTCTGTTTGACGGCGGGAATAGCCGCCGGGGACGGGCCCGTGGTACTGGCGGCGGAGGGCGTCGCCAGGTCGGTGCTCGTGGTTGCGGAAGGCCTGCTACCCCGGACGAGAGGGCCGGCCGCGCCCATGCACGGGCGGTATCTGCGCCTCCGAAATGCGGCCGATCGAACCATGCTGGCGGAAGTGGAGGCGTTCAGCGGCAACACCAACGTGGCCCTGCACAGGCCGGCCACGCAACAGGGCCAGTGGGGCGGCTGCACGGCCGCCAACGCAGTGGACGGCGACCAGAACCCCGATCACGACCGGTGCGCCGTGGGCGACGTCGGCGGCTGGTGGGAAGTCGATCTCGGGCAGACCGTGGCGATCGACAGGATCGTGGCCTGGAACACCGATGCCCGCAACGCGTACCGGATGGCCAACCTCACCGTTTCGGTCCTCGACGAGACCCGCAGGCCCATGCACTGGTTGCAGGTGCGGGAAGCGCAGCCGAGCTGGGAGTTCGACTCCAGCCTGTACCGCACCGGCGACGCGGCGAATGCGCGCACTGTGCAGGCTCTCAAGGACCTGCGCCACTACCTCGGGGCCGCCACCGGCGCGGAGTTCGTGGTGAAGCGTGAGGGTGAAGAGAGCGCCGACGAAACCTGTGTCTACTTCGGCAGCGCGGCCAGCCGCAAGCTGGGGCTGAACCTCGACACGCTGGCGCCGGACGAGTGGGTGATGAGGACCCGGGACGGCGACCTGTTCCTGTGCGGTGGCCGGCGTCTCGGCGACTCCCGCGCGGTTTACCATTTCCTCGAGGACATCGTCGGCGTCCGCTTCTGGGGCGAGGAGGATGTGGACGTTCCCTCCCGGCCCGCGCTGGCCATCCCGGCCACTGACCTGCGGGGCAGACCGGCCTTCGACGTGCGCGCCAGCCTGCTTTCCGCATATACCCAGCAGCCCGTCACGGTGCAGGAGATGCGCCAGGGGCTGATGCGACTGGATGATCTCGTCGTGCCCGGAGTGGGCGGGGGAGATGGATCGCTGCTCATCGCACTGGAGATGGACGCGGACCGCAACTACGGCAAGGCGCAAAGCGAAGCGATGATGGCGCGGCATCCCGAGTGGTACGCCAAGGACGGGACCGGGAAGATCCGTGGCCTGGACTATGGAGTGCGCACGTGTTTCTTCCGCGACCTGTGCTACTCGCACATCACCCCCGAGGCCGAGGACCTCATCGCTAACAACCTGATCGCCGGACTGCGCCTGTATGAAGACGAATGCCGGGCAGCCCGTCGCCCCTTCCCGCCCATCCCAGTGGTCATGCTGTGCCGCGACGACGCCGTGGGCGTCTGCGAATGCCCGGATTGCGCAGCCTCGCCGTTGTCGTTCACGGATCGCTACATCGAGTTCCTGAACCGAATCGCCGCCCGGCTGACCGCGGCCTATCCACGTCTCAGGCTGCTGACTCTGGCCTACCTGGGCACGGAGTCCCCGCCAACCGCTATGAGGCCGGCAGACTGCCTGATGGTGAAGTACGCCATGACCGGGCAACGCTACGACCGCGCCTTCTCGGATCCGGCCAACGCCGGAGTCATCAGCAAGCTGAACGGCTGGGGCGCCGTAGCCCCGCTCACCCTCTGGCGCTACGAGACCACCGCCGCCTTGCAGAAGGGCCAGGGGGAATGCAGCTCCCCCACGGACTTCCAGTTACCCGCTCCGACCGTCTGGTTCTATGGCGAGCTGCTGCGTTCGCTCCAGGAACGCAAGGGCGCCGGTGTCATTTCCGAGATTGACCATGTCATCAATCGCGACATGGGCGAACTGCGCGACTGGATCTGGGCCAAGCTGATCGAGGACCCGTCCCGGGACGACATGAAGCTGGTCGAGACCTTCCTGGCGGAGTACTACGGCCCGGCCGCGCCGCCCATTCGGCGCTACCTGCAGTACGTGCGGCAAAGGGCGGGCGAGGGGGCATCGTCGTACGGCAACTGGCAGTCGCTGAACATGGTCCGCTACTTTGACCAGGACTTCTTCGTCAAGAGCCAGGGCTTCTTCGCCGAGGCTGAGCAGACGCTGGAGGCAAGCCCCGAACCGGCCCGGGGCAAGTATCTGCGCCGGGTGCGTTGGGCGTGGGCCTCGCCGACGCGCGCCTTCCTGTCGTGGTGGAGCTTGACTGCGCAGGAATGGGTCGGTTCGGGTAACCGCATCGAGGACTACCCCCTCGACCACGACGCCATCCTGGCCAAGTACCGAACCGTGCTGGACGACTATGCGCGGTTCAGGGGCATGCCCTTGTCCGACGACTGGCGGGCCAAGCACTTCCAGGTGCTAGGAGCACGCTACGTTGCCATGCCACTGCCCGAAGCATTTGCGGAGATGCCCCAAGCCCAGGTGTATGACTTCCCGGTCGCGAGCGACGAGCTGATCCCGCGCTCCGATGTCGTGCGCATCAGCGATGACCCGGAGCGGGGAAGCGTGCTGGTTGTGCGCCCCAGCATGACGGAGTTGTGGCCCATCCGCTTCTACAACAACTACAACACCAAGATCGTGCAGGAGATCGGCAGCTCCAAGACCGTCCACTGGAACGAGTACGCCTGGTACTATGCCGGCCGGTATGACGGCACGGGACCAGGCAGCTGGCGCGGCAACGTGATGTACCTGTTCTACGTAGATCAGGTCTCCTATGGCGCGACCGGACTGATCGCTCTTGGCGCCGCGGACGCCCGACGCACCCCGTTCGACGGCTGGGTCGAGATGATGGTCCTCCCCGGCGAGGACAACAAGCCCAGCGAGATCCGCGTCGCACGGGTCATCATGACAACCGGCCAGTTGACCCCGCAGCTCAACACGCTGAAGCAAGCCACGGAGGCGCGGTAGGCGACACAACGGCACCATACACGCAGGAACGGATACCATGAAAGCGATGAGGCCGAAGAGGGAAGGTCCGGGCAACCCGGCAGCGTGGTGCTGGGCGGTAGCGGGTCTGCTTCTCGTGGTTGCGTCCTGTGCGGGTCAGGGAGCGTACGGCCAGGCGCTTCCCAACCCGTCCTACGAGAGCGGAGTTGACGGCAAGTCGGAGGGGTGGACCGGGGCCGGGACGGTCGAGTGGGGTGAAAACGACGCGGCGGACGGTTCCCGGTATCTCTCTGTACACAGCGGCACTGGCGAGGGCAACAGCGTAGGCGCGGGCGCGTGGAAGAGCGCGCCCATCGCCTTCGAGCCGAACACAGCCTACGAACTGCGGTTCATGAGCCGGCTTCGGGGCCCGTCCGGGGGGGCTGTGGCATCACCGTCAACACGGGGTCCTTCCTCAAGCACTTCCCGGTGTCCCCCGCGTCGCCCTGGCAGATCCACAAGTTGCGCTTCATGAGCCCGGGCACCCTCGACCCCGAGATGACCCGGCTGACGCTGGGGCAGTGGGGTATCACCGGCTGGATCGACTACGACGCCATCGAGCTGTTCCGTGTCAAGTAAGCATACCGTGTCGCTGACGGCATCGCCGTGGGTGCCGGCGAGGCGATCGATGGCACGACATACCGCTTCACTCCGGACTACGGGAACCCCGAGGCAGGCGCCATCTCACGCCCGCTGGAATCGAACAGTGGCTTCTTCCACAACGATCGCTGGCGATTGCCGACTGCGGGGAGCCATCGTGTGTACCACCACCAGGTCGGCGGTCGCCGCCAGCTGGGGGCGAAAGTGGACATAGGAACGTGGTTCGCGTGGCCCGATGCGCAGAAGCTGATCGTGAAGGCCGCCGCGGATGGCGGCCCTTGGCGGCAGCTCGGGGAGATGTCGGACAACGGCGACCGCGGTCATTCCCGCCCGGCGGCCTTCGCGCTTCCGGGGGATATGTTCCCCGCCGACACCATCCGCATCCGGTTGGAGACCGACTCTGGAGACAAGCTTCCCTTCCAGATCACCCGCTACGAGTACGAGGCGACTCCGGAGGGCCCGCCGTGCAGTCTGACCGGAGCGACCGAGGTCTGCACGCTCCTGGGTGAGGACCCTGGCATTGAGATCGCGCCGCGTGCCGGAGCCCCGGGGGTACGCGAGTTCGGGGCTGAAGTCACGAACCGCCGCCGCGTGCCTGTAAAGCTGGCGCCCCTGCTGACGCTGCGGAAGACGGACGCCGTCCGGCGCCAGGTCCGAGGGACGGGTATCACCCTCGCACCGGGCGCCACGAAGCTCGTGTCCATTCCCTACGACCCGCCCGAACCCGGCAACTATGAGATGGAGTTTGCGCTGGGCAACGGCTTCGCCACCCGACTGGGGTGTGGCGAGGCCACCCGAAGCTGGCTCTACGCTGACAACTTCGGCGAGGGTCTGCCTTCCCCGGACAAGGGTGTGGGTGTGTGGTGGGCCTCTTCCGGCTGGAAGGTGAGCCGCGATCGGGCGTTGCCCACGGCCAAGGGCAGGTCCGTTCGCATCCGCCTGGACGCGCGTTCCGAGGAGGCCACCGTCTGGGTGGACGAAGTGTCCCTGCTCGAAGCCGAAGCGGTGGACGAGTGGACTGCGTGGCAGGAGATGGGCCTGGACGCGCACTCCGTGGTGGCCGATCCGCTGTTCCTGGCGCCTGAGCAGGGGGATTACCGCCTGAAGCCTGAGTCTCCCGCCCTGAAGCTCGGTTTCGAGCCGATCCCGTTCGAGCGGATCGGGTGCTGCGCGGACCCGTTGCGGGCCAGTTGGCCCGTCGGCGACCCGGCTAACGGAGGTTGAAGCCATGAGACTGTCTGCCATCGCAGTGCTTGCCGCCCTACTGCTCGCCGCGGTCGGGGTCTGCGCGGCCCCTGACCTGCCCAACGCCTCCTTCGAAGAGGGAGACGCCGCGCAGCCGGTCGGGTGGAAGGGGTCGGGGACGGTTGCCTGGGGAGACGGCGGCGGGGCCGACGGCAGGCGGTTCATCTCGCTGGGGGCTGGTCTGCCCGGCGGAGAGGGTGAAGGCTCCTGGGAGAGCGACCCGGTCGCGCTGCAGCCGGGCGCGACCTATGAGTTGCGCATGAAGTGTCGCTGCCGTTCCGAGAAGCCGGGCGCGTCATTTGCGGTCATCGGCATGGGCTTCGTCCATCGCGAAATCCTGATGCCCACCGACACCGCGCTGCCTCCGTGGCAGACGGTCTCAGTGCCGTTCATGGCTCCCGACGCGGCGGAGGCGGCCCGCAGCCCGGTGCGTTTGGCCCAGTGGATGCTGAATGGGTGGCTGGACTTCGATGACGTCCAGCTCCTGCCGGTGAAGCTGGCTCACCGCTCCGTCGAGGGCCAGGTGCTGGGCGACGGCGAGTCGGTCTCCGGCAACACGTATCGCTTCTCGACCGCCCATGACCGCCACGGCAACGTCAGCCGGGCGCTCTGTGGATACGGGGCGTACTTCCACCATGACCGTTGGCGGCTGAAGGACGACGAGGCCTCCATCACCTACCGGCACGAGCTCGCCGGCCGCCGGATACTCGACGCGAAGGTGAGCGTCAGCATCTGGTGGACCGACAAGACCTCCCATAGGGTCAAGGTCGAGGCGTCCCGAGACGGGGCTGAGTGGGTGCCCGTCGGGCTGCTCAGCGAAGGGCAGAGCGGAGTGTGCCAGGTCCCCGAGGCCCTGCTCCCCGCCGAGACGCTGTACGTACGGCTCAGCAAGGACGCCACCGACGCCTCGAAGCCGGGGCTGTTCCAGATCACCGGGTACGCCCTGGAGGCGAGGGTGGATGGGCCGCCGGTCGAGGCGGCCGGAGGCACTTCGGCGGTGACGGTGCTCGGCGAGGACGCAGGCCTCGCAGTGGACCCGCTGCCCCTGGCGCCTGGTGAGAACGCCTTCGCCGTCCTCGTGCGTAACGACAGACCCGGCCCGGTGCAGTTGCGCCCGTCGCTCAGCGTCAGCCGTGACGGCACGGACCCCATGTTGGCGCAGGGCCCCGCCACGGAGCTCCCCTCCGGCGAGCAGACGGAGCTGCGAATCCCCTACGGGTCGGTGCGCGCCGGGCAGTATGCCCTGGAACTGCGCCTGGGGGACGACCTGCAAACGCTGCTGACGGCCACCGCCGAAGTCAGTATCCTCGACGATTCCTCCTATGGCGAGAGGCTTCCCTCTCCCGACGCGACCGTGGGGCTGTGGTGGGCGTCTTCGGGGTGGAAGGTCAGCAAGACGCGTTCGCTTCCCGATGCCCGGGGCGCCGCGCTGCGCCTGGCTCTCGCCGGCAACGAGGCGGAGGCGTGCCAACTCGTGCTGCGACCCGACAGGCCACTGACCGGGCTAACAGCCGCCGTCACGCAGCTGCGCACCGACCAGGGCGAGGCGCTGCCGCCGTCCGCCGCTGAGGTCCTGAGGGTGCGCTACGTGCATGTCGCACAGGCTTCCGACGGCCTCGGGCGAGTGGGCGAGTGGCCTGATCCGCTGCCCCCCTTCCGGGGCGGCGTCAACGTGCCCGCGGGAGAGAACCAGCCCCTTTGGGTCAGCGTGAGAGCCCCGAGGGACGCGAAGCCGGGCCTGTACCGCGGCACGGTGTCGCTGACGGCCGACGGCTTCCGGGCGGAAGTCCCCCTCGAGGTCCAGGTGTTCGGCTTCTCACTCCCCGACGAGACGACTTGCCGCTCGTTGATGGGCCTGGGTTGCTGGGGCCCCGGGCGGATACTCCAGTACCACCGCGCGGAGACGGACGCGGATCGGCACCGGGTGTATGATCAGTACCTGCGCAGCTTCGCCGAACACCGGATCAGCCCCTACGACCCCGCCGCGCTCAGCCCCCTAGGCTACAAGTGGGAGACGGGCTCACCGTGGGAAGGCGGCAAGCTCGTGCTGGGCGAGGGTCACACGGGTGTCAAGGCGCTGCGCATCGCGGACGCGGGCGCCACGGCGAACGTCGAGGCCCGACACCAGGAGCCCCTCGCGTTCTCCGGCGAGTCCGTGCGGCTGTCGCTGTGGTACCGGACAGCGAAGGCGGAGGAACCCGCCGAGGTGATCCTGTGCTACCTGGACGCGGGGAAGACGCACATCGCGTACCACAACCAGCACGTTGCCCTGCCCGGCACAACGGAGTGGTCACTGTTCGAGCAGGTGGTCGAACCGCCGGCGGGGGCAGCGTACCTGCAGCCCGTCCTGGAGGGCGCCCGGTGGACCGAGGGCGGCGAGAACACCGGCACGGCCTGGGTGGACGACGTGTCCCTGCTGGACACCGGGACCGGGGCGGAGCTTCTGGCGGACGGTGGCTTCGAGAATGCCCGGCCCATTGGCGCCGAGACCACGGTGACCTTCGACTGGGGCGGCTGGGACGCTGCGATGGCGCGAGCCAGGGACGAGTACCACTTCAACTCCTTCGTGTTCGGCGTGCCGGGGTTGGGGGGCGGCACGTTCTACTCCCGAGTCGAAGGGGAGCTGCTCGGGTACCAACAGGGCAGTGCCGAATACCAGGCGTTGTTCGGGCGCTGGTGCGACGTGGCGCGAGCGCATCTGCTGGAGCGCGGGCTTCTCGATCGGGCTGTGACCTACCCCTTCGACGAGCCGGGCGAGAAGGACTACCCCTTCGTCGTCAACCAGCTCCGCCTGCTGAAGGAGAACTTCCCGGACCTGCGTCGCATGGTGCCCATGAACCTGGGTGCGGCGGATGCCTTCGTGGGCTACCTGGACATGTGGTGCCCGATCCTCAGCTCGCACAACCCCGAGTTCGCCGCCGAACGCCAGAAGGCCGGAGACCTCTACACCTGGTACATCTGCTGCGGCCCCAAGACACCTTTCATAGCCAACTTCATTGACCG
>Ga0315279_10004206_pt1 | contig 19443 bp, 12 predicted proteins | sample YL17G06_20_MG_FD_203694 | JGI IMG/M metagenome (GOLD analysis project Ga0315279, IMG submission 203694) | Sediment microbial communities from Yellowstone Lake, YNP, Wyoming, USA - YL17G06_20 | ecosystem: Environmental > Aquatic > Freshwater > Lake > Sediment | place: USA: Wyoming | collected... | reverse complement strand
CACGTGGGAAATGCTCTCGGCCAAAATCACCAGCGAGACCGGCCAGGCAATCTTTGAGCAGGACAATATCGAAGTGCCGGCCTCCTGGAGCCAGCTCGCAACGAAAGTGGTGGCGAGCAAATACTTTTACGGCGATGTCGAGACCGGCCAGCGCGAGCATTCGGTAAAGCAGCTTATCCATCGTGTCTGCAAGATGATAGCCGACCGCGGCAAAAGGGACGGCTACTTCGCCAGCGACGATGACGCCGAGGCATTCTACAATGAGCTGACCTGGCTGTGTGTGAACCAGTATGGGGCATTTAACTCCCCCGTATGGTTCAACGTGGGGCTTTTCGACATATACGGGATTACCAACAGCAAACACAATTTCCGCTGGGACCCGCAGAAGAAAGCGGCTGTGCCCTGTGAAAACAGCTACGAATACCCGCAGGCATCGGCCTGTTTCATCCAGTCGGTCAAGGATTCGATGGAAGACATAATGCGCCTCGCAACCAGCGAGGCGATGCTGTTCAAGCACGGCTCAGGCACCGGCACCGACCTGTCGTCCCTCCGCAGCAGCAAAGAAAAGCTCTCAGGCGGCGGCAAACCATCGGGCCCGCTGAGCTTTATGCGGATTTACGACCAGATAGCGGCGGTAATACGCTCCGGCGGCAAGACCCGGCGGGCGGCAAAAATGCAGTCGCTGAAGATTGACCACCCCGACATCAAGGAATTCATCACCTGCAAGGCCCAGGAAGAGAAAAAGGCCTGGGCCCTTATCGAGGCCGGCTACAGCGGCGACTACAACAACGAGGCATACAGCAGCGTGATGTTCCAGAACTCCAACCTCTCCGTCCGCGTAACCGATGAATTTATGCAGGCGGTGGAAAAAGACGACCCCTGGGCCACCTACGCCATAACAACGGGCCAAAAAGTGGACGAGCACCCGGCACGCCAGCTTATGGAACTAATTGCCGAGAGCACAAGGATTTGCGGCGACCCGGGCCTGCAATACCACAGCACAATCAACCGCTGGCATACCTGCCCGAACTGGGGCCAGATTAACGCCTCCAACCCGTGTAGCGAATATATGTTCATCGATGATTCGGCCTGTAATCTGGCATCGCTTAATCTTATAAAGTTCCGCAGGGAGGACGGCTCCTTCGACGTGGCCGGCTTCAAAAAGGCGGTCCGCATATTTATCATTGCCCAGGAAATCCTGGTCGATAACGGCAGCTATCCCACCGACACAATTACGGTAAACAGCCACAGTTTTCGGGCGCTGGGGCTCGGCTACGCAAACCTCGGCTCACTTATAATGAGCCTGGCGCTGCCTTATGATTCCGACCAGGGAAGGGCGCTGGCCGCGGCAATAAGCGCAATGCTGACAGGGGCGGCCTACACCACAAGCGCGGAAATCGCCTCGGTGAAAGAGCCGTTCGAGGAATTCAGCAAAAACGCCGAGCCGATGCTCAAGGTCATAAATATGCACCGCCGGCACGCTTACGACATTCCGGAGTCGCACTGCCCGGCATATCTGCGAAACGCCGCCAAAGACACCTGGGATGAGGCCCTCGATGCCGGCGCCAGGACAGGCTACCGCAACGCCCAGGTAACGGTACTGGCCCCCACAGGGACAATCGGCTTTCTGATGGATTGCGATACCACAGGCGTGGAGCCCGACATAGCCCTGGTCAAATACAAACTGCTGGTGGGCGGCGGGATGTTGAAACTCGTCAATAGAACAGTCCCGATGGCCCTCGAACGGCTGGGCTACGGCCACGATGACATCAAGGCCATTTGCGATTACATCGACCAGAATGAAAATATCGAGGGGGCGGAGAAACTCAACCCGGACCACCTGCCCGTCTTCGACTGTGCCTTCAAGCCACGCAGCGGCAAGAGGTCCATCCACTATGTGGCACATCTGAAAATGATGGCAGCCGTCCAGCCCTTCATATCCGGCGCAATAAGCAAGACCATTAATATGCCGGAGGAAAGCACCGCCGAAGAAATTATGGCGGCCTATATGGAAGGCTGGAAACTCGGCCTCAAGGCGGTGGCAATCTACCGCGACGGCTCAAAGAAACTCCAGCCGGTCTCCACCAAAAAGCACAAAGAGGCCAAAGCCAGGTCGGCCCAGGCCCCAACAGGCCGGCCTTTCAGACGCAGACTGCCCGATACTCGCCACAGCATCACGCATAAGTTCTCCGTCGCAGGCCACGAAGGGTATCTGACGGTGGGTCTGTATGAAGACGGCCAGCCTGGTGAGCTGTTTATCACTATGGCCAAAGAGGGCAGCACGGTCGGCGGCCTTATGGATGTCATCGGCACCTGCGTCTCGATGGCCCTGCAATATGGCGTGCCGCTGATTGCACTGGTGGACAAGTTCCGCCACGCCCGATTTGAACCTTCCGGAATGACCTCAAACAAAGATATCCCCTTTGCAAAGAGCTTGATTGACTACATCTTCTGCTGGCTTGGCTGCCAGTTCATACCCGGCTATGCGGACAAAAACATCCCCGGCAGGACTGCAGCCCCTGCACCGGCTGAGAATAAGACCGTAACGACGGCCAGAGAGATTGTCGAAAAGACCAAGGACTTGGCGCATAAGATTGCCGAGGCCAAGGCCGTCGCAAAGCTCGCCACCCCAAAAGCCGTCCAGGAAAAGCCGGATTTATCCACAGCCACGCAGACAGCCGACCCGCCGACCGCGGCCCCATCCGGCAGGCTCACCGACCCGGTGGGCCGAATTACTGTCCTGACGGAGCCGGTCTTCGGCGAGACCTCAGCACTCCTCGCCACCGAAGCTGCGCTGATGCAGCAGTTTAATTCCCAGTTTGAGCATTTCGGCGACGATGCCCCCGCCTGTGATATTTGCGGCTCAATCACCGTCCGCAACGCTACCTGCTACAGGTGCTACAACTGCGGCAATTCTATGGGCTGCTCATAACTCGTCTGCCGTATTTAGCCCCGGTCTTCCTGCCCCTGCATGTCGTAGGCAGGGATGGTCGGGGGTCTTATTGCAATCGAAAATCAAATAATTCGTCTTGCCCCCGCCACGGATTTCCTCTATCATTTCTTTTAGTGCGAGTATCAATAAGGAATACGCAATGCCGCTTCTAACGCAAAACAGACCCTTCTATGGCGAAATGAAAGGTGGCGAAATGGCAGAGGTTTTCACTTTAAGATGGAGAGTGTGCTGATAACGGAGAAAAAGTATGGAAGACAAGAATCTGCCTGCCGTCAGGCAAAAGACCTTTGAGGAGTTGAAACAAGTCAATCAATATGGCGCCGAGTATTGGAACGCAAGGGACCTGCAGCCCCTGCTGGGTTACAACCAGTGGCGCAGCTTCGATAACGCGATTATTAAGGCGATTGTCTCCTGCGAGCAGTCCGGCAATACGCCGGAGTATCACTTTGCGCGCGCCCGCAAACCGATAGTCGGTGGCAAGGGGGCGGTTCAGGAGGTCGTTGATTACCATCTTTCTCGCTTTGCATGCTACTTGATTGCCCAGAACGGCGACCCGCGCAAACCCGAAATTGCCAACGCACAGAAATACTTTGCCGTTCAGACCCGCCGACAGGAAATATCCGATGCTGTGGCTGCCGACAGGGAACGGCTGGAACTTAGAAAACAGGCCTCCGAAGAATTCCGTGCCTTATCTGGCGCTGCCCGTGATGCAGGCGTGCAGAATAGAATGTTCGGCGTCTTTCACGATGCCGGTTACAAGGGTCTTTATGGCGGCAAAGGCGTTGACGACATTAAAAAATTCAAGGGTATCGACAATCGCGAGAACCTGATGGACCGTATGAACACAACCGAGCTTGCGGCCAATCAATTCCGAATGACGCAGGCGCGGGAAAAACTACAGAAAGAGAGCATCAAAGGCCAGGAGCAGGCCGTCCAAACCCACAAGAAAGTTGGTCAGGAAGTCCGGGAGGCCATTAAGCGTATCGGCGGCACGTTGCCGGAGCATATTCCTCCTGCCGAGCATGTTAAGCAGGTAAAAAAGCGAATTGAAACTACCACGCCTCATCTTGAGCTGGCAGAACAGGACGCTAAAGGTTTGTTGGCCGGTCAGAGTAAAGTCGGCGACTCAAAAACAAAGTAGTAATTCAAAAATATTTAGCCCCCAGTTTCACTGGGGGTTGCCCGCTATCATTCCATCCTTGACACGGAATCCACTTTCCTTTATCATATTCTTTCCGCAGAGGGTAGGGTGGGCTTCAGCCCACCAATTCTCTCTCTTCTTCTATGGCGAAATGAAAGGTGCGAAATGACGGAGAAATCCGGCAGCGCAAGCTGAGGGATAGATTATGGGCAACGAGGCATATGCAAGGATAATTATTGATAAGCTGCTGGGGGCTGCTGGCTGGGATATTACAAATTTGGCGCAGGTCTCACCCGAAGAGGCGGCCTCAGATGGACGAGCAGATTATGTGCTCAAAGACACACAAACCAGACCCGTAGCTGTCATCGAGGCCAAAAGGTTCTCCGTTGACCCATACACCGCAAAAGAGCAAGCTAAAGAATACGCAATATCTCTCCCAGTGCCATTCATAATTCTCAGTAATGGCCAAGAGCACTATTTCTGGGATTATGCTGATGGTGATGCCAGGCCGATTCTTGGAATGCCTTCACAGGCCGAGCTTGAGCGTAGAAAGAGTCTCAAGATTCATCGTAGAGGTAATTTAGGTGAGTCATTGCTGGCTGTTCCCTATCCCTCAAGATTCTTGTTTAAGGGTGAGGAGATTGAAGTAAGAGATTACCAGCTTCACTGCTTAAAAACCGCTGATGAGGCTATGATTGCTGGGCGAAGGCGAATGCTTTTTGAAATGGCTACGGGGACAGGAAAAACCCTCACTATTGCTATGCTGATGAAAAGGTGGTTTCAGGCTGCCTTAATTTCACGTGTTCTATTTCTGGTTGACCGGATACAACTTGGGATACAGGCCAAAGAAACCTTCGATGACTATTTGAGAGATTGGCCGAGCACAATACTCTACGGTGGCAAGAAAAGCCTTGAAGGACAGATTGTCGTTGGAACGTTAGATACAATTGCTGGACAATTAGGAGCCGGTGGTTTCGGGCACGCCTATTTCGACCTTGTTGTTACTGATGAATGCCACCGCTCAATTTATAATATCCACCGCGCAACTCTGGGACACTTTGACGCCGTGCATATTGGCCTTACTGCAACACCGAATCCAGGTGAGCTTCGATGGGTGAGTGAACACGAAAGACAGCTTGTTAAAAGCACGTATATCTTTTTTGATTGCTGGGACGCTGCTAAAAAGGAAGGCAAACCGACATACTCATACCCAATTCACCAGGCTATTGATGAGAGATACTTATGCAATTACAAGGTTTATAAAGCAGAAAGTGTTCTGACTTTTGAGGGAGCAGAGTGGGAAGGCGATGAAATAAAACCTGGACGATGGGGTCGGGATGTTGAATCTGAGGACAGGTTGAAGACTATTATACAGGAATATTACAATGCCGATTCTGAGCGGTCTCTCAAACGTCCTCGTAAGACAATCGTTTTCGCTGTTTCAATGAGACAGGCAGCTATCCTTGCCAAGCTTTTTAATAGATTGCTATCGGATGATGATTGCCTTCGTATAGCAAGTCAACTGCACGTCTCGCCTGCTCAGATAAGACAGGACTATGCCAAACAAATTACCTGCTATTCCAATAACGGTAACCCGAAACCTATTATTGACCAGTTCAAATATGACCCGCTTCCGGTTATAGCTGTCTCAGTTGATATGCTTGACACCGGCTATGACCACAAGGAAGTTGAAAACCTTGTTATGCTTAGGCCGACTAATTCCGCTATTAAGTACGCGCAGATGAGGGGACGTGGTAGTCGTCTTTGCCCCAAAATAGGCAAGGAAGATTTTATTATATATGATTTTGTCGGCAATACGGACAAATTCAACGACCCAGCAGAGCAATACCATAAGCCTAAGGTAGTCGGCCCGCGACCTGGACCGTTTCCTCCAAGAGGCGGAGAAGAAGGCCCTGAGCCGAAACCACCGCCAGAACCGCCTCCTGTACCACCACGAGAGTTTGTAACTATAGCGGAAGGGTCTTTAGTTGATGAAATCCGAAAAAGAGAAATTCTGATTGTTGGACCAGAAGGATTAGCGATTGACAGAGTTACATACAGGGACGAATGGAAAAAGAAAGTTGCTGAGTTGAAAAAGACCGACCCCGCTATTGAAAAAATCTTCAGCGGCCAGGAACTGACTGAGCAGGAGTGGGAAGATTTGGCACTGAGACTCAACAGCCCTATATATTATTTTGACGAAGAGAGTCTGCGTCGTGCCTTTGAGCAGCCTACTGGCTCTCTTTCAGACTTTATAAAGACTGCTTTAGGTTTGTTCAAGTTCCCAACACGAGAGGAGAGAATCCAGGGGGCGTTTCATACTTGGGTAGCTGAGCATTCTGACAGCATAAAACCCCATCAGGCTCAAATGCTTAGACTCCTTGAGGCAAGAGTGTTGGTTGGAGAACAAATCGAAATGCTGATGTTCAACCGTCCGCCGTTTTCGCTGTGGGGTGGTCTGAGTCGAATGGAGAAGCTATTCGGCAGAGAAAAACTGCAAATGATGATTGAGGAATTAAACTCGCTGTTAGCAGCGTAGGGTATGTTTATATGGACAATGGTGAGTTAAAGAACACGCTAAAGAGGTTATGTAAGGTGATGTGGGATGCGAATGTTACTAACCCAATCACTTACGTTACGCAGATTTCATATTTGCTTTTCCTCAAAATGCTTGAGGAAATGGATGTTTCACAAAAAGCCGTTGCCAACAACAACCATAGAGACCTCTTTGGCAAATTCAAGGTCGGCGATGACGAAGTGGACTTTGACGCTCTTAGATGGAGCCGGTTGACAAGCAATCCTGACAATGAGCGGATGCTCCGTACTTTGCGCGATATGCTGCCGTTGCTTGCTGAGCACCCACTCTTGTCGCAAGGGGCAAAAGCCGTGTTTCGTAATGCAGCAGTTGTGATTCCGACCGGTGCTACTTTAAGAAGGGCGGTTGATATTATTTCGCCTATTTCGTTTATGGATGTGGATGCAGATGTAAAAGGCGATTTATTTGAAATGCTCGTAGCCGACCTTGGTAGCCAGAGAAAAGCTGCTCAATTCCGCACGCCACGCCACCTGATTCGTGTAATCGTTCAGATGGTTGACCCAACAATCGGACAGACAATCTGCGATTCAGCCTGTGGCAGCGGCGGCTTTCTTATCGAGTCTTACAATTACATTTTACTGAACAACTCAAGTTCTAAACTGGTTAAGGAAAAAATCGGAGTTGACGGCCAGCCTGTGAAAGTGGGAATAGGTGATAAGCTTACCCGCACACAATGGGACTTTTTGCAGAAGCATACCTTCTATGGATTTGAAGGTGACCAAGATATTATACGTATGACCGCTATGAACGCTGTTCTTCACCAGTTCGACCAGTCTGAGCTTATTCGCAGGGATTCGATTTGTGGTTCGGAAGATAAATGGGACGAGATGCAGTTTGACGTTGTCCTCGAAAATCCACCTTTTAGCGGCTCTCGTGGAGACGCAAAGGCTTCTCTTAGAATCGAAAAAGGTGATAAGTACGTGCTGTTTTTAGCTTGTGCGCTTCGAAGTCTGCGTCAAGGGGGAACTGCTGGAATAATTTTTCCAAACGGCCTTTTATTCGTGATACCAACAGCCACAACTACGTTAAAGAAAGGTTGATAAAGGAATTTGCCCTTCAAGCAGTGGTTATGCTGCCTAAGGGTATGTTTGAGCCTTATACGCCCAACCCAACGTGTTTTCTTATATTCAGAAAAACCGGCAGACCAACTGAAAACGTCTGGTTCTACAATGTAGAGGGAGACGGCTCATCTTTGAAAAAGGCCCGTAAGTTTGGCCCGCAATATAAAAATGACTTTCCAGATTTACTTGCTAAATGGCCGAAACGAGAAACGCAGGAAGGCCGTGCCTGGCTTGTACCCGCTCAGAAGATTATCGACAACAATTACAATATGACGCTTTCTTCGCTTGGTTTGGTTAAACCCGAAAAAATAGAACATCCTGAACCGGAAGAAATCCTTGAATCCGTTGCCGCTAAACAGGAAAAGATTTTCGACCTCATCGAAGAAATGCGGCAGTTTTTGATAAACGGGGGGAATGGCAAAGGCATATCGTCAGGATGGGGGTTGATAAAAATTGGTAATGAAAAATACTTTAAACTAATTATGGGCCAGTCTCCACCAGCTTCTACATATAAAACTGAGAAAATAGGACTTCCTTTTTTCCAGGGCAAAGCGGAATTTGGAGAATTATATCCAGCGGCACGCAAATACTGTTCACAACCTAACCGAATAGCAGAGAAAGATGACGTGCTTATATCGGTACGCGCTCCGGTTGGGCCGACAAACTTATCAAAGGAAAAATGTTGCATCGGTCGAGGTTTAGCTGCAATAAGGTGTATAAACGGCGTATTGCCGAGATTCTTGTTATATGCTTTGCGTAGTATGGAAAATCAAATATCAGGTTCGGTTATGGGACAGGGTGGAGGATTTACGGCTATCAAAAAATGTCAACTTAAGGAGGTTGAAATACCCATTCCACCTATACCTGAGCAGGAGCAGATTATAGCAAAGATTGAACAATCACAAACTAAAGCCGAACAACTTAAGCAGCTACAGGCTGAAACCGAGGCCGAACTTGCAAACTTTGTACCTGCACTTTTAGCAAAGGCATTTCGAGGGGAGTTGTAAAAAGATGAATATCGTCCTTGATACAAACATAATATCTTATGGAGACTGGTGAATAGTGGGGACGGGTAATGGGTAATAGTGGGGACAGAACCGTTTTTAGGCCAACTGAATAATAACTTCACCGACTGCTGGCAGGTGAGTTTTTAGTTTTGGGGCAGAAGATATAGAAACTACGAAGTGCAAAAAAAATACTTAACTCTCTGTGTTCTCTGCCCGCCCTGAGCAGAGTCGAAGGGTGGCCTCTGTAGCTAATAATCCGCGTTGAATCCGTCGGTTTCGTCAGCCGGCACACTCGAAAGAGCGGGGCAATTCATTTGCCGGCGGACAAGGAACAGACCTTCACAGTCCCTGCGCACCGGGACGAGAAAGGGCTGCGACGGGTACGCCTTCCCGGCTGACCTTTGCGCTATTTGCGGTTAATAAAATCTGTGTTAATCTGTGCAATCTGTGGTTCAATTTCTTTTATCTTTTCTCTGTGGTCTCGGAGTTTACCCGCCATTGTTTGGGCGGGCTCTCTGTGGCTAAAACAAAATCTGTGTTAATCTGCGCAATCTGTGGTTCCCATTGTGTCTTGGTTCTTCGTGTAAATTCGTGGTTAAAACATCTGTGGTTTTGTGCCTTCGAGTCTTTGTGGCCGATTTTGTCTTTTGCCCACCTTGTCCAAAAAATGATGTTTAAAACAGGTACATTTTTGTCAATTTTTGTTCAATTTCTGTTAAAAAAGTGCAAAAAAGTGCAAAAAAACGCTAATTTTTACCCTCATTTTTAGCCCAAAAACAAATAAGTCCTATAAAACCGCCATTTATAATAGTGCCACATGCCCCAATTTTCAAAATTTCCTTCAAAAAACCCTATTTTCCTCTATTTTCTGACTTTTTTACTCTTCTTTTCTCCTCTTTTTCTTTTGCCTTTTCCGGATGATGCCCCCTGCCTGTGATATTTGCGGCTCAATCACCGTCCGCAACGCCACCTGCTATAGGTGTTACAACTGCGGCAACTCAATGGGCTGCTCATAACTCGTGTATCGTGGTTCTTGAAGCGTATTGCGTAAAGCGAGAACGAAACTGGTCCGAATGACCGGTCTGCAGAGGACCATTTTTACCCAAACACGAACTCTGCCCCTTACCCGCAGTGATAGACGACTTCTGCTGTTTATGTTAGAATCTTGGCTCAAGATTCCGTTTTCAGTCGCAAGTTATCGAGGTCACTATGGCAAATAATACTATTACAGCGCCGAAGGGGTTTCTGGCGGCGGGGGTCGGTTGCGGGATAAAGCAGTCCGGCAGGCCAGATTTGGGACTGATTGTCTGCCCCGCCGGCGCCACAGCGGCTGCGGTCTTTACGACAAACAAAGTTGTCTCAGCGGCGGTCCAGGTAAGCAAAAAGCACATAAAAAGCCCCCGGATTTTTGCGGTAGTCGTCAATTCCGGCAATGCCAACACCTGCACCGGCCGGCAGGGGCTGCAAAACGCCATAAAAATGTGCGTGCGAACAGCACGACAACTACAAATCGAAAATCGAAAATCGAAAATCGAAAATAGGAATATCCTCGTTGCTTCAACGGGCATAATCGGCCATCAGTTGCCGATGAAAAAGATAACAGCCGGCATCCCGAAAGCGGCGGCATCGCTTTCGGATTCAGCCGAAGCGGGACTTTCCTTTACGAAAGCGATAATGACCACCGACACAAGGCCCAAACAGGCGGTCAGAAGATTTGCAATTGACGATTGGCGATTGGCTATTGAAAACAACGAACGGGGAATCGGAAATCGAAAATCGAAAATCGAAAATCCTGTTGTTACGATAGCAGGCGTGGTCAAGGGAGCAGGTATGATTGCCCCGAATATGGCAACGACGCTCTGCTTTATCACAACCGATGCAGTCATAACCAAACCGCTACTGGCAAGGGCGCTGAAGGACGCTATCAGAAATTCGCTAAATAAATTGACCGTTGACGGCCATCAAAGCACCAACGATACGGCGATAATCCTCGCATCAGGCATTGCCGGTAATCGGCCCATAGTGAAGCAGTGCCCGCGATACAAAAAATTCGCCGTAGCGCTGGCCGAGTTGTGCGATGACCTGACGAGGCAAATGGCCCTCGACGCCGAAGGCGCAACGCGGATGTTCAAGGTCATCGTCAAGGGCGCCGCAACAAAGGCCGATGCGGCAAAGGCCGCCATGGCGGTCGCAAATTACCCGCTGGTAAAATGCGCGGTGCACGGCGGCGACCCAAACTGGGGCAGAATCATTTGCGCAGTCGGCTCGGCAGGCGTAAAATTAAATCCGGCGAAACTGTCCTGCGAAATCGGCCCGATTACCGTCTTCAAGAACGGTGCGCCGGCGAAATTTAACGAAAAAAAGGCAAGCGCGGTTATCCGCCAAACCGAGCACACGATAATAGTGAATTTGGGAGTCGGCAGGGCCGGCGACTTCTGCTACGGCTGCGACCTAAGCGCCGAATACGTCCGAATTAACGCGGAATACAGAACATAGAGGTGCAAAACTTAAAACTAAAAATGCAAAACTGATGGGCGCAAATCGCGGCCAAACGCGAAAAACCGCCCGAATTTTCGCTCAATTCTGCAGCATTTTCAGCTTCAAACGCGCAGTTTCTGCAAAAACACTTGAAAAAATATTCTAAACGATTAGACTGTGTGACTTTTTAGAAGTTCAATGTTCGCAGAAGCCTTAATTGCTCGAAAGGAGTAGATAACGTGAACACTTTTAGAAAAGTCTCTGCAGTTTCGCTCGTAACGGCTGCTTTTAGCGCAGTAGCAAAAGCAGCAGAAGCTCCGCAGGCCGCTGCTTTCGCCGGAGGGACGCCATTAATCTGGTGGATTGCGCCGCTATCGTCCGTTGCAGCGATAGTGTTTGCCTACATCTTCTATAAGCAAGTGATGGCGGCGCCCAAAGGCAACGAGACTATGGAAGAGATAGCATCATACGTCCGCGAGGGCGCTTATGCGTATCTTTTCAGGCAGTACAGCGTGGTGGCATTAATATTTGTGCTGCTGAGCGTTATCTTCGCCGGGCTGGCTTACTATGGAATTCAGAACCCCTTCGTGCCGGTGGCATTTCTGACGGGCGGATTCTTTAGCGGCCTGTGCGGCTTCCTCGGGATGAAGACCGCAACTTCCGCATCGAGCAGGACCGCCCAGGGAGCGACTATCAGTCTCAACAGGGCATTGCAGGTCGCATTCCGGTCGGGCTCTGTTATGGGGCTGGTTGTTGTAGGTTTTGGCCTGCTGGATATTTCGCTGTGGTATCTGATTTTAGACAAACTGGTCTATACCGCCGAGCATATGGCCGGCGGTCTTAAACTCTTCGGTGTAACGCTGGTGCACGCAGGGATGAATCCTGAAACCAAATTGGCGGAAATTACAACTACTATGATTACGTTTGGTATGGGCGCCTCAACGCAGGCGCTTTTTGCCCGTGTGGGCGGCGGCATCTTCACCAAGTCAGCGGATGTCGGAGCGGACCTCGTGGGCAAAGTGGAAGCCGGAATCCCCGAGGACGACCCGCGAAATCCGGCGACAATCGCCGACAACGTGGGCGACAACGTAGGCGACGTTGCGGGTATGGGCGCAGACCTCTACGAGAGCTACTGCGGCTCAATTCTGGCAACAGCGGCGCTCGGAGCGGCGCTGCCGATGAATATTCTGTCGCAATACGGTATGGACCCGCTGAAGGCGGTGCTTTCGCCAATGATTGTCGCCGGCATCGGAACGCTCCTTTCAATCCTCGGCATATTCCTTGTCCGCTGCAAAGAAGACGCCTCGCAGAAAAACTTGCTGCGGGCCTTACTGACGGGGACATTGAGCAGCTCATTACTTATCCTCGTAGCAGTCATCACATTGGTCCTGGCCGGCTGGATAAGCTGGGGCATCTTCGGCTCGGTAGTCGCAGGTCTTATCGCAGGAGTCCTGATAGGTCAATTTACGGAATACTACACATCCGACACATACGCCCCCACAAGAGGCATCGCGGACCAGGCGCCAATGGGCGCTGCAACTACGCTAATCGACGGCTTCGCGACAGGGATGTATTCTTCGGGTCTGCCGGTCATAACAATAGCTGCGGGTATTCTGTGCGCATTTGGTCTTTCCGGCGGCTTTACGAATATGGCAATGGGACTTTACGGCATCGGATTTGCAGCAGTGGGTATGCTGGCAACACTGGGTATTACACTGGCGACTGATGCTTATGGGCCTATCGCCGACAACGCCGGCGGAAATGCAGAGATGAGCCATTTGGGACCGGAAATCCGTAAAAGAACCGACGCCCTCGACTCGCTGGGCAACACCACAGCGGCAACCGGCAAAGGTTTCGCAATCGGCTCGGCGGCCCTGACGGCTCTGGCGCTTCTGGCGGCATATATCGAAGAGGTGCGTATCTGGATTGGCCGGCTGGCCAATCAATCGGTTGACAGCATCTACCGGGTCGGAAACACCGTCTTCTATAGCGGACAGACAACCGACAAAGTGCAGGCAAGTTTTGAAGTCATTAAAGCGAAGGCACAAGCTGCCACGGAAACACTGCCTGTTCTGCTGAATGTAAAGACGGCGTCTATTACGGATTTTGTTTCAGCATACTCCCTGAACATCATTAACCCCAAGCTCATCGCAGGTTTGTTCATCGGGTGTATGATGGCGTTTGTATTTGCGGCTATGGCGATGAAGGCGGTCGGCAGGGCCGCAGGCAAAATGGTAAACGAGGTTCGCCGACAGTTCAGGGAAAAGCCGGGCATTATGGCCGGTACAGAAAAGCCGGATTATGCACGATGTGTGGCAATCTCAACAGCAGGTGCGCAGCGGGAAATGGTGCTGCCGGCTTCAATGGCAATTATTGTGCCAGTCGTAACGGGTCTATTTCTGGACGTGGAAGGCGTTATGGGGCTTTTGGCCGGGGCAATGTCGTGCGGCTTTGTGCTGGCGGTAACCCTCAATAATGCCGGCGGGGCCTGGGACAACGCCAAAAAGTATATCGAAAAAGGCGCACACGGCGGCAAGGGCTCGCCCGCCCACAAGGCCGCCGTCGTAGGCGATACGGTCGGCGACCCATTCAAGGATACTTCAGGACCAAGTATGAACATCCTGATTAAGCTGATGTGTATGGTCAGCGTGGTCTTCTCGGGCGTGGTCGTCAAATTCGGGCCTGTCATTTCCAACTGGCTCGGTATGGGCAAGTAACCACCGCAGCAGTTACGGTTGACGTAAGAGCGTAATATCTGTAATCTATCAGGGGGCCGTTCGGGTCACCCTGTTTTTTTTCATCAAGGATAGGGATTTGGCAAAAAGAACGAAAAGCGCCGCAAATAGAGCCAGACAGACAAAGGCGTTCGCGGTAGCCGCGGCGAAGGTGACCGCCGAGCGACATTGCAGCGATATTGTGGTTCTGGACCTGCGGGGGATATCGCCCGCCACCGACTATTTTGTAATCGCCACGGGCACAAGCGACAGGCAGATGCGGACGGTCGCCGACGAAATCTACCTGACAGCGAAGGTAAAAAACTTCTCTCTTTTCGGCCGGGCCGGCTACGAGCAGGCGCGATGGATACTGCTGGATTTCATCGATGTGGTGGTCCATATCTTCGATAGCGAATACCGGGACTACTACGACCTGGAGCTTCTCTGGGGCGACGCCAAGAGAATTGATTATTGATTCCGCCATACGACAGCGGATCTACGATATTTACTATTGATTATTTGATGAAGACCATAAAAGACCAGCTCGAAGAGGAAATATCGGCTGCAATGCGGGCCTATGCGCCAAGCGCCGGCATTTGTCCGGCTATTGTGCAGCCTTCCACCAACCCACAATTTGGAGACTACCAAGTCAATGGCGTAATGGCGTTAGCAAAGCAAATCAAGACAAATCCCCGCAAACTTGCCGAGGAGGTCGTTGGGAAAATCGACGTCGGCGACATCTGCGAGAGGCCGGAGGTTGCCGGGCCGGGGTTTATAAACCTTCGGCTAAAGAGCGATTTTGTCGCCAAGTCATTGCTTGAGGTAAATAAAGACCCTGCCTATCTTGGTATAGAAAAGGCCGCTGAGCCGAAGACCATCGTCGTTGATTTTTCAGGCCCGAATATCGCCAAGCAAATGCACGTTGGCCACCTGCGAAGCACCATCATCGGCGACTGTATCTGCCGATTACTCGAATTCCTCGGCCACAAGGTCATTCGCCAGAACCACATCGGCGACTGGGGTATGCAATTCGGAATGTTGATGGCTCTGCTGGACGAGAAATCCCGTGAAGCAGAGAAACACACCGGCGTCGCTCTTACTCACTCTGAACTCAGGTTTCCCCTCATCATCTTTGAGGACTTCTACAAGGAGGCAAAACAACGATACGACAACGATGAGGATTTCGCCAAGGTAGCAAGAGCAGCAGTGGCACGATTGCACAATGGCGATCCGGAGTATACTATGCTCCGGGAGGTTATTGTCGCTGAATCAGAGAAGCACTACCAGCAGATTTATGCTCATCTTTCGGTAACCCTAAAGAACGAAGACATTCGTGGCGAAAGTTTTTACGAGAAGTTTCTACCTGATATTGTTGAGGAGTTGAAGAAGAAGGATTTGGCTGTTGAGTCTAACGGTGCAATATGTGTTTTTCCGCCCGGGTTTAAGGATAAAGAAGGAAAGCCGCTGCCGGTGATAATCCAAAAATCGGATGGGGCGTATTTGTATGCGACGACGGATTTGGCGGCCATACGGTATCGGGTCGAGAAGCTAAACGCGGACAGGATAATCTACGTTACGGACGCCCGGCAGAATCTGCATTTTCAGATGGTCTTCAAAGTTGTAGAAATGGCTGGATGGCTCGAACGAGATGGTAAGAAAATAGAACCACCTGTGCACGTTACCTTCGGCAGCGTGTTGGGTGAAAATGGCAAGCCCTTAAAGACACGCGAGGGTGAGAATGTAAAATTAAAAGAACTGCTTGATGAGGCGGTAGTGCGGGCGAGGAAAATAGTCGAGGAGAAAAATCCAGAGCTGCCTGATAAGCAGAAAGACGAAATTGCGGGGGCGGTTGGAATCGGGGCGGTCAAATATGCAGACTACTCCAACAACAGGACCAGCGATTACGTATTCAGCTTTGACAAGATGTTAGCGATGGATGGCAACACCGCTCCCTATATGCAGTACGCGTACGCACGCATAAAATCGATTGAGCGCAAGGCAGAGACCAAGGGCGTCAAAATTGAGGATGAACTCGCTGACATAAAAACTCCGAGCTTGACTGAGCCGGCGGAGCTAAATTTAGGCAAGTACCTGATTCGATATGGCGAGGCGGTAGAGGCAGCCGCGTCTGATTACAGGCCCAATTATTTGACAAGTTATCTTTACGATTTAGCCCAGAAATTCAGCGCATTTTACACCGATTGTCCGGTTCTGGATGCAGGCCCTGATAAAAGACCCACCCGGCTTTTGCTTTGCGATTTGACGGCCAGGACAATCGAACACGGGTTAAGTACGCTTCTGGGTATTGAGGTAGTTGAGCAGATGTAGAAAAAAGAAATTTTAGACACGGATGAACACGGGATTTACACTGTTTTAGACAAGGATAAATAATCAATCATTATGGCTACAGAGACATATCCGTAAAGGAAAAACGCGAGTATCAAGGGAAAGCTGGAGGTTCGCAAACTATGGCTTATTCGCTCGAACAGAAGATGCCTAAAAAGAAGCTGATTGAGTTCTGCAAAAGGAACCATATCAGGAAACTGTCGGTTTTCGGGTCCGCTATTCGTGGTCAATTGGGGTCGGACAGCGATATCGACCTTTTAGTGGAGTTTGAGGAAGGCCATACGCCCGGCCTTTTTTCGATTGTCAGAATGGAGATGGAACTTACGGAAGTGCTTGGCAGAAAGGTCGATTTGCGGACGCCTGAAGATTTGAGCCAGTATTTTCGCGACGAGGTGGTACAAAATGCCAAACTTCAGTATCAAGCATGAAGACAAAGTGAGATTGCGGCACATGCTGGATGCCGCGATTGAAATCCAACAATATGTGCAATCTTCAACGCGTGAAGATTTGAACCGCGACCGAAAGCTGGTTCATTCGCTCGTTCGTCTCCTTGAAATCATCGGTGAAGCGGCAACGCAAGTGTCGGAGGAACTTCGGGAAAACGTTCCCGATATTCCCTGGCCTGTCCTGGTCGGTATGAGAAACCGCCTTATTCATGCCTACTTTTCCATCAACCTAAATGTCGTGTGGAGCACATCAACAGAAGATATCCCATCGCTTATTAGAGAACTGAAAACACTCCTTGGCGAAGGCTGAGAAAATGGATTTTCTCCTACACAAAGGACCTTGCAGTTACAAAAATGCGGAGTAAGTGCGCAATGAAAATAGTCCAGAAGAATTTTCATATAAGCACGAAAAGCCGAAACCAGATGATTGACATCACAAACCAGGTTGGCTCGATTGTCACTCAATCGGGCATCAGCAACGGCGATGTGATAGTCTATAGTCCTCACACGACCGCGGCGATTACGATAAATGAAAACGCAGACCCATCGGTTCCGCACGATATACTGCTGACTTTGGAGCAGCTCATTCCTCGCTCTATGCCGGGCTACCAGCACTACGAGGGCAACTCCGATGCGCACTGCAAAAGCAGTCTCATCGGGTGCAGCAGGCAGGTCCTGATAAAGGATGGGGCGCTGTCGCTCGGGACCTGGCAGGGGATTTTCTTTTGCGAATTCGACGGCCCCCGCAGCAGAAAAGTCATAGTCCAGGTCCACGGAGAGTGAAAGATCCGAGCAGGGCGCACAAATCGCTTCGCACGAACCTATTATGAATAGCAAGTATTTCAAGGGATTGCCCGCCAACATCATCCTGCTGGGAATCGTCAGCTTCTTAAACGATGTCAGCAGCGAAATGATACTGCCGATTCTGCCGATGTTCCTCAAATCGCTGGGCGGCGCGGGCCTGGCGGTGGGACTTGCCGGCGGCTTTCGGGACAGCATCCCGAGCATTTTGAATATCGTCTTCGGCTGCCTGTCGGACAGATTAGGCAAAAGAAAAATATTCGTCTGGGGCGGATATGTAACTTCCGCCGTATTCAGACTGCTGCTCGTGCTCTCCAAGAGCTGTCAGCAGGCAGTGATTTTCTCTTCTCTGGAAAGAATAGGCAAAGGGTTAAGGACCGCGGCAAGAGACGCCATTATTGCGGACTCCGCCGCAACAGCAAAGGGCAAAGGCTTCGGCATCCACAGGGCCTTCGACAGCGCCGGTGCGATTGTCGGCTCGGTCGCCGTATTCATTTTGTTCTGGGCATTCAATTTTGGCTTCAAGCTGATTATCCTGATTGCCGGAATTATCGCGTTTGTTTCGCTAATCCCGCTTCGGTTTGTGAAGGAGACCGAAACGCAGCAGCACAAGAGCTTACAAAAGATAACCCTGCGAGGACTTCCGGCGCCGCTAAGAATATTTATTGCAATTGCCAGCGTGTTCGCACTGGGAAATTTCAGCTATATGTTTTTTATAATGAAGGCCCAGGAGGCGTTTTCGGACAAATCGTCGGTCACCGTGCCGATTCTTCTCTACGTCCTTTTCAATATCTTCTACACCGCGTTCGCTGCCCCCTTCGGCGTCCTGTCGGACAAAATCGGAAGAAGCAAAATCCTTATACTCGGCTACGGACTTTTTTCCGCGACCTCTTTTGGCTTTGCGTACCTTAGTTCGTTACCTGCTTTTATAGTTCTGTTCGCACTCTACGGCGTCGCCTACGCAGCAATTGAGAGCAACCAGCGGGCCTGTGCATCCGATTTGACCTCACAGCAGTTAAAGGCAACCGGCCTGGGGGCATTCCACGCGACAATAGGGTTGATGGCGCTGCCTGGAAGCGTCATAGCCGGACTTCTGTGGCAAAAAGTCACTCCATCGGCAACTTTTATCTACGGGGGCGTGATGGGCCTTATTGCCGTTTTTCTATTCATAACCTTTAGAACAACCTTGAGGCCCGCGAAGAGCAGCTAATCAGACGAGGCCGACAACCCTGTGTAAGTGTTCATTTCCCAAGTTCGCCAAGTTCTGCCTGTGGTTATGCGAAATGTGCGCATAAAAAAGGCGAGGTGGTGGGACCGGCTGGGGGGGAGACCGGTATTCCACACTGCCTCGCCGAGGTTCACACAAGCTGCAAACAGCGGCGTCATTTTGCTCTAAAAGACAGAGCACCTACGCCAATACTTCCCGGATATCGTTAAATAAAATGCACACTTCTCCGGGGTTAACCCCAAATATACCGGCTTTAACGGTTTTATTATACGCATATTCGCGGAAAATGCAAGTCAAAAATTACATTTTTTCCAGAAGCCCAATCTTGGCAAACAGGAACAAAGAATCATTTTAGCTATCCCTCGACCCACCCATAACTGACGGGTTACCATTTTTTATCGTCAATTTGCCCCTAATTACTATAGCATTAAAGGTTTTCGGTCCTCCGCCCTGGGTTTCTTGGACACAGGTTTGTAGATAATCATGCCGCGATCTCCACAGCAATGCAAGCTTCTTGTCGTGCCTGCGCTGGCGTTCGATAGCCCAGGCGTTCTATAATCCATTGATGGTTATAGATTTCCCTGAATTCGAGCCGGGCTTTGCGGAGCTCCTCGACGGTCTGAAACGTTCGTACCCACAAGAGATTCTCCTTCAACGTGCGGATGAACCGCT
>Ga0315279_10004205_pt1 | contig 19443 bp, 17 predicted proteins | sample YL17G06_20_MG_FD_203694 | JGI IMG/M metagenome (GOLD analysis project Ga0315279, IMG submission 203694) | Sediment microbial communities from Yellowstone Lake, YNP, Wyoming, USA - YL17G06_20 | ecosystem: Environmental > Aquatic > Freshwater > Lake > Sediment | place: USA: Wyoming | collected... | reverse complement strand
GGTTGGCTGCTGAACGTTCAGCGCCCTGATGATGACCAGCAATTGCTCGATTATCTGAGGGCCTGTGAAAATGCCGCCACGAAGACTCGCGAGGCATTGAAAAGTCCCTATTTCCTGCTTCCCGTTGACTGGAAAACGCGGAACAGTGAGACGAGCACCGACAGCCCGCTGGACAAATTTTGGAGGTTCCGCTCGCTTGGTGGGATCCTTGCTGCAGAGGGGCTCCGGTCGCTCCGTGCGGGCGATGAAGCCGGGGGCCTGTCCGGTTTCCTTGACGCAGTCCGCCTCGCACTGCTTATCCGCAATGACGGCGGAAATCCCCGATTCTCGAGCACCGTTTTGGTCATGACGCTGCGTTGTTTGTGCGGAACGGTTGAAACCTTTTCGAATGCTACCCTCGATCGGGCGTTTGCGGAAATCCGAGGACTCCACGCCGAGGTCGGGCCGCCGGTGGGTAATCTCACGTTCATCCTTCGTGATGTGGATCATGGGGGATATGCCCGTTTCTACTCAGATGACTCCAATCCATTGAACAGGGAGGTGTACAGGGTGGTGCACTCGTTGCAGCGCCGACAGCTTCGGGTTTGGGCCAAGCGTCACCGGGATGAGATGTTTGACTTGGTCAAAGGACCCTATCGTCCGGTTCGCGAATGGGAAAGGAGGACTTGGAAGGAGAATACGAGATGGGGTGTTGGCGGAGAGCTCGCGTCGCAGGTCGAACGCCTTGCTTACTCGAGAGCCGAGGCCGACGTCGCCTTTGACGGGGCCGCGCTCGCGGTTGCCCTGGAACTCTATCGGCGGTCCCATGGCTCGCATCCGGAGACTTTGGACGCACTCGCCCCCCAATACATCGACTCGATACCTGGGGATCCGTTTACAGGGAACGCCCTCATATACAAGCGCGTTGGCGAGGATTACCAGCTTTACTCTCTCGGCATCGACGGCCAAGACGACGGGGGCAGAGTCATTCCCGAAGGAAGGACGCAACCTGCGGGTGACGATCGGGTCGTCCATTGGCCTCCCGCAGCTTCGAAGTAACCGCCTCAGGAGCAATGTGTTCGTGCTGCGGATTTCCGCATATGGGTTTCCGGGATTCCGCAAGAGTACGACCCAAGTTGCCCTATGCTCCCCCGGAACGTTGTCTCCGTTCCCGGCTCGTAACCTGCGCCCCACCCATATAGTTGGCTTGAAGCAGTAGTGTCCAACCGGAGGCAGGCGCATGTTTGAGTCTGGGGTGCGGACGTTGGCACGTCAATTGCGTTTGAGCCCCGTGTTTGTTCTCGGTATGACCAAAGAGGGCCTCGCCCACGGATGGCGCAACGGAGTTTGGGTATTGTCTGGTCCGCCGCACGGAACGTCTTCGACTTCTTCAGATGGATAATGGCGCCTGAAAGAATCGAGGATTCTCCGCCTTCCCGTTCATCGAACGACGTCAAACCAAAGCAGCACTTTCTGAATTGGCTGATGAGGCGTGAGGAATTGCCGACGGCAGTCTCCCGCGAAGAACCGCACGGGCCGCGGCGGTTTCTCGGGTATCTCCTTTCATGGGAACCAGTGCCTGGCGGTTCCTCGCAAGGTCGCCGTGGTGAACCCGCAGGTTCCGAGTCTGAGCGCCCGGATTCAACGTCAAGGAAATGAGATGGAGCACACGAAACATATCTGGCGAGCGGTTCTGTTGTTGCTGCTCCTTGGACTTTCGGCGGTGGCTGGGAGACATTTCCTGATCCCGCCCTCGTTTGGCACCCAAGGTTTTTATCGCTATGACAGTCTTGCGGAATACATGGCCAAGCCCGTTATTCACGGGCCGGCGAACGCGTGTCGCGAGTGTCATCAACCGATAGTGGAGAGCGAAATCAAGGGGAAACACGCGTCGCAATCGTGCGAGGGATGTCACGCCCCATTGTCGGTTCACGTTGCGGACAATAAGAAGATCGCCGACATGCCGTCGAAGGGGTCCAACGAATGGTGCGCCAATTGTCACGGCAAGCTCCGGGCAAGACCGCAGACGTTCCCCCAGATCGACGTCACGGAACACCTGGTGAAAAACGGCGTCATCTCAGCCGGAGATCCGATTCCGAAGAATGCCTGTACCACGTGTCACGATGTTCATAGTCCCGGGACCAGTTAGGGTCCCGTGTCAAATCGATAGAGGTAGAACCATGAATGAAGAGGTCGAAGCAGGCAAGCCTACCCGCCGGGAGTTTTTCGTGCGGGCGGCGCAAGGCGTTGCGGGAGTTGCCGTCGTCGTTGCCCTCGGCAAGCGCACGCTCGTGTTCGCGCAGACGGCATCGCAGGAAGGCGTGTCTTCGCAAGACGCCCCCGTATACCGTCCTGAAGATCATCGCTACGTGTACCTGATCGACATCACGAAGTGCATCGGGTGCGGGGCGTGCGTGCGGGCCTGCGAACTGGAAAACAGTGTGCCCAAGAATTTCTTCCGGACTTGGGTCGAGCGCTACGAGGTGTCCCCGTCCGGACACGCGAACGTGGACTCGCCGAATGGAGGGAGGAACGGGTTCGCGCCGCTCGTGACGGACGAGGAGATCGCCAAGGCGTTCTTTGTTCCGAAGCTATGCAATCACTGCACGCTCACCCCGTGCGTTCAGTTGTGTCCGGTGGGCGCTTCCTACCGAAGCCCGGACGGGGTGGTGCTGGTGGATGAGAAGCGGTGCATCGGGTGCAGCTACTGCGTCCAGGCATGCCCTTACGGGTCCCGTTTCATTCACCCGGAAACGCACACGGCCTCGAAATGCACCTTGTGCTACCACCGGATCACCAAGGGGATGTCGACGGCTTGCGTGCAAGCCTGTCCGGTGGGCGCACGCCAGTTCGGGGACACGCGCAAACTGCACGACAAGGTGTCGGAAATCATCGCGACGAGCCAGGTCTTTGTTCTGAAACCCGAGCTCATGACCGAGCCGAACTGTTACTACCTCGGTTCGAGCAAGGAGGTGCGGTAATGCCGCCGGAAGTATCGGGCTACTCTTTTCCCAATGACATCCACATCATGTGGAGCCTGATGATCGTGATGTATCCGTACATCACGGGGCTGGTGGCCGGGGCGTTCATCGTCTCCTCGCTCTACCACGTGTTCGGACGGCAGGAGTTGCGTCCGGTGTCGCGCCTGTCGATGGTGGCGTCTCTGGCATTCCTTCTGGTAGCCACGCTGCCCCTCTTGGTTCACCTGGGACATCCTGAACGCGCGCTCAATATCGTGATAACGCCGCACTTCACGTCGGCCATGGCGGCGTTCGGGCTCATCTACACGTTGTACATGATCCTGCTGCTGTTCGAGGTGTGGCTGGTGTACCGCAGGGAGATAATCGGTCTCGCGGCCCGAGGCCGCGGTCTCAAGCGGTTTGTGTTTGCCTTGCTTGCCCTCGGGGTCTACGACACGTCTGAGGAGGCGCACCGCATTGACCGGCGCACCATTACCGTCCTGGCCTCGATTGGCATTCCCGCGGCCTGCATTCTTCACGGATATGTCGGGTTCATGTTCGGTTCGGTGAAGGCCAACTACTGGTGGTCCACGCCGCTGATGCCGATCATCTTCCTTTTCTCAGCGGTGATGTCGGGCATGGCGGTTATCATCATCCTGTACCAGGCGCTGATGCGGCTCAGCGGGGAGAGCATCGATGGGGACTGCGTGCAGTCGCTTGCGCAATGGCTGTGGTTGTTCACGATCCTCACGGTGTCGATCGAGCTGCTCGAGATCATCACGCTGGCCTACGAGAAAAACGAAGAGTGGCTTGTGATCGCGCCGTTGCTGGGCAGCAAGCTGGCGTTCTCGTTTATCGGAGTTCAGCTCGTTTTCGGGTCCCTGATCCCGATCTTGCTGCTTGGAATCGTGGTTCTCATGCGACCGTTCCTGACGGATCCGCTGCGCAACACGATTTCGTTCATTGCGTCGCTAATCCTGCTGATCCAGGTCTTCGCGATGCGTTGGAACGTCGTGATAGGCGGCCAGATCTTCTCGAAGAGCATGCGGGGTTTCCGCGAGAGCTACGTGCCGGGTCTGTTTGAGAAAGAAGGCATCGCGGTGGCCGTGGCCATTTTCCTTATTCCATTCATTTTCCTTGCGGTTTTCAACCGGATCCTGCCGCTTCACGAAGACGGGTCAGGCGCTGCGGCGAGCGTCAACGAGTAACGGCTGCATGGGCGGCGGTCCGACGGGTGAGCTGCTCACTATGAACGCTGGGAATGACTTGCGGAATGTAGCTCCCGGATCGGGTGTTACGATATCATAAAAGGGGAGTATGTAGTCTCGGGCAAGGGTAGCGGCGCACTTTCCCCCGGGTAAGGCCTTATATTGCAGGGTAATGCTCATGTGTGGAGAACGTGGAGGGCTAACGGCGGGCGCAACGATAGCCGGTACGTGGGTCTTGGCCGCTTTGGTTGGCCTCGTCTCCTGTTCCGGGGGACCTGCAAGCTCGCCGGCCCCTCTATACACGAAAGACGTATCCGCAGGCCTTTACGATATTGCGCCCGTGCGGGGCGCCGTGCGACTGCTCCGTCTTCACCGGGATGGCGATGCATATGAGTGCACGACGTGCCACGATGGCTTTCCGGGAGGCCAGGAGGAAGCCGCCCTGAAAGATGAGCACAAGGACATCGATTTCAACCACGGCCTCAACCTCTTCTGTCTCAACTGCCACAATCCGAAGAACAGCATGGCGTATGTAAACCACGACGGGAGTGAAATCCCCGCCGATCAGCCGACGCGCCTGTGCGCGAAGTGCCATGGGCCGTTGTATCGGGAGTGGCAGTTGGGGATTCACGGACGTGTCAACGGGGCCTGGAGCCCGAAGTACGGTCAACAGGTCGTACTTGAGTGCATCCAGTGTCATAACCCGCATCGGCCTAAGTTCCAGCTCTTGGCGCCCGAGCCGCCGCCCGTACTGACGCGGTTTGATCTGCTCTCGAAAGAAGGAGGCGCCACTAATGCAGGGCCCTGAAACTGATTCTGAAGCGAAGGACACGAACCGGAGTTCCGATGCCGCGGAACCGCCTGCGAGCCGGCGCGGCTTCCTAAAGGCGGGCATGGGGACCATGGCTGCGTTCGCGGCGATGGGGGGAGTGCTCGAACCCTTGCGGGGACTCAAAGACAGGCCGTCTCTGAGCCAATTCCTGCAGCAGCACTATACGCGGCTCACGCCGGAGATGATGGAGCGCGTTTTAGAGCGCACCAAGCAGGAGATCGCGCGGGACTACGGGGCCGAGGTGGATGTCAAGGACTATAAACCGATGACGGGCGTGGAATTCGCTTACGCGCTGAACCTGGGGCGGTGTAATGGGCTGCGCCGGTGTGTGTACGCCTGCATGAAGGAGAATAACATCCCTTTGGACCATCCCGAGATGGCGTATATCCGGGTGCTCGAGATGGATATCGATTCGCTCGACCTGGAACAGGGCGACGTCCTTTACACGACCGACCCGGCACCTAAAGAGGGCAAGTACTACATGCCCATCCAGTGCAATCAGTGCCGGAAGCCGCCCTGTACGAAAGTGTGCCCCGTCCAGGCGACATGGACCGAGCCCGACGGCGTCACGGTAGTCGATTACAACTGGTGCATCGGGTGCCGGTACTGCATGGCGGGCTGTCCCTACGAGGCGCGCCGGTTCAATTGGACCAAGCCCGCGTTCCGGCCCGAGGAGATTAACCCGGAGATGAGCTATCTTGGCAACCGGATTCGGCTGCGCGGCGTAGTCGAGAAGTGCCATTTCTGTTTGCAGCGGACCCGGCAGGGCAAGAACCCCGCGTGTGTCGAGGCATGCCCGACCGGGTCGCGCATTTTTGGCAACGTACTCGACCCGGACGGCAAGATTCAGTTCATCTTGAAGCACAAGCGGGTGTATATCCTCAAGGCGGACGCGGGGACAATTCCCCGGTTCTACTATTTCTTTGACGTGTGAGAAAGGCGCGCCGGTGAACCGATGATCCGCGACTATCTGGTCTTTCTGAGACGGGCGTTCGTGCTGAGTTTCTCCGGCAACGCGCTGTTCTATGTTTGGATGACGTTTCTCACCGTCCTTGCGGCCATCGGGGGGCGCGCCTTCTGCATCCAACTCGTCGAAGGCCTCAACATCACGGGCATGACGGACCAGATCTCTTGGGGAATCTATATCGCCAACTTCACGTTCCTGGTCGGACTCGCCGCCGCGGCCGTCATGCTTGTGATCCCTGCGTACATATACCGCAACAGGGACATGCACGACGTGGTGCTTTTCGGCGAACTGCTGGCCATCGCGGCCATGATTATGTCGATGTGCTTTGTCATGGTGGACATCGGGCGGCCCGACCGTTTCTGGCACCTGATCCCGTTTGTCGGCAAGCTCAACTTTCCGCGGTCCATGCTGGCATGGGACGTCATCGTTCTGATGGGGTATCTCCTCGTCAACATGCACATCTGCGGATACCTTCTTTATATGAAGTATCTTGGGCGCAAACCGACCGTTCTTTTCTATATGCCTTTCGTGATCCTGTCCATTGCCTGGGCCATCAGCATCCACACCGTAACGGCGTTCCTCTTTGTGGCTTTGGTGGGCAGGCCTTTCTGGAACACGGCTATCGTGGCGCCGCGTTTTCTCGGCTCGGCCTTTACGGCGGGCCCGGGCTTCCTTATCATCGCGTTCCAGATCATCCGGTATTTCTCCGGCTATCAGATCAGCGCAAAGGCGCTGTACGTCCTTCGAAACATCGTGACGGCATCGCTGCTCGTCAACCTTTTCCTGCTTTCGTGCGACGCGTTCAAGGAGTTCTACGCCGCTTCCGAGCACAGCAGTTCGGCGCGATTTCTTTTCTTCGGCTTGATCCACCACGGGCAATATTACGGCAACCTCGTTCCGTGGGTATGGTCGGCCATCGTTATGGAGTCCATCGCCGGGATCATCCTCATCATTCCGCCCGTGGCGCGCCGGCTGATGTTCCTGAACATCGCTTGCGTTCTCGCGAACGTGGGCATCTGGATCGAAAAAGGCATCGGAATGGTTGTGCCGGGCTTTGTGCCTACGCCGCAGGGATCCGTTCTCGAGTACATGCCCACATGGACTGAGGGCCTTGTTTGCATCGGGATTTGGGCCTTCGGCCTGCTGCTGTTCTCCTGGATGCTGCACCTGGCGATCCCTATCATGACGGACAGGTTCCACGCCAAGGCTCCGGCGGGCGCGCTCTAAGCTTTGAGTGCACCGGCGTAGCGGTGGTCCTCACTTTGTTCGCAATGACACGGTGGATTCAACTGCCGAGTAAGGCGGAGGCCGATCCCTTTTCTGCTTTGGGCGTGAAGACGGTGTTCCAGTCGATGTGGGCCGTCACTTTCATGAGGACGGCGAGGGTCACGACTGAGCCGATGGCTACGGTGAGGCCCGTATAGCCTTTTAGGAAGAAACTGTAAGAGAAGAGCACGAGGTAGAACACTTGCCCTGCGGCGGCGATTTTCCATGGGAGCATTCCTTTGAGCGCGGCCGATAAATAAGTTGTCACTAACGCGACCGAGACCACAGCGGATATCAGGAAAGCGGCGTGGATGTTGATGACGCCCGCCAGATAGGTCATCAGCAGGTGAAACGCAAAGAATCCCGCCGCGACGAAGAGGTAGTGCATGGGATGGATGTTCACCTTGTAGAGGATGTTGATCGTAGCCACGAGTATGAAGAAGAAGAGAAGGCATACAGGGGCAAAAAACGTGATGCGCGACGTCAACGGCCCCGGATTGAGCTTTTCCGGAATCAGTATTCCTATGTTCTGCTGTGTGATGAGGTCGCTGGCCTGCCATGCCATGAGAAAAGAGCCGTCCTGCCATTTCTCGGCCGTCATCGGAGACAAGCATCCGTCCGGATAGTCAACGTTGTAGAAATCGGTTGTCACCTGCAGGTTGAGATCCCGGACGCGGCCAATTTGCGGAGCAGGGCGGTAGAGCCAGTGGTTGATGCCGCGCGTAAAGTAGGTTACGCGGAATTCGGCGGTCTCGTCGGGGGCAAGCTCGATCAACTCGTTCACGCCTCCCGCGGCATCGACCGGCGTGAGCAGTTGCTGGTTCTTAACGAACACCGCGAAGGCGTCGTACGTGCCGGTCTTGCATGGGAACTCAAAATGCACGCGGACCTTCTGGGAAACGGGGTCTGTGTTTTGGATCGTGTACGTGCCGTCGAATCGGCAGGTGTATGTTGGGTACCAAAGCAATCCCTTCTTTCGGTAGTCGGTCCGGAGGTCGACTTTGGCTTCATTCTTTGCGGGCATGATGGGACGCATTTGATCGGCGCCGGGCACCTCGACGGCAAACGAGGGGGCCTGCTGCACGAGGGGTTTGCCCCAGAGTTCCTGCACTTCCGTTCCTAACCGGCCTTGGAACTGCATAGTTCGCATGATGGTCGTCGAGCCGAGGATTCCCCACCCGGCGCAGGCCAGCAGAAATATAGCGGCAATGGCGGCGATTCTCTTGATACTCATGGCGCAACCTCCTTTCCTCAAGTAGGGGCGGTTTCAGAGAAACCGCCCTTACTTGTCCTATTGGTTGATCTTCACAGGTTCTTTGTATGTCAAGGCCAGTCTCATTCCTTCTCCCTTGTAGAAGGATTGCGAGAAATAATAGGGTTTGCCCGCGAATTCCGCAGGCGGCTTGAACTCGTCCGGCTTGGCTGGTTTGACGGGGCCTTCAAGAGACAGGAGATCGACCCGCTGGGGCAGTGCGAGGCAGATCCCGAGACTCTTTGAGGGGAGACCGCTTCCCGGCATGATGACCTCGACCTGTCCCTGCAACCCGAGTTTTGGGCCTTTTCGGAGAACGGCGAGCTCAACGTGCGATGGCTGGCCGGCCACGAGCGGAATGACCCACGTGCCGTCGCCGCCGGCATAGAGGCTTTTCTTCTCCCCGTTCACGGTTAAAGACCAGAGCTCGCTTTCAGGCACTGCTTTAAGGGCGAGGCGCGAGCCCAACTCGGGCGGTGCATCCAGGATCAGCACAGAGAGCATGGTTCCGTTCTCGTCGAAGGATGTGTAGAGAAACTGCGAATCGAGAATGGTCGGCGGGGCGCTGACGGCCTGGAAACGTCTGACGGCGAGGGTGATGCGTTCCCCTGTGGGAACAATCATGAAGTAAGGATCCCCCGCCAAATCCTGTCGTAAGGCATCTTTCAATGCGCTGGTGGGTAATCGCGAGACAAGGCCGTTGGCGCTCACGGAAACCTGTCCGTCGTCCGGGTCGTATACGAGGAATTGGGTGTGTTGTTCTGTGTTGCCCTCGATCTCGGGCAGCGTGAATGAGATGTCAGCCTGATCCGGGGGCGTGTCCAATATGAAACTTACGGAGAAAGGCCCGTCGAAACTGGCCGGCACGCTGACTTGGTAGCGATCCCCGGCGTCGTTCGGACGTTCGGTCTTGAGAGACGCCCCCGTGAGCTTTGCACCTTGAGGCGCAAGCAGGGTCAGCGAGCTCGGCAATGGACGCGTGGGGATCAGGAGGGTGTCTATCAGCAGGAGGTTCTTCTGAATGTGCACGCGCGACAGGGCATCAATCTCGATCACGTCCGGCTGCAATGCGGCGGTCTTGCCGGCATAGCGAACTGTCAGGGCAGGCGAGATCCCGAAATGGTAGACGCCATCGGCGCCGAGAATGCCGGGTGATTCGATAAGCTTTGATCCCGGGGGCAATTTGAGTGTGAGCGAGTTTTGGAGCGCCGCCGGTATCGCATACGAGAGGACCCGGATGCCGTTTTCGTCCTTGGGCTTCATCAGGAATGATACGGTTAGCTGGAATTTCTTCGCGGCCGGCTCCGGCAAGAAGCAAATGCCGCTGTCCTGAGACGCGCAAAGGAGCGTGCCGCCGGTTAGATTGCTGACGCCGGCTATCACCGTATCCCGTCCCAGCAACTGAACCAACTCCGGTTCGCCTGAGACAATGGTTCCCGATAATGCCGCCTCGCCCGTGACGCTCTCGTCATCTGAGACGGTGAGTGAGTAGTGTGCCTGATCGAGAGAGTAAACCAGGCGCGGTTTCTCCGCAGGTATGGCCTGCGTTTGGAACTCTCTCTCGACGATCTGTCTGTAGAAGCTCTTGAACTCCTCCCACGGCATATAGACGCCCTCATTGGCAAATGCGAGTGAAGAGCCAACAAGGAGCACGATTGCCAGGACTGCCTTTTTCATATCCCGTCCTCCCATGCCGCTTGATTGGTGTTTTGCGGCTTCTGTGTCACCCGGGTGGATAGTAGCAAGTGAATGTGAAGAGGGTTTGAAGTGGGCGTGAAATCGGTGTGAAATCGGTGTGGACAGAGTGGACGGGGGTGGAGGGAAAGCGCCTTCCAAAAGGGGATAGCTTCGACTTAAACGGGTAAAGTCAGTTTGACTTCCGTTCCGCCTTCGGGGCGATTGGCGATGTGAATCTGGCCGCCGTGGAGATCGGCGACCTCTTTCGCGAACGTCAAGCCTAATCCGGAACTCTTTCTTCCTGTACCCGGACGGCACAGTGAATAGAACCGAGTAAAGACCTTGTCGAGGGCATAGTCGGGGATTCCGGGGCCGTTGTCGGAAATGGAAATGGCGGCGCGCTTGTCCTGCACATCGACGGCGACGGAAATGTGGCCGTTCTGCGGGCTGAAATCGATGGCATTTTGGAGCAAGTTGGTTAGTGCTTGCCGCAGCAGGAACCGTTCGCCTTTTACGGATACCGATTCATGGCGCTGCAATTTGGTGTGCAATTGTTTTGCGTCCAGCATGGGCGTCATTTCGGCGAGCACGTCCGCCAGCAGATCACTCATGCTCACTTCTTCGACGTCCCGCAGTTCCTTGCGGCTTTCCAAGGCCGATAGTTGGAGCATCCGTTCGATCAGATCTTGTATGTGGGCGGATTCGGCACGGATGTTCAGCAGAAACTTCCTGCGCTGTTCAGGCGGCATGTTCTCATCGAGTAATTCGGCGGCGCCCCGGATGGCCGAGAGGGGGCTCTTCATCTGATGGGTGAGCGACTGGACGTATTCCTCGACGTACCGTTTTCCTTCGAGAGCGACGCGCATTTCCTCGAACGCCGCGGCCAACACGCCCACTTCATCTTTTCCGAGGCGGGGCGGCGGCACACGCTTCCCGTCGCTGACGGCCTTGGCGTAGCGGGTGAGCTTTTCTATCGGGCGTGAAATCCACATGGACACGGCCATTCCCAGGACGATGGCGCCGATGACTGCAATTCCGACGGCGACGGCGATGTCTCTCCGGGCGGTCGCCAGGAAGCGGGCAACACTGTAAGTCGGTTTCGAAATGGTCACTACGCCGATGATCTCGCCGTTGTGACGGATTGGGGCGGCTACGTGAATGACGGAGGTCATGGGGTCGTCGGGATCGCTACGGGTCGCCCGGACGCCGTAACGGCCCTCGAGCGTGAGCCGGACATCGTTCCACCTCGAGTAGTCCCGGCCTTCATCTTTGCCGTTGTCGGAATCGAACACGACGATGCCTTTGCGATCGGTGACGTAGGCTCGCATGTTGATGCTCGTCTTTGTTACCTCGTAGATAGTGGCGGCGAATTGCTTCCGTTGGGCGCTGTCGAATGCGCAGCGCAGATCGTCGGTACGGATTTCGCCATTGGAGAGTTGATGCTCGAGCAGCGACGCCAGGACGGTAACCGTGTCCACCATGGACTCTTCCATCGTGGCAAGGTATCGCGGGCGCAGGTCATCGACAATCCAATACACAATGGCATAGAGCGCCAAGCTGACCAGGACCAGAATGGCGATGAACAAGCGCGTGCGAATCTTCACCATGATTCTTTCAGCGAGTATCCGAGCCCGCGATGCGTTTGGATGGGATCGATGTGCGGGCGGATCTTGTGCAGTTTTCCGCGGAGCGTCTTTACATGGGTGTCGACCGTTCGGTCCATGCTCGCCTCGGGGGAATCCCAGGCGCGATCCATCAGCTTTTCTCGGGAGAAAACCCACCCGGGCCTCTCGAGAAGCACCTCGAGGATTCGGAATTCGTACCGTGACAACTCGAGCTCCTGTCCGAAATACCAGATCTTCAGGCGCTGCTTGTCTACAGTGAAGGGCGACGATGCGCGCTCAGGACGCAACGCGGAATCCTCCGGCGGCAGGCGGCGCAACACGGCCTTCACGCGGGCCGCAAGCTCCCGCGGGCTGAACGGCTTTGGAACGTAATCGTCCCCGCCGATCTCGAGGCCGACCACGCGGTCGACCTCATCCGCACGGGCGGTGAGAAAGATGATGGGCACCGCGGAAGTCCTTCGGACCTCTTTGCAAACCTCGAAGCCGTTGCGGTCGGGTAGGCCTACATCCAGGATCATGAGATGGATGTGCTCTTCACCCAGGATTCGCAGCGCTTCTTCTCCGGTGGAACACCAGGCCACCTCGAAGCCCTCCGTCTTCAGGGCGTAGGTGATGTTGTCGGCGATTGCGGGTTCGTCCTCGACGACCAGAATGCGTTGTCCCATAACGCTGAATCCTCGTTCCGCCTCCGCCGCTATGGTAAGACGTTGTCGTGGCACACCGCAAGATAGGTGGACGCGAAGGCGAACGCAGGCAAGGCATTTCGTTTCAGGGGGCTTGACTTTTGTTCCTCCATCTTTGAATCGGTGTCCGGTCTAAGGTAATATTCCGTATTGTTCCGAGGGAAAAGTATTTCCATCCTGGGAGTCCGCCACCTATGGCTAAACCGAGACGAATGCTGTCCGCCGCATTGATGACGCTTTTCGGACGGAATTGGATCACGCTGTTCGGGGGTACGCTGGCCGGGGTGAGCGGGCTGCTGATCGTGGCCTTCTTGATTTTGGGCGCCCTGGGACTTACAGACTCGCCCTATATCGGCATCATGGCCTTCCTGATATTGCCGGTCGTCTTTGTATCCGGGCTTGTCTTGGTGCCCGTAGGCGCGGCTTGGGAGATCCTCGCCGCGCACCGGCGCGCCGCTCGAGGCGAGGCGCCGAGGGAAGCGATCCGGGGCCTTTTCCCCGTGGTGGACTTCAACAACTCGCACACGCGGCATGTGGCTGTCGTCGTGGTCGCCTTGACGGTGGTCAATCTGATGATCGTCTCGATGGCCTCGTATGAAGGGGTGGTATACATGGACTCCGTGCCGTTCTGCGGCGAGACCTGCCATACGGTGATGCGGCCGGAGTACACAACCTATAAACGGTCGCCACACTCCCGAGTGGAATGCGTCGAGTGCCACATCGGTCCGGGCGCGCCGTGGTTCGTGAAGTCGAAGATGTCCGGCCTCGGGCAGGTGTTCGCGGTCACTTTCAATACGTATCCAGAGCCGATACCGTCGCCGGTCGACAACCTGCGTCCGTCGCGGGACACGTGCGAGCAGTGCCATTGGCCCCAAAGGTTCACGGGCGATCGGCTCAAGGTGATCGATGCGTTTGAGGACGATGAGGCGAATACCCCAACGAAGACCGTACTGCTGATGCACATCGGCGGAGGGCAGTCGGGCAGCAAGGGGATCCACAGTTGGCACATCGATCCCGACAAGCGAACGGTGTACCGGGCGGTCGACAAGCAGCGCCAGCAGATCGCTGAAGTCCGCGTCGAAAGGTCCGACGGAACGATCCGTGAATTCCAGGCGCCCGAGGACAAGTATCCGCGCGAGGCGGTCGCCGCGGCGGACGAGCGGGTGATGGACTGCATCGATTGCCATAACCGGCCAACGCACATCTTCGAGATGCCCGCACAAGCCGTCGATGCGGCCCTTGCGGCGGGACGGATCGACCGCGCGCTGCCATACATCAAGAAGGTTGCCGTTGGTGCGCTCAAGGATGTTGCATGCGAAGAGGGTGACCTCGAGCGCATCGAGAAGAGTGTCCGGGATTTCTATAAGGAGCGCTACCCGGATCGCGTGGCGTCGGATCAGGCCCGCATCGACGGCGCGATACAAGAGATCAAAGCTATTTACGGCCGCAATATCTTCCCGGAGATGAAGGTTGCGTGGGGCGTACATCCGAATAATCTCGGCCACGAACGGTCGCCCGGCTGCTTCAGATGCCACGATGACGTGCTCGTGGACAAAGACAATCATGCCGTGGGCCAGGATTGCGACGCTTGTCACGCGGTGCTCGCATGGAATGAGTCCGATCCCGATATTTTGAAGAAACTGGGGATACAATAGGGAGGCCCATTGATGTATTGCTCCGTCAGAGACTGCATGGTGATGTTGGACGAGTTCTCGAGTCCCGCCGAAGGAATGCGGTATCTCGGTGTGGATGCCATGGAGATTGCGCTTTCGAACGACCTCAAGGTCTGCGCGATGGACTCGAGAAAGGAGATTACGTTGGCCTCTGATGGAGACGCGCAGGCTTACAAAAGGCATCTCAACGGTCTCGGTATCCGCGGGACGGCGTTCCTGACAGTGTGCGACTTCAGCGGCGGGGATTTTGAGTTGAACGTGCAGTGGGTGGCGTGGGCCATCGAACTTGCGGACATCCTGGGCATGCCAGCGGTCCGGATCGATTCCGCGATGCGCCGCGAGCGGGAACTGGATTTTGGGGCGCGCGTGGACCTCTTCGCGAAGGGTCTCGGCGCGGCGCTCGAGCGGACGGAGGGGTCAAAGGTCGCGCTCGGCATCGAGAACCACGGCTACCAGGGCAACAACCTTGCCTTTCAGCTCAACGTGTACAAGGCGGTCGGGTCGACTCGCCTCGGATCGACCATGGACACGGGGAACTTCTACTGGCGGGGTTATCCGCTCTCGGAGGTGTACGGGATCTTGAACATCCTCGCCCCGTACACCAAACACACGCACCTCAAGAACATCAAGTACCCGCCGGAGAAACGAGAGGTCATGCGCGAGGCCGGATGGGAATACGACAAGTACGTGTCCCCAATCGAGGAAGGCGACATCGATCACGCCAAAGTGCTGCGGCTGCTGGCCGATGCGGGATACGAGGGCGATATCTGTCTCGAGGATGAGTCGCTAGGCCATTTCAAGCCGGGGCCGGAACGCGTAGCCGTTGTCGAACGCGACGTGGCTTATATTAAAGCCATCATCGCGGAAGTAGCCGTATAACCACGAAGCTCCCGCCGAGCGTACAGGCCGTATGGGTTCAGGTCGTGGGGATTGGGGATCGCGTTTTGACTTGAGGGCACGGTAATGCTACAACGCAGCGAAATGGCCGTGTTTCTGTGAGGATATCGCTTATGTCTCAACTTCCCGAAACGCACGGCGATCCACGTCAGATTGCGAAGTGGGCCGAGCGTTACGCGCGGAGCCGGACGCTTCCGTTCCTTGTGCAGTGGGTTTTCATCGTAGTGCTCGTGGTCGTGATCGGCGCACTGGCGTACGTGACGTTGCTTGCATATAAGACGCACCGGCAGACCCTGCTGTGGATCTGCATGGCGGCGGTCGCCGCGGTCACGGTCGTTCTGACCTGGTTCAGTTCGTCCAGGTGGGGCGGCGAGCTGATCTGGCGGATCAGTCAGCGTCTTTACGGCAAAGAGGGGTATGCGGAGTACAGCGGCGGCGAACGCGCCGAGGCAATCCGCCGTGCGTGGTGGATTCGGCTGGTGGCGTTGGGCCTGGCGGTTTACCACTTGGGCCTGGCGCTATTGGTGGGACTGCATTACCTTTCCGTCGAATACCTCCAGCCGTGGTCGGCGCTGTACATGGCGCCGTTTCTCATGCTCATGGTTGTAACGCAGCGTCTTGGATTCTGGGCATGGGTGTGGCCGGGGCTGTATGCGCTGCACGCCGTGGCCATCCTTATGGGAGCGCCGCATTTCAGGGGCCAGTGGTTTGCGCTCGATGTCCTGGTGCCGATTTTCGGCTACGGCTTGATATCGATCATCGTGGGCCACTTCTACAGCCGGTACGCACTGCGCAGGCTGAAGGCGCTTGCGCGCGCGGGCATCAAGGACGATCGCGGCGATTCCGGAGTTCCGACCGAATGAATGATCTCGACCGCACGATCCATGAGCCGGCGCGGCTGAGGATTGTCACTATCCTCTCCGGAGTGGATGTTGCGGATTTCAGCTTCCTGCTCGAGACGTTGGGGCTGACGAAGGGGAATCTTTCCTCACATATGGATCGGCTCGAAAAGGCCGGCTACGTCGAGGTCATCAAGAGCTTCAAAGGCAAGATCCCGCACACTCAGTTCCGCCTCACCAAAGCGGGCCAGGACGCCCTCGCGGAATATTGGGCCGGCCTGGATCAGATCCGCGCGCTCCGCGACAAAACCGGGGAGCAATAGGTGGACGCGCGTTTGTGTCTACCGTCGCGAATGACAACGCAAGCTGAGGGTACTACATCCCCCTAACTCCCCCTTCAAAGGGGGACTTCCTAAACTCCCCTTCAAAGGGGGACTTCCCAAACTCCCCTTCAAAGGGGACTTGTTCGGTTCAGTCCGATACCGAATTTCATGCGGCGTCAATGGGTCACCGAACTTGCAAAGAAGACTGTTTGGGAAGGAATGCTTGGAGGACGCGGCCCGCTGATTCGTATTCTTGGATTGGGAATGGGCCATCGAAGACGAGTACTGGTTTGGCTTGCACTTGGCTGCCGCTCGAACTCGAGAGCACGTCCATGAATGAAGGGCCGGAGATGATAGACCCGGGGTCGCATAACGGCGGCAGTTCAACCCAACCCTCTGCTGCACCTCGCCACTCGAGCGCGCGAATAGCGCCGGGCTGCGTGATGATCGCGACAGGCCCGTCCGGTCCCCCGTGGAACCCGCAGATCGAGATCGGGCCGAGACGCGCGCGATGCCACTGACCGGTTGTCGGGTCGCGCCACGCATGGTAGACACCCTCCTCGGGGCTGTCCGAAGGAAGGGGTTCGCCGTACTTTCGCTGGTTCCACATAAAGATGACGTGCACGGCGCCGGTCTTGTCCACGAGCATGTCCATCGCATAGGCCGAATGACCTACGGGGCAGTCCGCGACCTTTTCGCGGCGCGCCGGGGCCGCCGTGCCCGGCGGATAGAACACGTACCACACTTCGTTGTAAGTATTGCCCTCGCTCCCATCCGGACAGTTCGTCGCGACGACGTGCAAGCCTTCGGCCGTCGGGAAAAGGATCGGATACGTCCATGCCGTCTTCGGTTTCTGTTTCACCTGGCCTTCCTGCATTACGATTGAAGGCGTCCACTCGAGGCGGCTTAGGTTCAGCATCGCCAGAAACATCGTGTAACTCGGCTCGGCGAGGTAACCGAGGTAAAGCGTCTCGTCGCGGACGGCGATCCCGATGTAGTACGCATTGAGCATATCAGGCGGCGGCGGGATCTCATCGAATGCGTCCGCTGACCCTGGTTTCCTCGAGCGGAGGAAGCGGGCCGGTTTTTCCTTGAGGGTGTAAGCAACGACGAGTCTCTTGTCTCGATCCAGCACGAGAGTCGGCGGCTGATAGATGTCCGGCAGACTGGCGCCCTCCCGCCATTTGCCGCCATCGAGGCAATAGAGGACTCCGTGGGCCGCGTCGGGACTTGCGCCCCACAGCCCGACCGTGTAGTAGGTGTCCCCGTCGAAAACGATCTTGGGCGTGTTATAGCCCCAGTAAGGGCTGACCCAGGAAATCCCGCGCGCGATCTCGCTAATGGGCGTTGGGAGAGGCGTGCCCTGCGCGCATCCCGCCAGGCAGGCGAGAATACACGCCGTCAGCATATAGAATCCGCGCGATTTCACAATTGGTGCGTTTCCCCACTTCGTTCGGGACGCGAAATCGTTTGCAGTCACTGCATTTTGAGACTGAAGAAGAGCAATGCCCGGAGCGGTTACATCTTCTGCATCATCGCGAGAAATTCCTGGTTGCTCTTGGTTTTTTTGAGCTTGTTGATGAGGAGCTCGGTGGCTTCGGCGACTTCGAGGGGGCTCAGGACGCGGAGCAGCAGCCAGATGCGCTGAAGCTCCTCGCCCTCGATCAGGAGTTCCTCTTTGCGGGTCCTCGACTTGAGCACGTCCATCGCGGGGAAGATGCGCTTCTCCATGAGACGGCGATCGAGATGGAGTTCCATGTTGCCCGTGCCCTTGAACTCTTCGAAGATAACATCGTCCATGCGGCTGCCCGTCTCGATGAGGGCCGTGGCGACAATCGTCAGACTTCCGCCTTCCTCGACGTTGCGCGCAGCGCCGAAGAAGCGCTTCGGGCGCTGGAGGGCGTTTGCGTCGACGCCGCCGGAGAGCACCTTGCCGCTCGCCGGCACGATGACGTTGTATGCACGCGCGAGACGCGTGATCGAGTCGAGCAGGATCACGACGTCGCGTTTGTGCTCGACGAGGCGCTTGGCCTTCTCGAGCACCATCTCGGCGACCTGCACGTGCCGTTCGGGCGGCTCGTCGAAGGTTGACGCGATCACTTCGCCTTTGACTGAGCGCGTCATGTCGGTGACTTCCTCGGGTCGCTCATCGATGAGGAGCACGATGACAGTCGTCTCGTGATGGTTGGTCACAATGCTATTGGCCATCTTTTGCAGCAGGACGGTTTTGCCCGTGAACGGGGCGGCCACGATCAGTCCGCGCTGCCCTTTTCCGATCGGGCAGATCAAGTCCATGATGCGCATGGCGACTTCTTCCTGGGTCGTTTCGAGGCGCATCCGCTCGTTTGGATGGAGGGGCGTGAGACTGTCGAAGATGATCCGTTCCCGTGCAACTTCCGGCGTCTCCTGGTTCACGGCCTCGACTTTGAGGAGGGCAAAGTAGCGCTCGCCCTCTTTCGGTGGACGCACGTGGCCCTGGATCGTGTCGCCGGTGCGCAATGCGAACTTCCGGATCTGCGAAGGAGACACGTAAATGTCATCCGGTCCGGGCAGATACGAGTAGTCCGGTGAACGCAGGAAGCCGAAACCGTCGGGCAGGATCTCGAGCGTGCCTTCGCCGTACAGCGAACCGGTTCGCACGATGCTCGCCTGGAGGACCTTGAACAGGAGGTCCTGTTTCTTGAGTCCGCTGAATCCCTCGATATTGAGCTCGCGCGCGACGTCGACGAGTTCCTGCATGGACATCGCCTTGAGATCGCCGATGGCCAGTTCGGGGCCATTGCTCTGTGGGATTTCCTCGGGCTCGACGTCGTTCATGACTACGTCCGTGTGCGGCCTCGGGTTCTGCATTTGGTGCTGTTGAGGCCGGCGGTTCCTGCCTTGTTTTCCTAGGGGCTTACCCATTGGCCCCTTTCTGCCACCTCTGGGTCTGCCTTTTCCTTGATTCCGGTAACTGTTGTTCATGTCCGCCATACGTTTTCCTTTCGTTACAGGCTGTAGGCTTGTAGGCTGTCGGTGCCTTTAGGCTTCCTAAGCTCTTTTCCTCCAGCCTCTCTTCCTCGAGCCTCTTCTTCTCAGTGAATTTCCGCCCAATTGCCGCCGATCCCCACGTCCACCTTCAGGGGAACGTCCAAATCGATGGCTTGTTCCATCATCTTCTTCATCTGCGCCGCGAGGTGTTGTGCTTCCTTCGCGGGGCTCTCTACGACCAGTTCATCATGCACCTGAAGCAGCAACCGCGCCCCCGTTTTCCGGAGGGCTT
>Ga0315279_10004204_pt1 | contig 19443 bp, 9 predicted proteins | sample YL17G06_20_MG_FD_203694 | JGI IMG/M metagenome (GOLD analysis project Ga0315279, IMG submission 203694) | Sediment microbial communities from Yellowstone Lake, YNP, Wyoming, USA - YL17G06_20 | ecosystem: Environmental > Aquatic > Freshwater > Lake > Sediment | place: USA: Wyoming | collected... | reverse complement strand
CAGCGAACTCAACCTGATCCGGCGGGTCCATTGTCCAGGAGACGGCACTGCCGTCAAGACGGACGCGCTTGATCGTGCTCTTGAGAACCCGCGTCTTTGAGTCATAGGCCGATTGCCCATAAACCAAACTCTGATCTTCCGGAAACCAGCCCAACGGCGTCATCCGTGCCGCTCCCGCAGGAACGATTGTTCGCGGATTGCCGCCAGACGCTGGAACAATACAGAGCGTCGGTTGCTGCGATAACGGCGTTGAACTCTGAACAAAGATGATGTTTTCTCCGGACGGTTGCCAAATAGGCGTTGTGGCATCGCCCGCCGTGGTCGTAACCTGCCGTCTCGCTCGACCGGCAAGATCCAGTACCCACACCTGATAGTCCCCGCTACGATTAGAGACATACGCCAGCTGCGAGCCGTCCGGAGACCATGCCGGGTCAGCATCATTCTCAGGTCCTGATGTGAGTTGTTCCGCTTTGCCGTCCGTGTATCTAAGCCAGAGATCGCCAAGAGCCGAAAAGGCGATCAGCCGGCCGTCAGGGGACGGCACCGGACAATAAATCCCGCGGACGGGGAGTCTTTGTCCGGGAGCCGGGAGTTCAGGGACATTGCGCTTGTAGGATTCACGCGCCAGCGTTATGCGGGCAGAGAAAGGAATCATCCCCAAGGCCCCCGTCTTCGGGTCTATAGTGCGGATCTTTCCGCCAGCGACATACACCAGAAGGTTTGTGCGGGGCATCCATTGAGGCGCATAGCCGGACAGATCCCGCTCGTCGGTCAATTGGATACGGTCGCCTCCCTCCATAGGCACGGACCAGATTTGCAGCTCTTCGGACTTCGGTGCCAGAAAGAAAAGCTGACGACCATCAGGCGACCACGAAGGAGCTTGGTCGGCCGGTCCTTTTGTCACTTGGCGAACAGTGCTTCCGTCGGAGGCGATGACGGTAACGCTTCCCTGCCAGATACAGGCGATCCATCTCCCATCGGGTGACCATGCAGGAGACTGAGCCCCTTCTGCTTCTGATTTGATCTTCTGTGGGCTTCCTCCTTGAGCAGGGACCGTCCACAGGCCACCGCGACCCGCCCCCCAAAAGACGATCGTGCGACCGTCTGGAGACCAATTCGGCTGGAAGTCAAATTCGTGGAAAGTGAGCTGCCGCGGCTTGCCTCCGGAGATGGGTACGACGAAAAGCCCCCCATCTGATCGAAGAGAAGAAAAGGCGATGGACGCCCCGTCGGGCGACCAGCGTGGAGACATATGTTCATCGGGGCGTGTGATGGCATCCGTGAGCAGGCGCGCGTTTCCATTGCTTGTATCCAGAATCCAAATCTGTGACCACAGTTGAAGCGCCAGATAGCGGCCGTCCGGCGAGGGCGACGCTTCCATGTCCGTACCTTCGTGAAACTCAAATTCCAGGGTCGAGCGGCGTCCGCTGCAGCTTTGGAAGAAAAGAAGCGGCAGCAAGAACAAGGCAACAATATTCACTTTTTTCTTTCCCCCATTGTGGGGTAAGTATACATCGAGTATCGATAGGTAGTCAACGCAAGGACGTGAGCGATTTCAGGCCAACTGGCTTCAAGGCAGGTGCCGCGACTCGACGCCTGCCTCGCTTTCTGTCACCGCTTCTACCGGCTACTTAGCGACTTTCTGCGGCGGCAGAAAGTTCTCCAGGACCCAGAGCTCGGCCTTCGAGCCTCCCGCGTTGAGGGCGACCTGTCGCCCGTCGGGATGCATGCTGATCTGACAGATATCACCTATCGCCAGGCCGATGAGGATGCGCCGAGGCTCCTCGCCATCCACGCCAACGTGCCACAGCTCGAACCTGTTCTCCTTCAGATTCCTTCTCACGAAGAGCAGTTGGCGTCCATTCGGGGCCCACGCGATTGCCGCGAAGTCCTCTGGTCTCTGCAGCCTGAGCACCTGGCGGGCTTCGCCGCCTGTGACCGGCATGATCCGCAGTGTCGCCGCTGACCATTCCGTCTTCGGGTTCTGCGCGTCGAGCTCAATCGAGGAAAAAGCCACCCAGCGGCCATCCGGCGAGACGGCCACACTCAGGCCGGCATAGCCGGAAAAGATCTCCTTGTCCTGGCCAGTTTCCAGGTTCCGAACCACGAGCGGCCGGCTGTTCCTGGCGTTCTTCGCACAAAGAATCGCCTTCCCATCGCGGGACCAGTCGGCCCAGTACGCGCCCGGTATTGCCGTCATCACCTCGCCTGTTTGAACGTCGATCGTGTACACGCCAAAGCGGTCCTGGGCGTCGTAGCCGCGGACAAGCATGGAGCGCCCATCTGGGGACCAGCGAAGGTTGTAGCCCAGCAACTTCATCTTGGGCGACAGCTCCCGCTCCTCTCCGGATTCCACCGAACGGATGGCGATAGTGTGTGGACCCGGTCGTGAGACAGGTCGGGCAACATAGGCCAGATACTTGCCGTCGGGCGACCAGTCGGGCGCGAAATTAGCACCCACGAAGCGTCCCGCAATCGGCGCCGGCGGAGTCAGGATCTGGTCCAGGGTCGGGTCGAGTGTGGCCACGTACACGTCCTGCATCGGAATGGAGAGGCCGTAGTAGAAAGACCCTGTGTTGCTGAAGCCTATCGGCACGATTCGACCGATGTCCTTCTTGACCAGCTCGGGCAAGCCCTGCGGCCTGCCATCGATGACCTGCACGAGCCAGGCGTCCCAGGTTCCCGTGCGATCACTGAAGAAGAGGAGACTCTTCCCGTCGGGCGCCCACCCGAGCACGCGGTCATTGGCTGGGTGTTGAACCAAGGGAGTTTCCGGGCGTCCATCCGCAGGCAGGAGGTAGATGTCGCGCTCTTCCGCAGTCTGCCTCGGTGGAACGTCGTAGGCGATGTAGTGCCCATCTGGCGAGAAGCACATCTTCCCTGGGCCGCTCCAGTTCAGCCTCTTGAGTACGCGCACGGAACCATCCGCCACCGAGACCGATGTGATCTCGGTGGTTCCATCCTGTCTGGTGAAATGCGTCAGGACGTGCTTCCCGTCCGGCGACCAGGCGTGAGGCACGTACCTGCCGCTCTGAAGAACCCGGGGATTCGAACCGTCGACTCCAATGATCCGCAGTTCAGTACCCTGGCCACCTTGCGAGAGGTACGCCACATGCATGCCGTCAGGAGAAAAGGCCGAGGCCTCGGAGGGCCTTCCAGCCGAACGCCCACCGTTCGTGAGGCGACGGGTTCTCCCCGTGGCCAGTTCGCAGACCACGAGGTCCCCGGTCTTTGGGTCCGCAAGAGAGAGAAACCGGCCATCGGGTGAAACCGCCCACAGGATATCCATGTCGGAGCCCGCCCAGACGCGCCGGACGGCCATCGTCGAGCCGCTTGCCGCACCTGCCGTCCCGCCCAGTGCCGCCAGCCTCACCCGCGCCTGCGCCACAATCTCGGCCTGGTCGGCGAAGTCGCGGAGAATACGCTGGTAGGCCGCCTGAGACTCCTTTTGACCCAGCTTTTCATAGCAGATTCCCATGCGCAAAAGCGCTTGGGCGGCGATCGGCCGGACATTCACGAACTCTTTGAGCAATTTCTCATAAACGGCGATCGCCTCTTTCAGTTCGCCTTTGACTTCTTCGAGCTGAACTCCCCGGTGGTAAAGGACTTCGGCGTCTTTGGCGCGCTGAGCGAAGGCCGTGATGGATAAGGCGGCCAAGGTGATGACCGCCAAAAGGATGAAAAAGCGTTTCATGGGATGACCTCCTTCGTTGAATTTTTGCTCATCTCACTGACTTTCGGTCACCTTAACGATAGCGCGCCGGACGTGAAAAGATGTCAACAATATGTAAAAAAACGTAAAACCGCTTCCCTTCCGGAAGAAGCCGTCAGCCGATAAATTTGTAACCGAGGCCGTGGGCGGTGACGATGAACCGGGGATGCTCGGGATCCGTCTCGAGTTTCTGGCGGAGGCTGACGATATGGGCGTCCACCGTGCGGGTCGTTGGATACCGGTCGTAGCCCCAAATCTCGTTCAGGAAGCGGTTCCGGGAAATGACCTTATCCCGATTTTTCACGAACAGCCTCATCATCTCGAACTCCCGCTGGGTCAGGTTGACAGGGACGCCGTCCTTGCTCGCCCGGTAATTTTTGAAATCGACTTCGACCGTCCCGAAACGGCAGTTTTCCAGTTGAACGTCTTTGCCGGGGCCTCTCCGCAGGAGCGCCTTGACGCGGGCCAGGAATTCCGAGAGGCCGAAGGGCTTGGTGAGATAATCGTCGGCGCCGATTTCGAGGCCCAGGACCTTATCTGCCTCCTCCCTGCGGGCGGTCAGCATGAGGATGGGGACGTCATGGCCTTTGCGTCTCAGCTCGCGGCAGACCTCGAAGCCGTCTTTCTTCGGAAGCATGATGTCGAGAACAATGAGATCCGGTTTATCCCGCTCCGCCGAGGACAACCCCGCCTCGCCGTCATAGGCCGCACTGACCTCGTAGCCTTGGGCTTCGAGGTTGAAGACAAGCCCCGTGACCATGTCCTTTTGGTCTTCAACGATCAGGATCTTGGCCATTCTAAACCTCGGCCGAGCCGTTGAACCGTTCCTCTTTGCCCCGCAACGGGAGGGTAATGATGAACCGGCTGCCCCGGCCGAGATTACTCTCCACGCTGATGTATCCGCCGTGGCCTTCGATCGTGCTTTTCACGATCGTCAGGCCCAGGCCGCAGCCCTGAACCTCCCGGGCGGGCCCGCTCCCCCCGCGATAGAACTTCTCGAAGATGTGCTTCAGGTCGGACGGCGGAATTCCGGGACCCCTGTCTTCCACGGTGATCAAGACCTGGTCTCCATGGAGGGCCATCTTCACGCCGATATACTTCTGCTCTCCGGAATACTTCTCGGCATTGTTCAAGAGATTCAACAGGGCCTGCGCCATCGCGTCCTTATCCATGGTTATGAAGATCGGACCCGGGGGAAGAGAAATGTCGAACTCAAAGCCCTGGTCCCTGAGATAGAATCGATACGCCTCGAGCGTATCGGATATCACTTTGACAAGATCTCCACTTTCGAAAACATATTCCCTCCGGCCCGAATCGATCTTGGAAAAGTCGAGGACATTGTCGATGAGATAGGTGAGGCGGCGGCTTTCCCGGGCGATGATGCGCGAGAACTCCCTCCGCTTTCCGTCGTCCGTCCATTGATCCGATTCCAGGGTTTCCCCGAACAGCCGGATCAGGGATAGGGGCGTTTTCAGCTCATGGGAAACATTGGATACAAAGTCGGACCTGAGTCGCACGGTCTCCGCCTCATGGGTCGCCGCCCGGAGGGTCATGACGATCCCTGAGAGGATCAGGACAGCTATCCCGAGGAGGACAGCGCCGTACAATCTCATTTCTCTCCGAACGAGCTGATCGATCGTTTTTCCCCGGGTGTCGAAAAGGGCCAGACTCCACCAGGGGAAATATTCGGACAGGCTCTCGACGGCCAGGGCCTGCGCGGGCGGCGGGGCGTTCGGAAGGGACGTCAGCGGCCCCGCTTCACTGTAAAGGCCGGCCCGGACGCTTTCCCCAGCCTCCCCCCTGCCGGGCAGACGTGGAAAGAGCTCGGTCAGGACATAAGTCTTATCGATCTCAAAGGCGAGGACGCGCCTCCCGGGGACCGCCGTCTTAGAAGGCAGGAACAGATAGCCGAGCCGGTGCGGCGTTCCATCCTCGTCGCGGGTCGTCAAGTGCGAGGCCGGCGCCGAATCCGGTCCCGGACTTCCGTTGTTCTTACCGTTCGGGGAAGCGTCCAAGTCCAATTGGGAGTGGAGAGCTTGTCGAGCCCCCTCCAAGCGGCGAATTCTCTCCGACCGGGCTTTGTCTTCCAGCTTGAGCCCGTCCCAGCGGTCCTGTTCGCTTCTTCCGAGAACACGCCCTTGAGAGATGCGGTCGAGGCCAGCTCTGACCGACTCGAGATAGAATTCCCGGCTATCGAATCCGCCGGGGCCGAGGGTCAATTCTTCAAATAGGGCCAGGAGTGTTTGGACCTCGTCGTCTCCCTCTCCAAGAGAGGCGTACGTTTCGGCCAGGCGGAAGAGCCCGATGATTTTGAGCGGAGTGCCGTCGGAACTTCGGACCTCTTGGCTTTGCTCGGACAGGATCCGGTATTGTTCTCCGGCTTTGGAGTAATTCTTCAACTTGAAATAACAGCGGCCCAGCAGCAGGCGGGCATACAACCGGTGCTCGGGGGAAGCGGCTCGTCTCACGGCCTCTTCGTAGGAGCGCGCGGCCATCGGGTAATCGAGATCGGCGAATTCGTAGCGTTCGCCCCGCTCGATGTTGCTGTTTCGAAGGGCACGCATGCTTTCCGGTTCCGCCCGACGCGAGATTCCCATCTCGAGATAGAATTGGGGGTGAATGAGCGAACCGTCGGAATTGATGATGAAGGTTTCGCCGATGGACGGGTGCCGCTTCTGGACCCGGCCGAGGAGGAGCCGGGCCGCCTGAATGTCTTGCGTCCATTCCTGGTCGAGAATCTCCCGAACGAAGCGGCCTTCAAGGCCCGAGATCTCGCCCTCGAGCTCGTCCCGCATCAGCCGGGCCATGCTCCGGTAGTTTTCCTTGAGGCTCAGGCCCCGGTTCCCGATGGACCTCAACCCGAGATAGCCGAGGATTCCGCTCGGCAGGATGATGAAAAGGAAGGCGAATAGGAGGATTTTGGTCCTGGCCGAAACGTGTTTAAAGCGCTGGATCATGACCTTTCGGCTTCCCCCGAAAAGCTCTTGTGTTTCTCCGCACCCGCCGTTCTTCTCTTCATATATAGCACAGCCGGGAAAAGCCGGTCAAATGGAAGCCCCATGTTTTACATCTTTTTACAAGCCGGCATCGTCCGTCCATCCGCCGGGAATCTTTCACCTTACCAAGAGGTCCAGCAAGGCGCGAGGCAGGCGCCGCGACGGCGGCAGCAGGGGCGGCGGCAGGGGCCCCAGGCTTTGTCTGGGGATCCGCTTCCGCCGTAATCAGCCGCGTATTTACATCGCGGGTGAGTGCCCCGGGCTTTACCCGGGGGTCCACTTTTGCCGCGAAGGCTCGTCCCTTGAATCGACGCCGGCCTCGCTTTCTGTCACCGCCTCTACCAGCTACACAGGCATCCGAACGTCAGAGCTTGGCTGGCCCGTCACCCTCGATTTCATCTTCACTTCACGCCGACGAGTTCGTCGTAAATCCGTCATTGAGGCGCCCACTAGCGCGAAGTCTTGGGCGTGGACAGCAGGTTCTTGATCACCCACACTTCCTCATGAGGTTCCTGGCTGCCGTAAAAGGCGATGCGGCGGCCATCCGGGTGCACTGACACTTCAAAGCCCCCACTCGTAAGGGTCAAACCTGATAGTTGCGACTCGCCGCCGTCTATCGATACAGACCACAGTTGTGGCGGGCCGGACTCCGAGTCACGAGCCATCAGCACGTGCCGGCCGTCTCTCGTCCAGCTGATATCATTTATGTATAGCTTGGATCTTAGCAGTTCGCGAGGCTCTCCTCCTTCAGCCGGCATTATCATCAAAGAGTACACATTCTTATCATAGTTGTTGAGAGTAAAAGCCAATTGGCGTCCATCCGGGGACAGCGCCAGGTCGTCTAGTTCCAGGCCTGTCGGCTGGTACAATTCTCTCTCCTCGCCGCTTTCCATGTTGCGTCGCATCAGTCGATCCTTTCCTGCTGCAGATTGCAGGTAAAATAGAGCCTTCCCATCGTGCGATAAGGTCGGCAGGTAAACATCCTTGTCACTCCCACTTAGATCGAGAAACATCTTTGTCTGGCCGGTCTGAACATCAATCTGGCGGACAATCCGTCGTTTGGCTAAGTCCGTTGCCAACAAGGATCGCCCATCAGGGAACCATTGCAGCCCGTGGTTGGGTTCGATCGGATGAAATGCCGGCGCCGGAAAGATCTCGCGCTCCTCGCCAGTCCTTTCCGACCGGACGATTATGCTGATTACTTTCCATACGGCGTAGCCCAACTCCCTGCGTGAAATTCTCGTATAAACCAGGAACTGCCCATCAGGCGACCACTGTACGAGATGGCCGATCGAGCCGACAAAGCGCTGGTTAACTCGTGCCGGTTTCGAGATGACACGCCCCGTCGTCGGATCGAGTTCGGCAGCGTAAATGTCCGACTGGAAAGTGCTGGTCTTGTAGTAAAACAAGCCGTCGCGTGTGAAACCGATCGGATCCGCATCGATGGAACCGGCTTCCCGCTTCACCAATTCCGGCTCGGCCTCCGCTCTTCCCCCGCTCACTCGGATGGACCACAGGTCAATCGTTCCCGATCGATCGCTGAGGAACAGGATCTTTCGCCCGTCCGGTGTCCAGAAGGGAGCCCAGTTCACGGCCGAACTCTCGAACAGTGGAATCTCCCCGCTCCCGTCCACGGGTATCAGCTTGAGTCCTGCCGGCACTCGTTTGACTGAACCCCCGCTCGTCGAAGAGCCACGGTAGGTAACAACGTACTTTCCATCGGGTGAGAAACATCCATTGCTGAGATCATCCTGCTCCGTCAGCACCTGTACGGAACCGTCTGCCACCGAAGCCAGCGCAAGCGAATAACCGGTCCCAGTGTTTTGCATCAGAATTAGAATTCGCTTTGCATCCGGGGACCAGGCCTTCGGCCATAGCCATCTTTCCTTATTGTTGATCAGAACTCTCATGCGGGAGCCATCGATGTCGGCAACCCGCAATTCATAATCACTATATGAAAAACCATCCTTCCGGGTATACCGTGTGTAGGCGATCTGCTTGCCGTCCGGAGATAATTCGGGGGAATCAAGGGACTCGCCGGTCTGTGCCGCGATTACCTTCCGGTCCTCACCCGTGGCGAGATCGTGCAGCCACAGGCTGTACAAGGTTTGGTAGGGTATGTATCGGCCGTCCGCTGAAACATGGCGCATCTGCGTTTGGAACATCTGCGTTGTCCGACCGGCGGGAAGCACCCACTTTTGCTGCTCGATGATTCCGGTCTCGGGTTGTCTGCCCCGGCCATTTGCGGCCAGGAGGGCCCGCGCCTGTTCCACCGCTTCCTTCTGATCGGCGAATTCGCGCACGACCCGCTCGTACGCCTTGCGCGATTCCGCGTCGCCCAGCTTCTCGTAGCACTGGCCCATGCGGATCAGCGCTTTCGCTGCGACCGCGCGGTTGCCCGCCTCGGCGATCTTTTTGTAGGCCTCGATGGCGCCCTTCAAGTCGCCCTCCACCGTCTCCATCCGGATGGCGGCCTGCAAGTCGACTTCGGTCCGGTCTTTCTGTTGTCCCGAGCCAATGCCGATGGCCAGCGCCCCGATCATCAAAAGTATAGACAAGATTTTTCGCATGGTTATTACCTCCATGCCCGCAATATACAGATGCATTGTGAACCGGGGACGTCGGTTGTGTGTTGTATTGGCGTCGTTTAGTCGTCGAATCGGTATCCCAGGCCGCGGACGCTGACGATGTGCCTCGGCGCGGCCGGGTCGGATTCGATTTTACGCCGCAGTTTGATGACGTGGGTGTCCACCACGCGGTCGGTCACGATTACCCCGACGCCCCAGACTTCATCGATCACGCGGCCGCGCGCCAGAACCCGGCCGCGGTTCCGCAGAAACAGGCGCAGCATGTGGAGCTCGATCGCGGTGAGCTCCGTTGTCTGTCCGGCCCGGCGCAATTCGGCGCGCTCGAAGTCCACCTCGCAATCCCCAAAACGCTCGACTCCCGGCTCATCCGGCGCCGCCCTCCGCAACAGGGCGCGGATCCGCGCCCGCAGTTCGCGAGGGCTGAACGGCTTCGTGACGTAATCGTCCGCACCGAGGTCCAGCCCCATAACCTTCTCCGCTTCCTGAACCTTGGCCGTGAGCATCAGGATCGGGGTCCGGACCTTTGCCCGCCGCAGGTCACGGCAGACGTCGAAGCCGTCCTTGCGCGGCAGCATCACGTCGAGCAGGACCAGGTCCCAACCGGGCTGTCTCCCGACTCGGCTGGCCTCCTCTCCGTTGTGGACCACCTCGACCTCGTATCCTTCCTCGCGCAGGTCCAGCTGCAGGCCCAGCGCAATGTCCGGCTCGTCTTCGACGATGAGGATTCGTGCCATCGTGTCATCTCCTGACCGGCAGGGCCAGCGTGAAGGTGCTGCCTTGTCCCGGCTCGCTGCGCACTTCGACGCGTCCATGATGCGCCTTCATGATGTGGTTGACCATCGCCAGACCGATGCCCGTCCCTTTGATGCCCAGTCTTATCGCTTCGTCGCCGCGCTGAAATTTGCGAAAAATAAGGGCCTGTTCATGCGCCGGGATCCCCAGGCCACGGTCTCGCACCGCGATCGTCACTTCCGGGCCGACGCGGCCCACCTCCACCTCGATCTCACGGCTGTCGCCGGAGTACTTCACGGCGTTGTCGAGGAGGTTCCAGAGCGCGCGTCCAAGCGCTTCGCCGTCGGCGTCGATCTCCGCGGAATCTTGCGCCACCAGGCGGAATTGGAAGCCGGAAGACTGCCCTTCATTGCGGAATTCCTCCACGATGCGGCGCACCAGCTCGCTGCCGTCGACCGGTTCAAAATGATAGATCCGCGCGCCGCCTTCCATCCGCCCGAAGTCAAGCAGCGATTCCACGAGCCGTGTCAGCCGCGCGGTGGATCGCGCCTGAGCTTCGTAGCAGAGGCCCCGACGCTCATCGCTCAGGTTCTTGTGCTCGCGCAGCATGTCCGTGAACTGGCGGAGAGAGGTCAGCGGGGTGCGGAACTCGTGCGAAACCGCCGCTACGAAGTCCGATTGCAGACGCGCTACCGCGAATTCCCGGCTGGTCGCGCGAAATATCAGGTAGCTGGCAATAACGATCAGCACCGCCAGAATGAGAAAACCCGACACGAGGAGCTGGCGGCGTAGCTGATATTGGCCCCGTTCCATCTCCGGATCGCTGCCGGCCACGACCAGGGTCCAGGGAAGGCCGATCTCGTCCGCCCGGCGGACCGCTCCTGGAGGGAGCCCTCTGGAGCCGCTGTGGAGCTTCAACTTCACACGCTGCTCCCGCAGCACGGGATCGATCGCCCCAAGCCACTGCGCGGAAACGAACTGAGGAGTTGCGACCAGCGCTGACACCCGATCCCCCGACCGGTTCCAGAGCGCGACGACGGTCTCCTCCTGGCCGACAGCAATGGATTCACGGCCGGAGGCGGCGGACCCTGGCTGAGATAGTCTCTGCCAGAGCGAGCTCAGCCCGTCTGCCAGCAGTTCACGCTCCGACTGGCCGGGCAAGGGCGCGACTCCCCAGCGTGCGGCATCCTGCGCACAGAGTTGCGCTGCGGCGCGCGTCAGCGGCCAGCGCCCCCGCTGCAAGTCCGAACCGAGAGCGGCCGTTTCGCGCCGGAGATCGTCGACCTGGTTCAAGGCGTCCATCAGGGAGCAACGGGCTTGCCGTGCCACCAGGCTGACGGGCATCCCTTCGAACGCCCAACCGTCTTCGTTTAACAGCCTGGCGTAGACGAGGAGGGCATCGGCTTGCCTTCCAGAGCCGCGGAGACATCGTGCCAGGCGCAGGAGCGCTCCCGCCCGGACATCCGGCCGATTCAGGCTTGCGAGGTCCCGGTAGAAGGCTGCCGCGCGGTTGAGGTCGCGTTGCCTGAATTCGATGGCCTCGCCTGCGGCGAATGGCGCGACGGGCAGTTCGGGCAACTGTGGCGTGACAGGAAGATAGGCCACCCGTCCTATTGGCCAGATCTGGACGGTATCTCCCCGGGCGGTCATGACCACCGCGCCGTCCGGCCAGTCCTTGTTCCCCTCGACGAGGCGTCTCTCGGAAGCCTCCACCGTCCTCTGCAGCGCTGCCGTCGCGATGTCCGTCGCTCGTTCCACCCGTTGCTGGATCTGCTGCTCTTCAAGAGCGCGATCCTGTGCTAGGACGCGCCAGCAAACCCAGAGGAGGGCAACCAGCGGCACCGTAGTGACCAAAGCGAGGAGCCGCGCCACCCGAGGTGGGAAGCGCGACCCTTTCCTCCAAGGCATTCGGACCTCCCAGATGCTTAGGCAGATATTGCTGAGATAAGAGTTACCTTTTCGGCTGTGGCGGCCGGCTGAACCCTTTGATGTCGATTTTCCCCTCCAGTCATCACGGGGGAGTATAAATCGTGGCTCGAAAAGATGTCAAGGAAAGCCTGAAAGTGCCGGTATGATTATTTAAGGGGTTGGAGGAATGGGGCGAGTGGATGCGGGAGACGCTACTTCTGGTTGTCCCGCATCGCCAGGTCGTCTTCACGATCCCCAAAATGCTCCGGGTATTCTTTAAATTCAAACGAGTGGTACCAATCGTCACCGGCAACAGAGGTGCAGCAAGGCGCGAGGCAGGCGCCGCGACTCGACGCCTACCTCGCTTTCTGTTACCGTTTCTACCAACTACTTGGCGACTTTCAGCGGCGGCAGGAAGTTCTCCATCACCCAGACCTCCAGGTTCACCTTGAAGTCGGTTGTCGCCAACCGGCGGCCGTCAGGGTGCGGCCGCAATCCCCCCATCTGCTGGCCGACGGTCAATCCAAGCCGCTGCGGCTCTCCGCCCTCAGCTGCGACACGCCACAGATTCCATTGGTTCGGGGCCTTTCCCTTGATCCCTTTCAGAAAGGCGATATAGCGGCCGTCCGGCGTCCACCACGGCGAACCCCAGAAGGGGACCTCCTTCTCGCCGTCGACCCTCATCAACTCCCGGGCCTCTCCGCCCGCGGCCGGCATGACAGACAGGATCTGAGTCCCATTCTCGTTCACGCCGATCAACAGTTGCCGGCCGTCGGGCGACACCACGGCCCCGAAGAGGCCCGGCCTCTCGATGATGACCACCTCCTGGCCGGATTTCAGGTCGCGGGCCACGACACGGTGCTTGATGTAGAAGAGAGTCTTGCCGTCAGGAGAGAAATCGAATCGCGGAAAGCCGTATCCGGCCGGAAGCGCCGTCAGAGTGGTGACCTGCCCGGTCTGAACGTCGACTCGCACCAGGCTCTCGCCCTTTTCGGGCTCGAATGCTGGAACCGCGACGGCTTTTCCGTCCGGGAGCCAATGGAGGGACGCTCCCATCCCGATCGTCCTCTCGCCGATCTCGAGTTCCCGCTCCTCACCCGTGTCCAGGGAGCGGACGATCACGGTCCGGTTCGGCTCGCGGGCAAGAACGTACGCCAGGAATCGTCCGTCGGGAGACCAGGCCGGAGACCAGGTATTGCCGCGTTGGGATGCGGACTGCGGCGGCGAGACCACGTCCCCGCTGATAGGATCGATCTCGGCGATCTTGACGTCTCCGACATTGTTGTTGACCGCGTAGAAGAAAGCGCCCGAGCGGGTGAACCCCATTGGCAGGAAGCCCCAGTCTTTCTTGACGAACACGGGTTCGTCCAGCGCCTTCCCGCCGGCCACCGCGACGAGCCACGCATCGGCCGACCCCGAACGCTCACTGGAGAACAGGATGTGCTTTCCGTCCGGAGCCCAGCCCAGAACGCTGTGGTTCGACCGATCCGGAATGAGCGGAGACTCCTTTCCCGTCTGAAGCTCGAAAAGCGAGAGTCCCTCGCTGGTCGCCCAGGCGATGTACCGTCCGTCAGGCGAGAAGACTCCGCCCGGCGACGGATTTTTTCCCATCGCCTTCAGCAGCTTCGCCGAGCCGTCGGCGACGGCCACCAGCATCATGTCGCGGGTTCCGTCGGTCTTCATCATCTCGGCAAGCAGGTGCCTGCCGTCGGGCGACCATGCCAGCGGGTACTGGTGGACGACTCCGTCTCCGCCGGGCCGCAGGATCCGCGGCTTCGAACCGTCGAGTCCAACGACGCGGAGGTCGTACGTCGTGCCAAGCCAGGCGTACGCGACGCTCCTGCCGTCGGGTGAGGGCACGGAGTACTCAGCGAACCCCGCCGACGTAGATAGGCTGCCCGTCTCGGTCAACAACCGGGTCTCGCCGGTGGCGACGTCGTAGATGGCGAGATTGCCGCCCTCCTCCCAATCGGTGAACGACAGGAACCGGCCGTCGGGCGAAACCTGGCCCTGTATATCTCCTGTCCTTACTCTTCTCACGGCCAGCGTCGATCTCCCCGATGCGCCGCCGCCCCCCGCCAGCGCGGCCAGCCGAGTGCGGGCTTCGGCAGCGATGTCCGCCTGATCGCCGTACTCGCGCACGACGCGCTCGTAGGCTGTGCGGGCCTCTGCATTGCCCAACTTTTCGTGGCACTGGCCCATCCGCAGCAGGGCCGTCGCGACCGTGGCCCGGCCGGCGCCGGGCATCGCGGCGATCTTCTTGTACTGCTCGATGGCGCCTTTCAGGTTTCCATCTACGGTTTCTGTTTTAATGGCGGCCTTGAGGGCTAACTCAGCCTGGTCGTTCTTCTGGCCCGCGGCAAGAAAAGCTGCCAGGAAGACCGCTAGCAGCGCCGCTCCAATCAAACCGACGTGACGGGTTTTCATGGTTTTTTCCTCCTGCCATCAGAGTACGGCCTCCCTGTCCTCAGCTAATCACGAAACTGTCACGGTTGTGTCAGACCTTAGCCATCAAATCGATACCCCACGCCGCGCACGTTGAGCAGATAACGCGGCTTCGATGGCTTGGGTTCGATCTTCTTGCGCAGGTTGGCGATCTGGTTATCCACCACGCGGTCGGTGACGAAGACCCCCTGACCCCAGGCGAGGTCAAGGAGTTGGTCTCGCGTTAACGCCCGTCCCCGCTGGCGGATAAAGGCGGCGAGCAGTTTGAACTCCGTCGGTGTGATCTCGAGAAGCCGGCCGCCGCGCCGGACCTCGTAGCGCGCGAAATCCACTTCGACATCGCCGAATCGGAAAACTTCGGGAAGTTCATCCGCGGCTCGGCGCAAGAGAGCCTTGATGCGCGCGCGCAGCTCCCGCGGGCTATACGGTTTGGTGACGTAGTCGTCGGCCCCCAACTCGAGACCCAGGATTTTTTCCGCCTCCTGCGTCTTGGCCGTGAGCATCAGGATCGGCGTTCGAACACGAGCGCGCCTGAGGTCGCGGCAGACATCAAATCCGTCCTTATGGGGCAGCATGACGTCCAACAGGATCAGGTCAAAAGCCGCCTCAAGGGCGCGGCCGCAGGCGCGGTCGCCGTCGCCCACGATCTCCACGTCATAGCCTTCTTTCTTGAGATCGTCCTCGAGGGCAAGGGCGATGTTCGCTTCGTCTTCCACGACTAGGATACGCGCCATCGTTTTCATCCCTTCCCCGGCAACAAGATTGTGAAGGTGCTTCCTTCCCCAGGACGGCTTTCGACCCGGACTTCGCCGCCATGGGCGCGAACCATGTGCCGGACCATGGCCAGGCCAACCCCGGTTCCTTTGACACTCGATGCCCGGGCCGCGGAGCCACGCACGAATTTATTAAAGATTTCCTTTTGTTCCTCAACGGGGATGCCCGGGCCTTGATCGCGAACGCGGATGGCGACACGCTTTCCTTCGCGCGCCAGATCGACCCAAATCGCCGGCCGGCCGGGCGAGTATTTCACTGCATTGTCCAAAAGGTTCCACAGCGCTCGGCTGAGAGCCTCGCGGTCGACTCGAAGCGGAGGCAGGTTGTGATCCGTCCGGAGCTCAAAGCGATGGCCACTGGAGGCAAACTCTTTCCGAAACTCGGCCACGACATCCCCGACCAGGACGGCGAGGTCGACCGGCTCGAATCGGTACTCAAACGCGCCGGCTTCTATGCGCCCGAAATTCAAGAGGCTCTCGACCAGGCGGTGAAGCCGCGTGGTATCGTGGGCTAATGCGGCATAGTATTGCCGGCGGCGGTCCTCGTCCGACACGATGCCTCGGTCGAGCGAATCGGTCAGATGGCGCATCGAGGTCAGAGGTGTCCGAAACTCATGCGAGACCGCCGAGACAAAATCGGACTGCAGCCGGGAGACGGCCAACTCGCGTGACACGGCGCGCATCGTGAAGTACCCGCCCACAAGCACCATGACGCCCATCATAGCCAAACCCGCCAGCAGGAGGCGCCGGTGCCCGGATAGCTGGGCCAGATCGGCGGCAAGATCGGCGCTGGTAATCCGCAGAGTCCACGGCAATCGCGTGTCGGATGACGTGCGCAGGGCCTGCTGCGGACTGGTCGGAGGGAATGGTTGAAGCACATTGTGGGAATCGGAATCCAGCAACGACACGGTGACGCCGAGATTCCGCCAGGTATGGCCCCATTGGGATTCCAGATATCGCGGACCAGCCGCCAAGGCCACGAGTTTTTCCGGAGAGCTGTCCCAGAGCAAGAGGATCGACTGGCCATGCACCCAAAGACTGCGACGGCCGCGCGCGTTCCCTTCCCCTCGCCTGAGTTCTTGCCATTGCTCCCAGAGGGATTCCACGGCGGCGGAAAGGGCGAGAGCGGCTTGGCGTTCGGCCAGGGTATCGGGCTCGAAGGTCAACCAGCGTTGGACTTCTTGCGAATGGAATTGATAGGAAACGCGATCCAGTTGCCAGCGGCCCTGCTGCAGGTCGGCGTCCAAAGATCCGGCCGCGCGCTGCAATTCTGAAAGTTGATTCAGCTCCTTCAAAAGCGCGCATCGGGCCTGGCGGGCGAGAAGTTCGGCCAGATCTCCGCCCACGGGAGTCGATCCGAGCCCGGCAAGTTCTTCGTAGACCGCAAGCGCTTCATGGATCTGGTTGTTCTTGCGCAGATTTCGCCCAAGACGCACCAGCGCCCCTGCTCGGATAAGAGGGTCCTTCGAGAGCGCCAGCGCGCGGAACGCGGCAATCGCCCCGACGTAGTCCTGCTGCCGGAACTCGAGAGTCTCCCCCGCTTCGAACACGGTCACAGAGGATTCCCGAACCTGTGGAATAAAGGGATAATAGAGCAAACGCCCGGCGGGATGGGTTTCGACCTCACGTGGGCCGAAAGCAACGGACAGAGCATGATCACCGGGATCGGATAGGACCGAAAGACGATTCTCGATTTCCGAAAGACCCAGATCAAGGGACGTGACGATCAGATCGGCCGCGCGTTCGAGCCGTTCCTGAATACGCTGGTTCTCCAACGCCCGGTCCTGCTCAAGCAGACGCCAACTCAGCCAAACCAAGACAGACACCGAAACGGCCGAGACCGCCATAAACAGCACCAGAACATTGCGCGGCGGCCGCAACTTAGAGTGGTGCATCCTGACCTCCCGGGACTTTCGCGGTTCAATTATAACCGCGAGCGCCACAATTGTCATATGGGAAGAATATCCTATCCCCGAAAATAAGATATTCGTCTAGAGAAGGAGATCCGGTTTTACGCAATAGGAGGTATTGATTCCGAGCTTTTTAGGAAGGAATGTCGCGGAGCGCGAAAAAGCAAATCCCTATAACTAAGAAGCCGCTCTCCGGATTTACTTCTTTCCTCTTTGCTCGGGAAGGAAATTTTCCATCGTCTACGCTTCGGCTTTGTCCAACCCCGCGACAAAAACGACCCTCTTTCCGTCGGGGTGGAGGCGGGATCGCCTTTTAGCGGGACTTGGACAACCCCGCGGATTTCTCCTTCGGCAAGAAATTCTCCATCACCCAGACCTGGGGTTGTTCAGGATTCGTGCCCATGGAGGAAAAGGCGATATGCTGGCCGTCGGGGTGGACACTCAAATGGCGGAATCGAGCCATGGCCAGGTCGATTTTTTGTGCTTCTCCTCCATCTACGGAGACACGATAGAGATCCCACATATCTCCCGGGAATTTCTGCAGCTTGGAGAAATAGATATAGCGTCCGTCAGCGCTCCAGGCAGGCGTTATGATATGGTTTCCTTCCTGCTCGAAGCCGTATATTTCTCGAGGTTCTCCACCTGACGTCGGCATGATTCTTATCAACCTTTTTTGTTCCCTGTTTAGAAGGACCAGCCATTTCCCGTCCGGAGAAATATCGATGTCATGCGCATTAGAAGGAGACCCGGAAAGCCGCTCTTCCTGACCGGTTTGAAAATTGTGAACGAAAACAGAAGATTTTTTTACGCCCGGATCGCCGACGGCATAGTAAAGCATCTTCCCGTCCTTGGACCACCGATGCGAGAATATCTCCTGTCCCTTGTCAATCTGTACGATCGGGACAACATCGCCCGTTTGGACATCGACCCGGTAGATGCCCAGGCGGCCGTCCTGAGAGGCTCCCTCAACAGAAACGGAGCGGCCGTCGGGCGCCCAGCGAGGGTAACCAAACCTTCCCAGATCGGGGCCCAGTTCTTGGATCTGACCTGATTTGAGAGTGAGAATGCCAAGGCCCTGGGAACGAACCGGCAGACTTCTCCGGCTGGAAATATATGCTAACTGCGTGCCATCAGGCGAATAGGCAGGGTAGGCGTTATGTCCCTCGTAAGGCAAACCGGTCTTTTTAGCCGGACTTAAGATTTTCCCTGTTTGCGGATCAATCCCAGCCACATAGACATCCGTAGCTCCGCCTCCCAGTCCGTAGAAAAGGGCCCCTTGGGAGGTGATTCCCATCGGTTCGATCGGGCCGACGCTCGACTTGACCAACTGGGGGCTTCCCTGAGGTTTTCCTCCGGCGATCCGAATGAACCACATATCCTGTGTCCCTGTCCGGTCGCTATTGAATAGAAGACCTTCGCCGTTTGGCGCCCAGCCGATAACCGTGTCGAGGGCCGGATGTTCGACCAACGGAATTTCCAGGCTGCCGTCCGCCGAAAGCAAAAAAATGTCCTTTTCCCCTGACACCTGATGAGCGGCCGAAGCGTCGTAAGCGATGTATTTCCCGTCCGGCGAAAAGACAAATCCCCACGGTACGGAGTTCACGGAATGAGTCTCGAAATGAGTTTTTAGTATCTTGATTGAACCATCTTCGGCGGAAACCAAGCCGAGCTGAATTTCCTTTCCGTTAATTGGGGCCGGTCCACCGAAGAAGGCTGCCAAAACATGTTTTCCATCGGGCGACCAGTCAAAGGCCTGGACGTAATCCTCCTTTTTTCGATTTCGATAGAGGACACGAGGAGTTGATTCCTTGATATTTATGACGCGCAACTCGTAAAATTCGTCCTTGTTGTACCATTGATAGACGATCCGCCGGCTGTCAGGGGACCATTTCGAAAACAAGGCAAATTCCGGGGACTGCGTCCACGAGCCTTTGTTCGTCAGGCGCCGGTTCGTCGCTGTGGCGAGCTCTCTGATTGCCAAGTCACCCGTCTCCCAATCCACAAAAGAGAGATACCGGCCATCGGGAGAGACAGCTCCGGTGGTATCCACCACTCCCGACCCGGACCAGACCTGGCTGAGGTGGAATTCCTTGTCGTCTTTCGCCGCCGGCGTTTGAGCCTTCAAAAACGAGGTCAGCTTGGCCTGGGCCGCCTTCACGGCTTCGCTTTGTTCCGGATAGTTCTCCACGACTTTCTGAAACGCCTCCTGGGCCTGCTTCAGCCCCAATTTTTCGTAGCAGAGGCCGAGGTGGAGCTGGGCTTTGGCCGCCAGCGGACGGTTGCCCGGAAACTCCGCGAGGAGCTTTTTGTACGTTTCGATCGCCGCCTCGAGGTTCCCCTCCACCTCTTCCTGATGGAGCGCTGCTCCGAGAAGGACGT
>Ga0315279_10004203_pt1 | contig 19446 bp, 16 predicted proteins | sample YL17G06_20_MG_FD_203694 | JGI IMG/M metagenome (GOLD analysis project Ga0315279, IMG submission 203694) | Sediment microbial communities from Yellowstone Lake, YNP, Wyoming, USA - YL17G06_20 | ecosystem: Environmental > Aquatic > Freshwater > Lake > Sediment | place: USA: Wyoming | collected... | reverse complement strand
TCCTGCACAGTCGAGTTCAAGAGCGTAACCGGCTGGGATACTCCCGCCAATCAGACCGTGACTATTAACAATGGCCAGACGACCAACACCACTGGAACCTACACGCAACAAGTCAGCTCGCTTAAAGTAACTATCAGCCCGCAAGAGGCCATCGACTCCGGTGCAAAGTGGCGGCGAGTGGGCACTTCGACGTGGCGTAACAGCGGCGACACGGAAAGCGGCATTCCCGTCGGCTCCTGCACAGTCGAGTTCAAGAGCGTAACCGGCTGGGATACTCCCACGAGTCAGAGCGTGACGATTAACAACGGCCAGACAACTAATGCCAGTGGAACCTACACGCGACAAGTCGGGTCGCTTAAAGTGACTATCAGCCCGCAAGGGGCCATCGACGCTGGAGCAAAGTGGCGGCGAGCGGGAACCACAACGTGGCGTAACAGCGGCGACACGGAAAGCGGCATTGCTGTCAGCTCCTACACAGTTGAGTTTAAGGACGTAACCGGCTGGAACACTCCCGCTAATCAGAACGTGACTATCAGCAACGGCCAGACAACTAACGCCGGTGGAACATACACGCTGCAGACCGGCTGGCTTCAGGTGACTATCAGCCCGCAGGGGGCCATCGACGCTGGAGCAAAGTGGCGGCGAGCGGGAACCACAACGTGGTACAACAGCGGCGACACGGAAAGCGGCATTGCTGTCGGCTCCTACACAGTCGAGTTTAAGGACGTAACCGGCTGGAACACTCCCGCTAATCAGAACGTGACTATCAGCAACGGCCAGACGACTAACGCCGGTGGAACATACACGCTGCAGACCGGCTGGCTTCAGGTGACTATCAGCCCGCAAGGGGCCATCGACGCTGGAGCAAAGTGGCGGCGAGCGGGAACTACGACGTGGCGCGATAGCAACGACACGGAAAGCGGCATTGCTGTCGGCTCCTACACAGTCGAGTTTAAGGACGTAACCGGCTGGGATACTCCCACGAGTCAGAGCGTGACGATTAACAACGGCCAGACAACTAATGCCAGTGGAACATACACGCTGCAGACCGGCTGGCTTCAGGTGACTATCAGCCCGCAGGGGGCCATCGACACCGGAGCGAAATGGCGGCGTGTGGGAACTACGACGTGGCGCGATAGCAACGACACGGAAAGCGGCATTCCCGTCGGCTCCTACACAGTCGAGTTTAAGGACGTAACCGGCTGGAACACTCCCGCTAATCAGAATGTGACAATCAACAACGTCCAGACGACTAACGCCAGTGGGACCTACACGCATCAGCTTCTGGTTACTAAATGCACGGTAACTGCCGGTAAGACCGAGGGCTATGATACAATTGTCGTTTCGGGCGAAATGGACGCCACTACGGATGACCTCTCGGCTGCCATTTCTATCGAAGTTACTATCGATTCCGAGGATATGGTCAACCCCTGCATTAAGACCTTCCCCATCAACGATACGACCTTCAAGAAGGGCAAGTACAAATGCACGATAACCAACAAACCTTTGAAGACGTCCTTTACCTTCGATACAAAGACCTTGAAGTTTTCATTTACAGCCAAGAACGTTGACCTGTCCGGTCTTGGTTGCTCTCTGACTGTAGAGATTGAAATCGGCGATTACACTGGTGCAGCCGAAGTTAACGAAGCGATAGTCAACGGCTCGAAAAAACCGATTCCAATAAAGCTTATAATGGGCGTCAAGAATGCATTACGAGTCGATAGCGATAAGGTTACGCGAGGAAAGAAAAAACCAAACACAGACCAGTTGTCTATCAAGGGTGGGTTTGCGGTTGCAGACACAGGAGTGAATCTGGTCGAGGAAGAATTTGTCGTTACGCTGGGGGAGCAGACCTTTACGCTGCCTGCCGGCAGCTTCAAGGCCAACAAAAAGAAAGACAAATTCACCTGCTCAAAAGCTGACGTGACGGAAGGTGGTATTACCTCTGCCACGTTCAACTTCACGACGTGTTCTTTCACGATAACAATAAAGAATATCACGATTGAGGCCGGTCCTGGTGCTGCTAACTTCAGCGTTGAATTTGCCGACTTCAGCGTGGGTGTGCAGATTGTCTTGCCCGCGAATATAATAGTGGGAGGTTCGTCTTATGAGGGAACCTGGATTGGACAATTCAACTTGCGGTATATAGACTATACTCCCGAAATTCCTGTTGAGCGCAGTCAGGGATTTAGCATCACAATTACACTCAAATCTATAGTGGTGGCCAATGGAGTGGCTTTTCTCACCGTTACACACGCAAACGTGAACGACCCATATTTTGGCTGTCAAGTAGGTGGCTGCACTCCAGATTTTGGGTCACTCGCAACGTTGCAGGTACCTCCTGAGAATATTTCAACCGTGGCTGGCCCGGGCATAGTGATTGTCTTTCCGAATGGTGTTACGCTCGCGACAGCCAACAATGTCGGAGAGATGCACATGAGTTCGGACGGACGCATTATCAGCAATAGTCTTGGTGTCACAGATTCTTGGGGAGCCGTTAGCCTCATCGGCCCTGGTTATGAAACTGTTTATCTGCCTGTATACTACGATATCATTGAGAAGACCTGGGCTTTCACCAAAAGGGCCCTTTGGCCCGAACAGGAAAATCGCCTTCACGATGCCGTAGTCGGCTATCAGACCGACGTGGACACGAATGTTGTCGTTATGTTTTTTGCTCTTGAGCTTTAATGATTCGGGCCAAAGACCTTAACGCTTGATTTACCAATGCCGGCGTTTTAAATACTCTTGCTACGTCCGGGTCCAGCAAAACGATATTATACCAATTGCATTTAATAATAGCGCCTCACTGTCATTGCGAGGCCACCTAAGGTGGCCGTGGCAATCTCAAAAACAAACGGTAAAGAGATTGCTTCGCTCCGCTCGCAATGACATCCATCAGCGCAGTAAATAAACACAATTGGTATTAGTCCCTTCTTTGTATCTTTTGGCGTATTTACCCCTCGTGCCTTTACTAAAATCATATTCTTTTCTCATAGTTCCAATAGCGAAGCATTATATGCCGAGCAAATTTTACAATCCTGCGGCAAAGAAAGCAAATCGAAATCCTTTTTGTTTAACTGTGGACTACCTTTCCGGCTTATAATAAAATTTTGGAGAGAGAACGTATGATGAATAATACTACCGAAGTAACAAAAGGAACCGAAGCAGGTGGGATGCGATGGGTACCGGTGTACTAAAAATTGCGACGTGTCAGTTTGCTGTTGGCAAAGACATCAGACGAAACGGCCAGCGAATCTGCGAATTTCTGCGCAAAGCGGCTAAGGCCAAAGCTGATATCGTGCATTTTCCAGAGTGCACTCTTAGCGGCTATGTGGGCACTGACTTTCCAACATTTGCCGGATACGACTGGGAGCTATTGAAAGAAGAGGCGCTAAAAATTATGGCGCTTGCGGGGAAACTGCGGCTGTGGGTGGTTTTAGGCAGCACCCACAGATTAACCCCCGACAGAAACGTTCGAGGGCAGGCTGAGCCGAACAAGCCCGCCACACGTATGGCGGGCAAGCCACACAACTCGCTGTATCTTATCAGTCCCAAGGGAAAGATTATCGACCGCTATGATAAGAGGTTCTGCACGAAGCAGGATTTGCGTCGGCTGACGCCGGGGAACAGGTTTGTGAACTTCACCATCAATGGCGTCCAGTGCTCGCTGCTTATATGCTTCGACCTGCGGTTTCCGGAGTTGTATCGGCAGCTCTATAAGCAGAAGGTCAATTGTATCTTTCAATCGTTCTATAACGCCAGGCAGAGTGGGCCGAGCATTCATACTCACATTATGCGGCAGACGATGCAGTGCCACGCAGCGACAAATCATTTCTGGGTGAGCATGGCAAATGCGAGCGGATACTATTCGCCATATCCATCGTGTATAATCTCGCCGGATGGTAGAATCGTTCGCCAACTCAAGGCGAATCGGGCGGGGATGATGGTCAATACGGTTGACTTGAGTAAAGAATTCTACGACCCGATGGCAGGTTTTCGGGATATGGCGATAGCCGGTGCTCTGAGTAATAGGCCGAAAGTTATTACAGACCCGCGGTCAAGAAACAGAACAGGTCTTTAGGTCGGTCATGCTTCATCTCCGAAAACATCTGGCGAAGAACCCTATTTACGGTTATAATTTCTCGGCAGGTCAATAATGATAAGAAATAAGCGTAAATTGGATAAGTTCTACCGGCAATTAGAGGCCAAGGAAAAGCTCTCTTATAAAAAGGCCCTGCGGATATACGATTCGCTGCATAAGGAAGCCGTTGCATTGGGTGCAATCAGCCACGAGAATATCTGGGACGGCTTCGAAGTCGATTTACGAATCGCCCAGGCGATGGGCAGGTTGAAACGTGCTCGAAAAACTGATAAGAAAAATAGCCGAAAGGTTAGACGCAGATAAGATTCCCTATATGGTCATCGGCGGGCAGGCGGTGCTCGTATATGGCAGGCCGCGATTGACACGCGACATTGACATAACATTAGGGATAGACGCAGATGATTTTGCGCTCGTTGAAAAGGCGTGCAAAAAACTAAAGTTGAAGATGCTGCCTGAAAAGCCGGAGGACTTTGCCAAAGAAACGAGAGTACTGCCTGCAGAACAGCAGAAGTCAGGAATCCGTGTGGATTTCGTCTTCTCTTTCAGCGAATACGAAAGACAGTCGCTCAAAAGAGCAAAGCGGGTTAACATAAACAACTACCCCGTGAAGTTTGCCTCCTGTGAAGATGTCATTATTCATAAAATGGTCGCGGGCAGGGCCATCGATGAGGAGGATGTGAAAAGTATTTTAATCAAAAACAAAGATTCCATCGACCTTAAATACGTCAAGCGATGGCTTTCTCAGTTTAACAAAATTTCCGAGCACAAAGGGATATTAGAAAGGTTCGATAGACTACTGAAACAGTGAAGCAATCCCTAAATTCGCCATGTAAAAAGGTGGTCTGGCTTTAATGGAGCAGTTGATTTGTTGGGAATAGGTGGCTTTCACAAGTAGCGTTGAGCAAGAAGATCGCCCTCTACATCTGACCTGCGGTATTAATTGACAGACTTATCACTCGATCCAGGAACTTCTGATTCCACTTCCTGACATTTTCCACGCACCATCTTGCCTTTGATACTCCACAGAGCCGCCTCCATTCCACCGGTCGCGATACATAGGGATGTACGCCTTATCCATATCTGAATTGAATATAACTATATAAACCTGAGGAAACGAGATGTAATGATAACCCCTTCCCCAGTGATAGTGGTGAAGCTGCATTTTCTCTGAGAGGAACATCTCCTTGTGTTCGTCATAATCCCTACGAGTATAAGAATCCCCATCTATCTCGCTGAAAAAATAGGTCAAGGCCCTCTCATGGGTCTTATCAAGATAGAGTACCTTTCGGCCCATCTTGCTTGAAATTCGCGGCCGAAAATTCCGCAATTCAAACATACCCGGACCCGCAAATTCGATTTTTCTCTTGCGACTTTCGTACTCGTTATTGTCCAGAACGACAAATCTTATGTCGTTTTGGATAACCAGATACTCCTGCCTTTCAGCGGCTTTGGGTTGAGAGCTTTCACGACCCTTGCTTTGCGATTTTGCCTGAGCGGCCCGCTGTTCAGCCATTTGCTTTTCGAGGCGGCTTCTGTGTTCACAGTAGAACACCTCGAACAACTCATAAATCGTCTTTACCTCCTTCCCGGATAGCTCAAGTTCGCCCTCGCTGACCTCGCGGCTCTGCAGTTCCCATCTTTGGAAGAATCTGTTTAGTCGCTCCGCATTGCCTTTTCTAAAAGCGTCCACGATTTCCCTGTCTTCAAATCCAACTACGTAGATCTGGGTGGTCCCTGCTAATCCTGTTTCTGTGTAATGGACTCCGGCGAGTTCAGTCAAGCCGAATACAGCGGTTGTTATGGCCGCTATCAATATGACGGATCTCATTTTGTCCCTCCCGGGGCTTAAATTGCACGACCCCTTAAAATAGGTTTAATACGAATATTCCCTGCAGACTTTTGTTACCCGCTTTCGTGAGCAACTCTGCTATGTGCGTGTTCTTGATACAGGCATTGCCGTGACAGACATTCGGGTCAACCGTTATATACTCACGCCAATTCATAATTGGACTCCATCAATTTTATGATTTTATACCGCCTATACTATGAAGGATAAATTTCTGGTGTATGCCTGTCAAACTCTTTTTTATTTCAATAGGTTAGGTTGTAGATTATATTGGGCTTTTAACGTAAAATCCTATTTTTAGTTGCTGGTTAGTGAGGAATTATGGCAAATAACACTATTACCGCTCCAAAAGGTTTTTTTGCGACGGGAGTGAGTTGCGGGATAAAGCAGTCCGGAAGGCCGGATTTGGGACTGATTGTCTGCCCGACAGGCGCTACCGCGGCGGCGGCGTTCACGACAAATAAAATCGTATCAGCGGCGATAGAGGTAAGCAGAAAACATATAAAGAGCCAGAAAATCTACGCGGTGGTCGTCAATTCCGGCTGCGCCAATGCCTGCACAGGAAAGCAAGGGGTTGAAAACGCAATAAAAATGTGTGCGAAAACCGCCTATTCGTTGAGCGATATGCAAGAGACGAGATTGCTTCGCTTCGCTCGCAACGACAAAAAGAACGCAATACGCAACACGCGATACGCGGAACGAGATATCCTCGTTGCCTCGACCGGCATAATCGGACACCAGTTGCCGATGAAAAAAATAACAGCCGGTATCGCAAAGGCAGCAAAAGCACTCTCGGATTTGCCGAAGGCAGGACTTTCTTTTGCGAAGGCGATAATGACAACCGACACAAAGCCTAAACAAACGGTCCGCCAACTAAACCTCGAGGCAGGGGTCAGGGGTCGGGGGTCGAGTGTCACAATAGCCGGCGTGGTTAAAGGAGCTGGAATGATTGCCCCGAATCTGGCTACGATGCTTTGTTTTATTACGACCGATGTGGCTATAACCAAGCCATTGCTGGCCAAGGCACTGAAAGATGCGGTCGGCAATTCGTTAAACAAACTAACGGTTGACGGTCACCAAAGCACTAACGATACGGCGATAATTCTTGCCTCGGGATTGGCGGGCAATCGGCCAATAGTGAATGAGTGCCCGCGATATAAGAAATTCGCCCGGGCGCTTACCGAATTGTGTGATGATTTAGCGAGGCAAATGGCCCTCGATGCCGAAGGGGCAACGCGGATGTTCAAGGTTGTTGTCAGGGGTGCGGCTACAAAGGCCGATGCAGCAAGGGCAGCGAGGGCGGTAGCCAATTATCCATTAGTAAAGTGTGCGGTGCACGGCTGCGACCCGAACTGGGGCAGAATCATCTGTGCTGTCGGCTCGGCAGGTGTGAAATTGGAGCCGGGGAAACTATCCTGCAAAATCGGGGGTATTACCGTTTTTAAGAACGGTGCGCCCGTAAAATTTGATGAAAAGAAGGCAAGCAAGATTATTTCCCAGCCCGAGCACACGATAACGGTGGATTTAGGAGCTGGAAAGCAAGGCGATTTTTGCTACGGCTGCGATTTGAGCGCCGAATATGTAAGGGTGAACGCCGAATACAGCACGTAGAAGCGCAAAACTGTCTGCGATGGGCAAAACGCCCAAGTTTGAGAAAAAAAACTTGAAAGACAACCATATTCGGTTATACTTTGCGGCTTTGTTTGCGCATTGCGCACTTGTATAAGTTATTTTGAGTTTTTAAGACGAGGAATTTATGAAGAGAATCTGGCTGGTTGCATTATTGACCGCCGGCATCCTGGCGGCGGCAGTGTGGTCATTTACGGCTGGGCCGGAGTCCATAACCGGACCTGGGTCGGTATCGGCGGCTGCGGAAAAAGGGTCTAAAATTACGCTCCTGGAACCGCTGGTCAGCAACAAATTTGCCTTGTATGAAAAGGTTGCGCTGATAACAAACGTGTTCATAGCGCTGGCCGGCCTGGCATACGCGCTGCTGTTAGTCAAGCAGGTCAGGGAAGCCGACCAGGGCACCGCGCGGATGCAGGAGATAGCACATGCGGTGCGCGAAGGGGCGAATGCATATCTGTACCGGCAGTTTCGGGTGGTCGGCCTGCTGATTGTGGTTATTACTGTGGTGTTGTTCTTTGCGGCGAAGGCCTCGGGGGCGGTGCCGGCGATTGCATGGGGCCGGGCAATTGCGTTTCTGATTGGCTCAACATTTTCCGCAACGGTTGGTTTCGTAGGGATGCGGCTGGCAACAACGGGCAACCTGCGGGTGGCTGCGGCTGCAAAGACCAGTTTCGGGCGGGCCCTGCAACTGGGCTATCGCAGCGGAACGATTACAGGTATGCTGACCGATGGTTTGGGTCTGCTGGGCGGGTCGATTATATTTTTAGTTTACGGCGAGCATGCTTATGAAGCGCTGCTTGGTTTTGGATTTGGTGGAACGCTGCTTGCGCTATTTATGCGAGTGGGCGGCGGCATTTATACCAAGGCGGCGGATGTCGGAGCAGACCTTGTCGGTAAGGTGGAGGCGGGAATCCCTGAAGACGACCCGCGGAATGCCGCAACGATTGCGGACAACGTGGGCGACAACGTAGGCGACTGCGCCGGTATGGCAGCCGATATTTTCGAGAGTTACGAAGTTACGATTGTGGCGGCAATGATTTTGGGAATCGCCAGTTTTGGACACAAGGGCGTAATCTTTCCGCTGCTGGTTCGTGCCATCGGTGTAATAGCAAGCATTATCAGCACATACAGTGTTCGCGCCGGCGACAAGGGAACGGTTGCGGCGGCGATGAAGAGCGTCAACCGCGGTTTTATTATCGGTTCGACAATCAGCGTCATCGGCTTCATTGTACTGGGCTTTTTGTATTTCAGGTTTGATGCGAGCTATCCGAACTACGAGGCAATAAAGCCCTACATTACCAATCTACCGACCTGGGCAAACCTGGGCATCGAAGGATTGGATATGCGGCCGGCCTGGACGTGCCTGATTGGAATCGTTCTGGCGGTGATGCTGAATAAGTGCACGGAGTATTTTACGGGCACGGAGTTTTCGCCGGTAAAGAGTCTGGCAAAGGCGTGCCAAACCGGACACGCCACAAATATCATTCAGGGACTGGCGGTGGGTTACGAAAGCACGGTGTTCGCGGTGATGATTATCGCTGCGGCGATTATGGGCAGCGTGCTCATTTACGCGAATACCAATGCGACGTTCATGGCGTTCGGCGTGGCTATGTGCGGCATCGGGATGCTGACGCTGACGGGAAACACTATTTCGATGGATGTGTTCGGGCCGGTGGCGGATAACGCCAACGGTATCGGCGAAATGGGTTACGACAAAAAAGAAATGGGCGAGGCCAAGTATAAAGAGGCACGCCAGGTCCTTTCAGACCTGGATGCGGTAGGCAATACCACCAAGGCCATCACAAAGGGCATCGCCATCGGTTCGGCGGTAATTGCGGCGGTGTCACTATTCAATAGTTTCATCGTCTCGGTCGGGTCGGGCGGCAAAGGGGAGACGGCAGGGGTTAGCCGCGACATGTACAACGTTGTGGCGGCAATGCTGACTATTTCCAACCCTATGTTGTTTATCGGAATGCTGCTTGGCGGCGCCGTGCCGTTCCTGTTTAGCTCGATGACAATCCGGGCGGTGGGGCGGGCGGCGTTTCTGATTGTGAATGAATGCAGGATTCAGTTCCGTGATAAGGCCATCTGGGAAGGCACAAAGAAGCCAAACTACGGCCGAGTAGTGGACATCTGCACAACGGCGGCCCAGAAGGAATTGATTGGGCCTGGACTTCTGGCGATATTGGTGCCGGTGCTTGTCGGTTTCGGCCTGGGGGTGATAGCGCTGGCCGGTTTCCTGGGAGGGATGATTGTAACGGGGCAGCTGCTGGCAGTGTTTATGGCCAACGCCGGCGGCGCCTGGGACAATGCCAAGAAGACCATCGAGGATGAGCCGCGCGACCTGGCAGCCAATACGGGCAAAGGCAGTGAGAAGCACAAGGCCAGCGTTACGGGCGACACGGTCGGCGACCCGCTGAAGGATACGGCCGGTCCGGCGATTAACCCGCTAATTAAAGTTATGAATATGGTCAGCTTGCTGATTATCGGGTTGATTCTGCCATACGATAAGGGCGTCCTGCGGCTGCTGGAAAAGCAGGGCGTGACGGTCAGCCCGAAAGGGCATGATACGCTTTTCTGGGTTGTGATAATTGTCGGCATCGTCGGGTTGGTCTGGGCGGTCTGGCAGTCAAAACGCGAGACGGAAGAAATGAAGCAAATGGAACAAACGGTCGCAGCCACCCAGGTTAAAGGATAGCTGTGCATAATGAGGTAAATCCGAAAGGGGCATTTTTTGCCCCTTTTTTTGTTCGGCAAATAAAGAGATTTTTGCAAGCCGACGGAAGGAAATCAACTGCAGGACCTCTTTGCAGAGTGCAGCCACATTCAGGTGAGTTTAACATAGATAAGCAACATCCGTTGACACCATCGTCTGATGCGGGTAATCTATCGGGGTGGCGGGTTTCGCTATCCCGGTTTTTATTTGTTGAGGAGCAGGACAAAGTTTGGCAACGAAACAACAAAGACAAGCAAAGGCGTTTGCGGTAACTGCGGCCAGAATAGCCGCCGAGCGACATTGCAGCGATATCGTGGTCCTGGACCTGAAGGGCATATCGCCTGCCACCGACTATTTTCTAATCGTTACAGGCACAAGCGACAGACAGATGCGGACCGTTGCCGATGAAATCTGCGAAGCTGCGAAAAGCAAGGAGTCGCGGCTTTTCGGCAGGGCCGGCTATGAGCAGGCACGATGGATACTGCTGGACTTTGTCGATGTGGTAGTCCATATCTTCGACCAGCCATACCGGGACTACTACGATTTGGAATTGCTCTGGGGCGATGCTAAGAGAATTGATTATTGATTCAGCAATTCTGTTTTGAGACACAGATTTACACTGATTGACACTGATTTTTGTAAGGGAAATTGGTGGGCTAAAGCCCACCCTACAATATCTAAGAGAATTGATTATTTTTCCTCATGATGAAGGCAGTTGTTGACATATTAGAAGATAGGATAAGTGCCGCGATGAAAGTAGTCAGCGGACAGGAGGGCTGCGCTGCGCTCGTCAGGCCAGCCACCGACCCGAAGTTCGGAGATTATCAGGTCAACGGCATTATGCCGCTGGCCAAGCAGGTTAAGGAAAATCCTCATAAGCTTGCGGAGAAAGTGGTTCAGAAACTCGATGTTAGTAACATCTGTGAGGAACCGGAAGTTGCCAGACCGGGGTTTATAAACCTGCGATTAAAGAGCGATTTTGTCGCCGATAGGTTACTTGAAATCAGTAAAGACCAAGCCAATCTCGGCGTAGAATCCGCCAAAGGCGGAGAGCAGAAAACCATTGTTGTTGATTTTTCCAGTCCGAATATCGCCAAGCAAATGCACGTTGGCCACCTGCGGAGCACTATCATTGGTGATTGCATCTGCCGATTGCTTGAATTTCTCGGCCATAAAGTCATCCGTCAGAACCACATCGGCGACTGGGGAACTCAATTTGGGATGCTGATTGCGCTATTCGACGAGAAGTCACAGGAAACAGAGAAACACACTGGTGTCCCTCTTCATTGGTCTGAGCTTAGTTTTCCTTCCGTGGAGATCTATGAGGATTTCTATAAGGAAGCAAACCAGCGATACAATAGCAACGAGGAGTTCGCAAGAGAAGCAAGAGCAGCAGTGGTGGCTTTGCACAACGGCGATCCGAAGTATGAAATGCTCTGGCTGACCATAGTCGATGAGTCGATGAAGCACTATAAGGATGTGTACGCGCTGCTTGGAGTCAACCTCACAAACGAGCACAAACGCGGTGAGAGCTTCTATAAGGATATGCTTCCTGATGTCGTGACGGAGTTGAAGAGAAAGGAAATTGCTGTTGAATCTGAAGGAGCGGTGTGTGTATTTCCGCCGGGGTTTAAGGATAAGGAAGGCAAGGCGCTGCCGGTGATAATACAAAAGTCGGATGGGGCGTATCTATATGCGACGACGGATTTGGCGGCGATTCGTTACCGTGTCAATGAGCTAAAGGCGGACAGGATAATTTATGTTACCGATGCAAGGCAGAGTCTGCATTTCCAGATGCTTTTTGCGGTAGCAGATATGGCGGGGTGGGCTACAAGACAGAAGTCGGAAGACAGAAGTCAGAAGACAGAATTAATTCATGTAACCTTTGGAAGTGTACTCGGTGAAAATGGCAAGCCATTAAAAACGCGGTCGGGCGAGAATGTGAAACTGAAAGAACTTTTAGATGAGGCGGTGGAGCAGGCAAGTAAAATAGTTAATGCAAAGAATCCAGAACTCTCCGACAAGCAAAAGGAGAAAATCGCAAAGGCGGTCGGAATTGGGGCCGTGAAATATGCCGATTATTCCAACAGCCGCACGAGCGATTATGTATTTCGCTTTGACAAGATGCTGGCGATGGATGGTAATACCGCACCATATATGCAGTATGCATACGCGCGAGTAAAGTCGATTGAACGAAAGGCACAAAGCCGGGGGATTGATGTTGCAAACGAACTTGCCGGTCTGAAGAAAATAAATTTAACCGAACCGAGTGAGTTGTGTCTGGCAAAGCATCTGATTCGGTATGGCGAGGCGATACAGGCGGCTATTGCCGATTACAGGCCGAATTACCTGACCAGCTATCTTTATGAGCTGGCACAGAAATTCAGCACATTCTATACAGATTGTCCGGTATTAGATGCCGGGCCGGATAAAAGACCCACGCGACTTTTGCTCTGCGATTTGAGCGCCCGGACAATCAAGCATGGCTTAAGCAACCTTTTGGGTATCGAAGTGGTCGAGCAGATGTGAGAGACAGAATGATAAAAATCGTGCAGAAAGATTTTCATATAAGCACAAAAAGTCGTAACCAGATGGTTGATATTACAGGTCAGGTCGGCTCAATTGTCGGTCAATCGGGTATAACCAACGGCGATGTGATAGTCTATTGTCCGCATACGACGGCGGCGATTACGATAAACGAAAACGCCGACCCATCTGTGCCGTATGATATACTTTTAGCATTAGAGAAATTAGTGCCTCAATCCAACCCGGGCTACAGGCACTCGGAAGGTAACTCTGATGCACACTGCAAAAGCACGCTGGTCGGCTGCAGCAAAGAGGTCCTGGTAAAGGACGGGTCGCTGGAGCTTGGCACCTGGCAGGGAATTTTTTTCTGTGAATTTGACGGCCCTCGCAGCAGAAAAGTTTACGTTCAAATCCGCGGAGAGTGAAAGAGTTTAGAGAACCTGCCAAAGGCGGGAGGCGTTATTCAGTGATAAGGCCAGATGCTTCACCCCCGTGCTTTCTTGCGAAAGCAAAAACGGGGGGTTCAGCATGACAGCTCCTCAAATTAGGTATGATGAAACCCTATTATGAATAGCAGATATCTAAAAGGGCTGGGGGCTAATATACTTCTGCTGGGCATTGTCAGCTTTCTAAACGATGTAAGCAGCGAAATGATAATGCCAATCCTACCGATGTTTATCAAATCGCTGGGCGGTGCGGGTTTAGCTGTCGGATTAGCCGGGGGGTTCAGAGACAGCATACCGAGCATCCTGAACGTCCTGGGCGGCTACTGGTCGGACAGAATAGGCAAAAGGAAGATATTCATCACGTCCGGATACCTGATTTCGTCTGTCTTCAGGTTATTTCTGACGTTCTCCAAAACGTGGCAACAGGCGGTGATTTTTTCCGGTCTGGAGAGGACAGGCAAGGGTTTAAGGAACGCGGCGAGAGATGCCCTTATTGCGGAGTCGGCTGGAACGCAGCGCGGCAAAGGGTTCGGGATTCACAGGGCTTTCGATACCTCCGGGGCGATTGTCGGGTCGATTGCCGTTTTCGTTTTGTTCTGGGTTTTCGGTTTTGACTTTAAGCTGATTATACTGATTGCCGGAGTCATCGCTTTTATGTCGTTAATCCCGCTGCGTTTTGTGAAGGAAGGCAAACAGGAGCATCAGGAATCCGTGCAAAAGATGTGTCTATCCCCGACAAAGATACTCGTGGGCCTGCGAGAACTTCCCGGACCTCTTAAGTTATTCATCGCGGCTGCCGGCGTGTTTGCTCTGGGAAATTTCAGCTATATGTTTTTTATTCTCAGGGCGCAAGAGGCCTTTACAAACAAATTGTCGGTCGGAGCGCCAATTCTCTTGTATATCCTTTTCAACATTTTCTATGCCGGATTTGCCATTCCTTTCGGCAGCCTATCAGACAGAATCGGAAGGGAAAAAGTCATCATTCTCGGCTATTTGCTGTTTTCTTTAAGCTCATTTGGTTTTGCCTATTTTCATTCGGTGCCAGCTTTTGTAATCCTGTTTGCGCTTTACGGTATAGCATACGCAGCCATTGAAGGCAACCAGCGAGCTTACGCATCTGATCTGGCTCCTGTGCAGTTAAAGGCCACGGCTCTGGGGGCATTTCACACGACAATAGGTTTAATGGCATTGCCGGCGAGTATCATAGCGGGATTCCTGTGGCAAGCCGCTCCAGGCATAACTTTTATTTATGGCGGCACCGTCAGCCTTGCTTCTATTGCTCTGTTTGTCGCTCTGGCAAATTATCGCGGCGCCAGGAAAGCCAAATAAATAAAAGACCGTTCAAAAGTGTGCGTATAAAAAAGGCGAGGTGGTGGGACCGGCTGGGGGGGAGACCGGTGTTCCACACTGCCTCGCCGAGGTACTCATCTGCTGAAAACAGCAGCAATTCGCTGCTTTTATGGACGAAAGTGTAAAGCTAACACTTCCCCGAATTCTGTCAAACAAAAAATCAAAGAATCGCGACCAGGGGGACTTGCCCCCAACACATCCCAATTTAAGCGTAATTATACACATTCTGATGAAAAAATGCAAGCCAAAAATTGTTTTTTTGGCCTTCTGTTTGATTATCCCTCCATTTGGGCCCAAATCGCAGGAGGTAAGACAACCTAAAGCAGAATCTTCGATGTTCCCTTCCTATCCCAAAACAGAGGAAAAATTTTGTTGACATTGTCGGGGTGACGGGCTATATTTAGGTCGCTCAACATAAAGCGAACAATAATAAGTAATTTTTAAGGAAAGGAGAGCATATGAATACTCAAAAAGCATTTCTATTGGCCGCTATGGTTCTGACTATGGCTTCAATTGCTCATACAGAACCGACCTTAATAGTCAATGGCCTTGACTGGCAAAGCCGCTAGAAATAGCAGACAAAGAAAATTTAATCATTGCCATTGCAGGGGTAAATGACACCAAGGCAGAGAATATATCAGTTACTGCTGGTATTGGAAAACTTGAGCTACTAATAAAAGCGGACACACCGGCAAAAAGAGCAACATCAGGTCAATATCTTTTCAACTTTACCGATGAATCAGGTCTGGGAGTTGTCAACTTAAATATTGATGGTGAGCTCGTTTATCAGATTGTTTTATTCTGTGTTCAAGAAGAAAATGAAACTATAGTGTTTGGTATAGATAAGGATGCTCTTACGATGCAGCAAGAGAGCGGCGCACAAGAAAGCAAAATGTTGGAGGAGTTACTTTCGCCTGCGGAAACATCCTCGTTAGCAGTTTCGGAGAGCACTGTTGCCGAAGAAGAAAGCGCCTCATATAAATTTGTATCTGTTACGCCTTATGCAGAACAAAAACAGCAGGAAAAGCTTAAGAGCTTAAAATACTGCCCACCTGCGGAGTTCCCGGAAGCAAAGGCGAAATCGTTACTAACTAAAGAATATACAAGCAGCGAAAGTGTGCTTAGCGAAAGCTATGGCAATGATATGCTGTTAGATGGGGGCGATATTGATGTAGATTCGGATATTACATCGAATACAATCTGGACATCAGACAACACATACCATGTGCTGGCTGACATTAATGTCCAAGCGATGCTTGTTATTGAACCGGGGACGACGATCTATTTTAGCAATGATAATTATGCTTCGATGTTTATCAATAATGGCGGCACGTTAATCTCCTGTGGAACACCCAACAATCCTGTTGTTTACACTTCGGATTCGCAACATCCGTGGTACAATGATTACTGCTGTCCGATTTTCATTGAGGAGACGGCATCATCTTCCACGAAAATAACGTATAGCTATATAGAATTTGCAGGCGCGGGTATCATCACACTAAACAAACGGCTCGATACAAATATTGAGAACAACTACTTTGCCTACAACTACTACGGCATTGTGGAATATGGCACGGAGCTTACAGATATATGTAACAATTTGATATTTGGCTCATACTACTGCGGGATTGACGTGAACTTCGTATCTTTTGGCGGCCAGGCGGATGCCAACAGCCATATTCTTATACAAAACAACACCTGCAATTATTATCAGTATTGCGGCATAACCGTGCGCGGCGTTCCTGATATTAACGATGCAGGTTCGGTTGTGTTTGTGAACAACCTTGTCTCAGAGTCCTATTGGTACGGCCTTTATCTTATCGAAGGTTATATGTATGCCTCGGTGCTGAACACGGGCTACTATGGCAATACCAACAACAAAAATTGGGAATTCGAGGAGGATAATCCTGTCATAGCAACACAATGGCCTTATGAAGATGGAACGGGAGTCATGCCGTGGTTTTATTTGAAGCAATCCTGTCCATTCAAAGATGCCGGATACGAGTATATAGAGCAGACGAACCTGATTGGCATGACTACGGATACTGACGGCTCGCCCGACTGCAACAAAACTGACATCGGCTTTCATTATCCCAATTGGAATTTTTCAAATCCTGGTAGTGGTGATTCATTATCGGCTGATTTTGATGATAGTATGGAAGTTGATTTCAGAGATTTTGCGACTTTTGCTAACTACTGGCAGCAATCAACGAGTGGCGATGCTGATTTGGATGGAAGTGGTTTTGTTGATTATAACGATTTATCGATTTTCACGAATCAGTGGTTACAAGTTGCAGACCCTAACATAGAAATCCGTATTTATGGTGATTCCAGCAACGGGTATGTCGATATCGGCATCAGTGGCTTTACATCAGATACTCAGCGTGTCTTCCTTCTTGTTGATGGAAAATATGTTGGAGAAATATTTGGATTTGAAAACGGCGACACTCTTGGAATGGATATCTCAGAATCCGGCGGCCAGGAGCAACAGCTTAAAGCGATAAGCATTAACAATAGCAGCCGGGTTACATGCTCGAATATCACCAATGTTGCGTTTTCGTGTCCTTTGAATTACTGCCTCCTCCCCAGCAGTTATGAGCCGAATAAACCGTTGTATTTCTCGGCATTAAATAGCGGCATAGAAGATGTTTCTGTTAACGTGTATGCAGACGGCGGAAATCTGGTGTGGTCGCAGGAGTATACCGGAAACAGCATCTTAGATTCTATTCCTGCTGAGATTACGAGCCAGCATGAAATTGATTATATCAGTTTTGATACGAGCAGTGGTGAGTTATTGGGTATGAGCGGTGGAGCATCTATTATAAAAGGAACAGAGCCGGAACTTCACCTATCCAGCACTCCATCTGACCTTGCGGCCTTGATAATCCTTCCCGAACCGGTGTGGGGGAAAGACCTGTTTAGATTATCGAACAGCGGTCTGACAGAGGCGGTTGAAGGCGCTTTTGAGCAAACGGGAGTAAAATACAAAAAATTAGGGTCGTGGTCCGCCACTTCTAAAAATATTAGATGGTTTGCCCAGAATAGAGCCATCAGGTATATCTATTTTGACGGGCATGGAAGCTATCATTTAGAAAGGGACGCAACTTTGAGAACATGTGTAAAGTTATGGGATGGATGGACGGTTTCTGTCAAACAATCCGATTATCCTCCGGGTCAGGCACCTCCTTGGTGCCAAAAGCTAGGGGGCAATCGAGAAAACACAACAAAGAGCTTTTTCGAGATGGGTTTTCAAGACCTTGAATTTGTTTATTTTAACTGCTGCGAGGGAGGAAAGCTGAAAATCAATGCTAATGACCAGTTAGTAATCGGTCAGGAGGGAGAAATCGGCGGATTTGACGGGCCTGATTCCGACATGACTATTGGTTTACGAATGAATAACCCTGACAAAAACCGTGTTTATCAGGGATGGTATGATATAGCCTCAACTGGGGACATATCTACATTCGTTAAATGGGGTAAAGACCAGTGGGGAAAATTAGGCGAGGGCGAACCTCTCGGAGTGGCAATATCATACGCCTATGGAAGGTCAAGCGAGGATAGTAAAACAGGACGAAACCCAAAAGAGGATTACAGGTTAAAAGGACGTGGAGATTTCACGGTGGTAACATTGCATTGAACCCGCTATAGGCGAATGAAAGTGAGGTGACTATTTATGAAAACAACAGATTTAGCGACCGTAGTTGTATCTATTTCTTTATTGCTTAACTTAGCAGGATGCCACAATGAAAGGCATTCTGCTTTTTCATCCTGTTGCGTCGAATGCGAGAGATTGCAGCTTATACGGACGAATTACGAAATGAACAAATTCAAAATGGTCGCTTTTTTCGGCGAGGATAGTAATGAACCTATTGAGATAAGTCCATACGATGAATTCGTAGGAGCAATTTTTAGCATCGTGGGCTGCTGCTTTTCAAAGCCTCATCCGGTGGCAAGTGAGTGGATTGAATATAATCGATTGGAATGTATTCGGCAATATCTTGAAAATGAAAGTGTCCAAAGAATCGCTTTTTGCACCAATGTTATGGAGGATGATACAGAAAGACCGGAGGATTGGGGTAAACCGTGGGCCGAGATTACCGAACCTAAACAAATAAAGGAAGTTTTGACACTCCTTTATAATGCAATGGATAATGAAAAAGACAGATTTGCTAATGAAAACGCCGTTGCTTCGGATTTGGCACGAATCCAGATAATCACAGACAAGCATAAGTTTCTAATCCCATTCAGCACTTTGGGCATCGACAGGGGCAGGCCGATTTGCGGTGTGGGATGGACCTCTTACGAACTAAAAAAGAAACTCAAACAATGGGGATTCTCAAGACCAAAATAGAAAAAGCCAACGAATTAGAATATCAAAAGAAAAATAGAAGAAGCAAGTCATCTGGAGTAAGAATTCTCTAATCGCACCTGACATAAGGGGGTCAGGTCTGTTTTTTCTGTTCATATTTTCACGCCGAACCGCTTGATAAAGACCAGTTTTGGATTTGCAGGCAGAGAAATCCACCTGGCGGACCAGAAAATCCGCTAAAACCTTTATCTTTATCGCTTTTATACTGGCAAAAACTCTGCTGTGAAGGTATCTTATCAAAACACAAAACGTCATTCTTTCGCTTTGCTCAAGGACAGGTCTGAGCGCAGCGAAGAATGAGCTAAAAACTTAAAACTGTGGAGACCCTTCGCTTCCAGGCTGTGTTGCAATTACAGTTCAAGGTTGATTTCGTTTTTTGGTCGATATGTTATAATACGGCAGCCCATAAGAAAGGGATTTCACTATGGCATATCGATACGGAGACCGAAGGCAAAATATGCT
>Ga0315279_10004202_pt1 | contig 19450 bp, 18 predicted proteins | sample YL17G06_20_MG_FD_203694 | JGI IMG/M metagenome (GOLD analysis project Ga0315279, IMG submission 203694) | Sediment microbial communities from Yellowstone Lake, YNP, Wyoming, USA - YL17G06_20 | ecosystem: Environmental > Aquatic > Freshwater > Lake > Sediment | place: USA: Wyoming | collected... | reverse complement strand
AGACTGATCCCGAAGATTTCTAACCGATACAGATAATCCGCCGCTTGTGCGGGCATAGTGTTATTGTCTCACACGCGTGAGTCTCCCGTGAATATTTTTCAGTCCCATATGTATTTGTTTTAATTTGCGGACGCACCACTGGGCAAGCCAGCGCCAGGAAGTCCATATACTTTGTTTTAATCCTAATGCTATCTGATCATCGGACAGCGGCAAGGCAACGGCGGGGGCCGCTCCCGGAACGTTTTGTCCAGCCGGTTTCACGCCCATCGCTTGCATCGGCGGCGGGATAGGTATCGTCGTCGGCTGGACTTTGACTCCGGATGAGGCAATCTCGGGAGCTACCTCCACCTCCTGGCCCACCGGACGAAATGGCGCTTCCGCACCAACTCCGCCGGCTTCCTTTTCTTTACTTGTTGATGGAGTAGTGCCCTGTGCGGGCGCAGGCAGGTCATTCATATGTTTATCATATCATGAAGCGGATGGAAATATGGTATTATATCTCATGACTATCTATGAAAGATATTCTTACGAAGTGTATTAATCCTTTCCTCATTATTACTGTGGCTGCGATTCTTCGACTTGTTCCACACATGCCAAATGCCGCACCGATTACGGCCATGGCATTATTCGGAGGGGCCTATCTGAATAAAAAGTATGCATTAATTATTCCTTTAGTCGCTATGCTCATCTCTGATTATTTATTGTTGTATATTAATCCCTTCAGCTCCCAACTTATAAACGTTACCAGGCTCTATCCGCCACAAGCACTCCTCCATAGTACGACGCTAGCAGTATATAGTAGCTTTCTTATATCGGGATTTGTAGGACTGTGGTTGAAAAACAGAAAAACCGTAAGGAACATAGTCTTTGCAAGCCTTTTCTCATCAATCCAATTTTTTCTCATAACAAATGCGGCAGTGTGGGTAGCGGGTATGTATGACCGTTCAATTCTGGGGTTATGGGAAAGTTATATAGCCGGAATACCCTTTTACAGAGGAACGGCGTTGGGTGATTTATTTTATACAGCGGTTTTCTTCGGGGGATACGAATTCGTTTTACATGCAACAAAATCGCGAAAACTCGTACATAACACTGGTTAACGTAGTCCACACAAAGACACTATTCCTATTCCTAAAAATATCAGAACGAGAGGTACCTGCCACCGTGATTGTGTATCATGCTCTGAATCGTTACTGTTTGTTTCACCCAACACCGCTTGTTGAGGAGTGGGCGTGAGGGTTGGTGTCGGAGTAGGTGTCTCCGTAGGCAATGGTGTTGGGGTAGGCGATGGAGTGGGGGTTGGAGTACTAGTCGGCGTGGGTGCAGAAGTGGGAGAAGGAGTGGGAGATGGCGTGGGAGTGACGCTTGAAGTAGGTGTCGTTGAAGGCGAAGGGGTGGGTGTTGGTGTGATAGACAGAGTCGGAGTTGGAGCGAGTGTTGATGTGTCAAAAATTTTAATAACCCATCCTTTTCCAGCAAGTCCAATAAGTGCGTGTGAGGTTGTTGTTGAATTGGAGGAATAATGTGTGCACGAATATGGTGGATTCAAATCCCATTGATCACAAGCCGTAAATCCGCCGTCGCTTTGTGATTGTTGTGATAATAACCAAGCTTTAGCAATGTTTGCTTGATCTGAATCTTGCATTCCCAATACGTTTAATGCCATAAGTGCCCATGTTGTAGAGTCAGAATCAGGAGCAATTGTCCAAGGATTTGTGTCATAAAGAAATCCACCGCTTTTATCTTGGGTACTAAGTAAGTATGTTTTTGCATTAACTATTGCGCTATCTAGGTTAGCATTGATAACACCATAATTTTTTGCTGCAACAAACGCTTGAATGGCTGCTGCAGTATCATTGCTATCACTACCAGCAGTAGTTGAGTAACCATATCCACCATCCGAATTTCGATGTGCAAGAACAAAAGCTAAACTATTGGTTAAAACAGGATCAGAATTTAAAACCCCGCTTGAAATCAATGCTAAAAAGCCAAACCAATCATCGTTTACAGAATTAGTATCGCCAAGTTGATTGTTATTGTAATACGTAGGAGATTCCAAAGTTGTAACATAATTAACTCCTCCGAGGTCATACGGATTTTGTCCACTTGCTGTTATTGCTAAAATCCATTTTTCCCATTCAGTTGATGGGGAAGAGGTGGTGGGATGATTATTGAAAAGATAATCTTTAAGAGAATTGGTGGGATTTTTAACTGTTGTTATGTCTATGCCATTTGCTGAAAAGGCAATAGCAGCCCATGGAGACGCATCGCCCGTAGAACCTCCCGTTATTTGCCCAGTTGTATCTTGTTTTGCTTTAAGGTAACCAACTGCATTATCAATTGTCGTATCAGCATAGACTCTGGGTGAATATACATTGAGTGTGAGTAATAATACTATGCTAATAAAAATCTTTAATTTCATAGTTTTATCCGAACTTCCATACAATCATATCTCCGGATTTGGGTGTATAGAGGGAACATCCCCGTGGGGATTGACCATTAACCGTAAATGTCCAGTTATTGGTAAATCCGTTGATTTCCTTTACATAGGCGCTGTGAAGTGATGACATATATGAATCATCAATAGTTACTGATTTTATTTTCCCCTCCAGTTTTGCATCGGTAAGGCTATCGCATATGGTATTGCCGTCATGAAGCGTAACGGTAAAACTGAAATTTCCGTCAGGCTCTATTATTTGTATGTTGACCGTAGGCACGGGTTTTGCAACGGGCGCTGTTGCGGACGGAATCGGTGTTGTCGACCCAGCCCTGCCCGCTTGGGTTGGCGTTGGTGAAATTGAGGGTTTCATTGCCGTCTCACTTGTCACCGACGCTATAGGCGTAACGCTTGGTGATATGGTTGGGGTAATGGAAGGAATTTTGTTATGAGAAAATTGTTTTTTGGAAGAACTACGGAAAAAGAGATTGTTGGGGTAGAGAGAGAAAAAGAGCGCTGCAAGAAATGATACGCCCGCAAGGAGAAGCAACCGCGATGAGTTAGGTGTATGTGTACGCATAAAAAAACCTCCTGACTCCGAGAAGGTTCTGTGACCATGTCGCCATTCCTGCTCGGGATAACAGTAAGGGAGAGTTCCGGACTCTACCCAGTTCAGACTGGGTGTACCGTTGCGGCACAGTGCCCGAATTCCGCGGGCTTCCTCAATTCCTTACTTCCAAATTATTTCCTCTACGTTTTCCTGCTTATTTATAAACCTCGCGAGTGTAAAAAGCAAGTCTGATAAACGATTTAAATACTGAATAATGATCGGATCAACAGTATGTTTTTTTGACAGTGCAACGGTTTGCCGCTCAACCCTGCGGCAGATACTGCGCGTGATATGAATCTGCGCTGATAGCTCTGACCCGCCGGGTAAAATAAAGTGTGTGCGTTTGGGTAACTTTTTATCCATCTCATCAATATTATTTTCCATTTCCGTAATCCTCGGCGTAACCGACGAAATATTCTGTTTACCACCTGCAAGCGTGCTCCCGATGGTTAATAAATCCGACTGTATGTTTAACAATGGATTTTTTAGTTTCGCATTGATGAGTCCCATCCAACTATTCAGTTCATCAATTGATCCATACACATCAACAAGCTCTTCGCATTTCAACACGCGTTTGCCGCCAAACAAAGACGTAGTTCCGGTGTCTCCTGTACGGGTGTAGATAGGCATACTGGAATATTAACACTCTGAGTAGCCGCAACTGTAGCACTTCTTGCAGGATTCTTCAAAAACCAGACTTGCTTCTCCGCATTTCGGACACAAATCCACGGTCACCATCCGTTTGGACGAAGCGACTGCGGGTTTTGGTTCCTCCGCTGCTGCGGCAAATACCGGTGTAGGCGGCACGGCAGATGTCAACTTTGCCACTGCCGCGGCAACCGTCGTTTCCTCCGTGTGTCCGTTCCCGTTGATCGCGGAAAGCGGTGCTACATCTACCCGATGTTTCTGGAAAAATCCGAAATGCCGGTCTATAACTTTGGCGATCGCATCCGGAAGACTTCTCACTCGGTTTTCTCCGAACCCTAAGCTACGCGCTCCGCCGATACCGATAAGCATGGATGCAATTTTATGGGCCCGCTCAATGGGCGGGATGGGTGACGCCATACGAAGGGTTAGAGAAATAATTTTCCCTAATGCCTCCGCCATGGCCGTCACATCGCTGCCGGCTTTCCCGACATTGATAAACATCTCAACTGGTTGATTGCCGCCGTTGGTATTCACTGTCACGTACGCATCGCCGACCGGCGTCTCTACCCGATACGTAGACCCTTTAAGTACCATCGGACGAGGCTTTATCTCAGGAAGAGACGACTGTGTCTCTTCTTTCTTGCCCGGCGAAGCTTTAGCGGAGTCGGGGCGCGTAAGCACTCCGGCCCGGCTCCCTTCCCGCATGTAGGCAATACCTTTGCACCCTTGTTCATAGGCCAGCGTATACAAGCGCTTCACGTCCTCGACCGTATGAGTTGTTGGAGCGTTCACAGTTTTGCTGATGGAGGCATCCACATATTTTTGAATTGTTGCCTGCACATACACGTGATCTTCCGGCGCCAGATCATTGGCGGAAACAAACCATGCCGGACGGTCTTCACGAGCAGGCTCTTTCCCGTGTATTTTGGCAAATTCATCTCGCCACGCTTCATACATCGGATGCCGGAGAGTGTGTTCCCCAAGCCGGTCCCGCCGGATAAATTCAAACTCATAGACCGGCTCTATACCGCTTGAAACTCCAACCATCAGTGACGTGCTTCCGGTTGGCGCCTGCTGCAAAATAACGGAATTCCTAATTCCGTATTTTTTGATCCCTTTACGGACTGAGTCCGGCAATTGCTTGATGAAGTACCCGTCCAGATGTTTTTTGACGTTTATCTTTGGGAATGGTCCTTTCTCCGCAGCGATTTCCACCGATGCCTCGTACGCTGCATCCCTGATGGTTTTATAGATTTTATCAATCACGGTGAGACTTTCGTTACTCCCGTAGCGAAGCTTCATTTTGATAAGCGCATCGCCCAGTCCCATGGTCCCAAGCCCTACGCGTCGCTCCCCAAGCTTTTGGACTTTGCGTATTTCATCAAATACATAGAAATCCGCATCAATGACATCATCCTGGAACCGCACGCCGATTTTGGCAATCTCTCTCAGCCGCTGGTACTCCATCTCGCCCTGTTGGTTCACGAGCGCTGCAAGGTTTATGGAACACAGATTACATACGCCCCAATTTGGTAATCCTTCTTCACCACAGGGATTCACGCAGTTGACGTATTCAAAATAGGAATTGTTAAACCGTTTGTTGTACCGCTCCATGAACACAACGCCCGGCTCCGCACTTTTCCATGCGGCACCAGCGATGAGATCCCACAGGGCTCTCGCCTTGATGGTTTTGTGGACAATAACTTTTTTCCCGAGTACTATCCAATTGGGTAAATAACCGTCCCACTTGAGATCATACTCCGGATCCGTCTTGTCAGGAAATACTAAATTCCAATCCGCATCTTGCCTTACTGCTTCCATGAATGTATCGGAAACACAGACTGAGAGGTTCGCGCCGTTGATGCGGGTGAGATCTTGCTTTACCGTAATAAACTCTTCCACATCCGGATGCCAGTCCCAAAGCATCAGCATGAGTGCGCCCCGGCGTGAGCCGCCCTGTTGGATAATGTCTTTCGTCGCGACACTAAATAGTTCTGCCCAATTGCACGGACCGGAGGAAAATCCGTTTACTTTTTGAACTCGTGCGCCGCGGGGCCGCAGGCTCGAAAGATTGATGCCCACCCCGCCCCCGCGGGACATAATTTCCACCATTTGTGAAAGGGTTTTAAGAATACCGCCGCGTGAATCATGAGGACTGGGAATAACGAAACAATTATAAAATGTTACCTTGTATCCTGTACCTGCTCCCGATAAAATCCTGCCGCCCGGAACAAAAGCAAAATCCTGCATTGCGGAATAAAATTTTTCTTCCCAGACGGCGCGATCTTTTTTATGTTCGGATTGGGCAATCGCGTGGGCGACTCTGCGCCACATTTCTTCAGGGGTGTGTTCGATCGGTTTCCCAATCTCATCTTTGAGGGCATACCGATCTAAAAATACTGTTTTACGAATGCCAGTTAACTCCATAATTTTTTATTTATTTGATAGATCCCTCGACTTCGCTCGGGATCCAAAAAGTTACTCAAAGTAACTTTTTGACTTCCTTTTCAAAATCTTCTATATCAACAAACTGCCGAAAGACGCTTGAAAACCTGATGTATGCAATTTTGTCTAACTTTTTAAGTCTCCTTGCCACCAATTCACCGATTTTTTTACTAGGCACCTCCGTTGTATCCCCGGCAATCAATTCCCGCTCTACCTCATCTACAATCCGATCCACATCATCCGCCTTGATCGTCGTTTTCCCACTTGCCCGCCAGATACCGCGTTTCAATTTCTCCCGGTCAAATGTCTCACGGCGTTCGTCTTTCTTCACGACCGTTATCGGCACCGTTTCCACCCGTTCATACGTCGTAAACCGTTTCTCGCATTTGGTGCATGTGCGGCGGCGGCGCGTCACCGACAAATCTTCGCTGTCGCGCGTCTCAATTACATCAGTATTATCAAAATTACAATACGGACACTTCATTGCTTCAGTGCAGGCACTTCATCGGACTTTCCAATATAAACGCTTTTATTAAATTTTCAAGGAGTCAATATTTGCGTATTTTCTCTTTTCACGAATGAAATATAAAACGCTATATGTGGTGCTAAAAATCATACTAGGACACTAAATGGAGTACGTCAACTGGTAACTTCTATATCAAAAAAGACCAATATTTTTTTCCGAGGCTGGCGAAAATTTATGAGGAAAAAGTACGGAAATAATAGACATTTATTGTTCACTTATCGCCTATTTAAGTTTTGACAACTCACTCTGGAGCGTTGTTACCAAATTCAAAGACCCTGTGAGTCCGGTTTTTAGTACCGCATCGGTTGTTTTTGCAATCTCAGCTGTGAGCACCTCTGCGTGTTTGGCAAGCGCCTTCGTTACATGATCTGTTATATACACCGGAACATCTTTCCCCTGTACCTTGAGGGCAAGAAGTGTCTGCACTGCATTGTTCATGTACTTCTCCCCTTTGGAAATCACTTGTTCCGCCAACACCCCGTTCCCGCTTGCGGAAAGCGTGAGCCCCATCCCCAGTCGTTTGTCCGCTTGCAAAATATAAAATTCCGTTTTCTTCACCGGATCCATAATCAGCTTATCAAGTATCCAATCCCGGATCTGCTTGAAAACATACAATGGATTATTCGGTAACATACCGGGATATGGAAGTTCATATTGCACCGGCGCAGGTGACGCGATTGGTATCGCAGCCGGAGAAGCGGTAGCAGCAAAAACCACTGATGGAAAAAGAAGAGTTATAAGCAACAAAACTATATGTTTCATACAGTTCCCTCTTTACTCTTTAGTATATCATCAAGCGATATTTGTGCAAGTTTGAACACTTCTTGTTCCAATTTTTTCACTTTCGGGTAACTCGCATCTAATATTTTCTGTTCTTGAGCAGGTAAATGTTCATCTCGCCACAGGGTAAACCGTTTGTCCACACCGACTATATCATACTTGACCATCTTATCTGCAAGATACAAAAGCTTCTCTTCCCACGTCTTGGGAGTAATTGCCGGATCAAGAATTGCATGCAATGGATGAGTTTTGACAAGATCCGCGACTTCTTCCATCCCCTCTTCCTGAAGTATCCGCACGGCAGTGTCAGGATGTTGTTCACCGGCAAGTTTTGGTGCCGCTTTATCGATGTCATGCAAAAGCGCCGCCGCAACAAGTAATTGAGTATTCACCGGTATCTTTTTTGCAATAAACTTCACGACTCGCGCCACAAGCGTTGCGTGGATCCGCTTTCGCTCGGGCAACTGATACTTCTCCCATAATGCTTTTACTTGATCCTCCGTTGGTATCATACGGTGTATTATAATATATCGACCTATGAAAAAAAGATTTTCTAATGTCTTTTTCATCGGATTATTAAGTTTCTTCGGCGGCATCAGCCAGGATATTTTTGTCCCTGTCTTGCCGTTGTATCTTGCCAATGTCCTGCATTTTGATAAAGCATTTATCGGACTCACGGAGGGTTTGGTCACCAGTAGTGCCAGCGTGTTCAAAATTGTTGCCGGATACTTATCGGACAAATTGAAGAAAAATAAACCCATCGTATTTGCCGGATACTTTCTTTCATTCGTGAGCCGGCCGCTCTTGGCCCTCATCACGTCAGGCATGGGTGTCGCGGGACTGCGGTTTTTAGACGGCGTCGGCAAGGGAGTCAAGGACGCGCCCAAAGACGCGCTTATTGCCGAATCCACACAAGACACGTCCCGCGGAAAAGGATTCGGTATTGTACGGGCGTTGGATACGCTCGGTTCTGTTGCGGGTCCACTCCTGTTATTTGCTCTTTTGTATGTACTAAAAAATAATACTCTTAAATATCACTACATTTTCTTTATTACAGCAATTCCCATGGTCTTCACGCTCGGTATTTTGTCTTTCTTTGTGAAAGAAGCACCGATAAAAAAAACGGAAATAGCGAATAACACAAAACCATTACCACTCAAGTTTTTTCTTTTTCTCGCTATCGTTCTCCTATTTTCTCTGGGCAATTCATCGGATACATTCCTCATTTTACGGTCCCAGAATTTGGGCGTGAGTCTCCTTGGCATTCCTTTGGTGTATGCCTTGTTCAATTTTGTCTACGCAACTGCCTCTATCCCCTTGGGGAGCCTCTCAGATAAAATCGGGCGGGAAAAAGTTATTCTCATGGGGTGGTTTTTTTACGCATTGTCCTATGCTGGTTTCGGTCTTGCGAATAAAAGCTATCAGGCATGGCTGTTATTTGCCCTGTACGGCATTTACTATGCCACGACGGAAGGCGTCGTCAAAGCATATATCGCCGATCAGGTGGCAAGCGGGCATCGGGGAAAAGCGTACGGTTTATACAATTCATTGGTCGGCATCATTACATTGCCGGCCAGTTTTATTGCGGGGTTACTGTGGGATAACATTTCTCCTGCCGCCCCGTTCTATTTTTCTGCCATAGTTGCCGTCATAGCTGGAGTGCTTCTTTTGGTGTATACGCGTTTTATCAAACACGAGACGGCTGCCCGTTGATGCTATAGTACCCCAGTGCTTGAAGAACAAGATCTAGTGTTTCCAGCGGCCCGTGGGAGTAGGTGTTGATGACCAGATCATAATATTTCGGATCCCAAAAATCCGTGACTCCGTACATCCGTTTCCATTTGGCTACATTTTTTTCCTCCCGTGCCCATAAATGCTCTTTTGCCTCTCCTACAGAAATATTATCCCGGTTGACGATGCGGTCAATACGCAGCGCATCATCGCACATCAAAAGAACTTTGAGGACGTGTTTGAGGCCCCGCATATTCCATCCTGCAATCCATGACTCCACGACAATGTGCGCTTTGGGGTCTGATAATTTCTTCCGCATTGCGGCATCTATTTGATGATCTATGTCGTCTCCGTAGTCAGTTGCAAAATGGTGTTTCGGATCTTTCGGATCGTGTTTGCCGGACTTGACCGCAAATTGACGCGCCCAGTCCCCGCCTGAAAAAAATTCCCAGTTTAGAGGCTCTAAGTAGGATTGGAGATTCTTAAGAAGCGTCGAGCGCCCTGCACCCGGTCTACCTGAAATGGCGATACTTGAGTACTTGAGAGTTTTGTGGGGAACTTCCATGTACCTATTATAAATACCCGTTGACTTTCGTCAAGCGAGAGCCCATAATTAACTATGGCAATCCACTATCTCCCCGTCTCCTGGAAAACCTACCACACCGCTGCCCAAAAACTGGCTGCAACAATCCTTGATCAACATGAGTCTATTGATCTTATTGTCGCTATTGCCCGCGGGGGCCTTTCGTTGGGACTTATTCTTTCTGATTTTCTGCGAATCCCAATCTCAACTATAGTCATTCAAAGTTACACTGATATTCAAAAACAAGGAGAACTTAAAATCACCGGAAAACTTCAAACACCTATTCGGGGAAAAAATATTATCCTTGTCGATGATATTGCAGACTCAGGCAAAACATTTAAACGGGCGATCGCATATCTTCGTCGATTCGGACCCAAGTCAATTACCACAGCATCATTATTTTATAAACCCCACTCGGTCTACCGCCCTGATTATTTTGCTAAACAATCCACAGATTGGATTCTATTGCCACATGAAGTAACGGAATGGATCTATACGTTTACGCAAAAACTTCAAAAAGAAGGTAAATCAAAAGCGGATATCCAACGGTTTTTAGAAAAACTGAAATTTACTGATGATCAAATTGCCTTTGTCCGACGGCACTACCTGAAATAATACTATGGCGTATATCGAAAACGGGAGAGTACATCGCGTAGAAACGATGTTACGCCCCGGAACGCGGATAGAACGTAATCAGTTGATAGAACGATTTCAGAGAGATGCGGTTGTTCAGGATGCGGCAACCGGATTTATCCGTGTCGCGTTTATGAACAAAGCGCCGGACATTGATCCGAAAATGCTTGGTATCCAGGCAGACATATTAGCATGGATATTCCGGTATAGTTTCCCCACAAGAATTATCGGCATCCCGGAAAGCGGATTGCCGCTCGCCCGTGAGGTAGCGCGCAGGTTTCCCGGTGCCACGTTCATTCAATCTGCGAAAGAAAACGGCAACTCTATTTTATTTTCCCCAAGAATTTCGTTTCCTGTATATTCATTTACCCAAAAGTCAACGCTTACTATGGTTACGGAACCTATTGAACGGGGGGAACGTTATCTTGTCGTTGACGATGTTGTTGCGTTTGGGAATGCCGGAAAAGATTTTACAGAAAAAATCCAATCGAGTGGCGCGGAAGTCGTGGGGCTCGCAGTCGGATTCGATAAACAATTTCAGGGTGGAGCTACAAAAATAGCGCACGAATGTCGGATCCCAGTCGCTTCCGTCGTCACTATCGAAAGAATATCGGAAAATAACCGCATCGTGCTTTCTCACCTATGATTCTCGTCATCGATTTCGGATCACAGACGGCCCACCTTATCGGACGGCGCCTCCGGCAGCTCGGTGTTGATACTGAATACGTCTATCCCGACAACGCCTTACAAGCCATCCAAAAAATAAAACCAAAAGGAATAATACTATCCGGCGGACCGTCCAGCGTTTATGACCGGTGGGCTCCCACAATCCCCACAAAAATATTTTCTTTCCATATTCCCATATTGGGCATTTGTTACGGATGGCAGCTCATGGCCCTAAAACTCGGGGGGGTCGTCAAAAACACGGCAAAAGAGTATGGGCCGCAAACACTATCTCTCGTATCGCGCAAGGGAATATTCGCACTACCGAAAAATGAATTTCTCGTCATCGTCTCCCACGGGGATACCGTGACTAAACTTCCGAACGGGTTTGTAGTCGCGGGATCAACACGGGAAGTAATACATACTGCCGTCGTAAACGAACAGGATACATTATTTGGTGTTCAATTCCACCCCGAGGCAGATCATACTCAATACGGGCAAGATCTTTTACAAAATTTTGCCGTTGACGTATGTGGAGAAATTCCGCATCCGCTGCAACCGAATCCTAAACAAATCATTAAAGAAATCAAACAAACTGCAGGTAACAATAAAGTTATCTGCGCTGTATCCGGCGGTGTCGATTCCACAGTGACTGCGTTCTTGATCGGTAAGGCAATCGGACAAAACCTCATCCCCGTCTATGTCGAGAGCGGCCTTATGCGCCCCGATACCGATAAAAAGGTTCTATATATTTTTACCAAACTCATACGTGCACATCTTGTCATCGTAGACGCAAAAAAACGATTTCTTATCGCCCTCAAAGGAATAAATGATCCGGAAGCCAAACGCAAAACCATCGGGAAATTGTACATCGATATATTTCAGGAGCAAGCGAAAAAGCACAAAGACGCCGTATTTTTAGGTCAAGGAACAATCTATTCTGACGTCATTGAATCCAAAGGAAGCAAACATGCATCCCACATAAAATCTCACCATAACGTCGGAGGACTGCCTAGTTCGTTGCACCTCAAACTGATTGAACCGTTGCGTCACTTGTATAAAGATGAGGTCCGCCATATAGGGCGCTTAGCTGGATTACCAGAAGATATCGTCGCCACACATCCGTTCCCCGGCCCCGGATTTGCTATCCGCATCCGCGGGGAGGTTACCCAAAAACGCCTCTCGCAGGTAAAACAGGCAGACGCTATAGTTCTTGAAGAAATCAAGAAGGCGGGTTTATATAAAAAGATGTTCCAATGTTTTGCCGTCATGACCGGAGCTCGCTCAACCGCAGTCAAAGGAGATAGCCGCGTGTTTGCCGAGGTAGTAGCACTACGTGCCTACGAATCGCGCGATATTATGACGAGCCAATGGGCACATCTTCCCTACAATGTCTTGGCAACAATCTCATCACGCATTGTCAACGAAGTCCCGGATGTTTCCCGTGTGGTCTATGATATCACCACGAAACCCCCGGCGACGATGGAATGGGAATAAATTATTTAAGTTTATACACTACTCTCTGAATGTAATAATTGAGCACGGTCAGACTATCACCAGTTGTCATCCCATACGCCTTACCCATTATTAACGTCGGTTCAACACAATGATGTTTGTATATTGATTCCATATCATTTGCAGTAATACCATGTTGAATTATTTTTGAATGAACCATAATTCCAGCATACAAAATGACATCCATTACAAAATCCCGTGGTATATATTCAAGCATATGTTGTGTGCCTGTAAACGTTCCATCCGGAATTAAATAATCAGTACTTCTGCCATATAATTTTTCGAATTCTTTATGTGTTGTGATTGCTCGTACGTTTTCCAAAAGATGAAGATCCGCATGATTTCCGTCACATTGCTCAATTTCCTGAGCCCATTTTTGCAATGTTGCCGGATTAAAATAACTAATAATTCTGTCCCGTTCTGACTCTACATTTTTCACATACCGATTGTAGCACAAAGGGCGCTATAACAATCTTAATATAATTTATTGGGGTTTGTTGAGGACCACCGGTTTGAGGCGGGACATGGCCTCCAAGGAATACCGTACACCCTGCACGCCGATGCCGGAATGTTTAACGCCAAGAAACGGAAAATGATCAGGACCCCGCTGGGGAGAACCGTTTATCTGTACCGTCCCGACGTTTAACGATTTTGCATACACAATCCCCGTCCCCTCGTCTTTGGTAAACACACAGGCCTGCAAACCAAATCGTGTGCCATTCACAATATGTGATGCTTTATCCATACTTGTCACTTCAATAAAAGAGACAACCGGACCAAAGACCTCATTCACCACGACCGGCATCGTTGGAGTAACATGTGTCAGCACAGTTGGCTCCACGTATGCGGCATTATGTTTTCCTCCAGTAACGATTGTTGCACCTAGCTTGACCGACTCATCAATCCGCCCCTGAATTTTTTGGGCGACATCCACAGAAATTACAGGCCCCACCAGTTTCGTCTCCGGACTTCTCGGATCACCCATCTTCACAAGTTCGCCTATCTGCTGCATGACGATCGGAAGGAGTGTATCAATAACTCCCTTTGTTGCCAGAACATATTTAATTGCCGTACACCGCTGTCCTGCATACGAAAATCCTCCTTTGACGATTTCGCGGGCGGCGAGGTTCATATCTGCATCGGGGAACACAATTGCCGGATTATTGCCGCCGCATTCAAAAAGCAGCGGTTTCATCGCGGCTTTACCCGCAATCGATACCCCGGTATCGGAACTTCCCGTAAATGCAATGGCGTCCACGCCGGGGTGTGACACCAAATAATCTCCGATCTCTAACCCGCCGCCCGTCACACAGGCAAAGACATTGTGCGGCAACCCCGCTTTCTCAAAAATTCGCGCAAGATGCACGCCACTTATCCCTCCCTGCGTCGGCGGCTTAAAAAGTACCGTGTTGCCCGTCAGAAGTGCCGGCACAATTTTACTGGCCGCAAGGTTCACAGGGTAATTAAACGGTGCGATTGCACAAACGGCACCGTGCGCTACACGCTCTACCATCGCGAGACGTCCTTTATCATAACCCGGGAAATTATCGCTATCGAGGGAAAATCCGCGCAGTGACTGAACTTCGTCCGCAAAATAATCCGTCAGATCTGCTGTCCGTTTCATTTCGCTTTTGGCTTCCTCCATGGATTTACCGATTTCCCGCACCAAAAGAGCAGTCAGGTACTCTTCCCAGTGGCGTATCCAATCGGCCGCCAGATGCATGAACTTCACACGTTGGTTCAGCGGTGTTTGCTCCCACGCAGGTTGGGCAGATTTTAATTTTGTGATAACGTCATCAATTTCTTCTGTCGTTGCTACTGGAAGATTTCCCACAACGCTCTGGTCTATAGGAGAAGTAACCGGCGTTGTTTTACCACCGCTTCCACTCACCCACGCGGATCCGTTAAAAAATTTGTAGGTCGGTGGAGTTTTATTGTCTGAAAGCGGTTCAAAAAATTCTTCGGGCATATAATTATCATATCACGATCCGTTTGACCATACACACTGACATCGATTCCTCACTTCCAGCTACCTTGGCAATACTAATTAATTTATCCACTGCAATCTGCAGGGATTCATTTGTTGTTCCGACCTCTTCCAAAATCCCGCGCATCTGGTCCTCACTTACAAAATTTATGACACTGTCGGTTGCAAGCAAAATGATGTCATTTTCCAATAATTTTTCCGAATGCATGGCGGGGATAAGCTGTTTTCGGGCAAATCCGACGGCTTTTGTCAGCATTCCCTCATCATCGACATCGCGCTTCGTAAGAACATCGATAAGTCCGTCGCGGAAAAGGAAACTATTGCAGTTTCCGGCCGATCCGAGCCAAAAATAATCCCCGATGGCAATAAGCACGGTAAGCGCCGACGCAAGTCCCGCGTCATACCCCGGGTCACGGCGCTTTTGCCAAAGTGTGAGATTGGTCGAGCGGAAAATACGTTTGAGGAGTCTTAATTTTTCTCCCCAATAAAACGGGCGCTGACGGACCACGTTGTACGCCCAGAGCGCCGTCTCACAGGTTAATTGCTCCGCTTCTTTGGCATGCGGCAAACCAGGGTACCCGTCTGCGATGATGAAGCACTCATCATTTGAGTGAATAAAGCCCTTTCCGGCAAACAGAATGACGTCTTTGGGCTTCTCAGCGCGGGGCGTAACAAAAAAATCATCCGGTTTCATGGCATCAGTATACAATACTTACTTGCTAATAATCTTGATATAATACTCGCATGAAGCGCTCTGTGGCCGTCTCAAAATCCCGAAAAAAAAATCCCCGATGGGCATGGACTTTTTGGGCCTTGCCAATACTACTTGTGTTGACATCATATTTATTGATCTTCAAAGATCTTCCGTCGCCGGCAAAATTAGCCCAATACAATACCCACATCTCTACGAAAATTTATGACCGGAGCGGTAAGCTGCTGTTTGATATTTTTGCCGACCAAAACCGGTCACCGGTACCCCTCTCGGAAATACCAAAAGTACTACAACATGCAACGATCGCAATCGAAGATAAAAACTTCTACCAGCATCAGGGGGTTAACATCATCGGCGGCGTTTTGCGCGCTCTGGCTGCTGACATCACGCACGGACAACTGCAGGGCGGCTCCACGATCACCCAACAATTAGTCAAATCAGCTCTTCTTTCTCCGGAACGTACCGTGACACGGAAAATTAAAGAGATTATCCTCGCATATTGGGTGGAGGCGTTGTACTCCAAAGATAAGATACTTGAACTGTACTTAAACCAGGTTCCATACGGCGGCACGTCCTGGGGCGTGGAATCAGCGAGCGAGCAATATTTCGGCAAAAAAGTCGAGGATCTGACGCTTGCGGAAGCCACGCTTTTGGCGGGCCTGCCGCAGGCCCCGACGTTGTATTCTCCGTTCGGGGCGCATCCGGAACGTGCTATTACGAGACAAAAAGAGGTGTTGAAGCGCATGGTAGAAGACCACCATATTACCCAACAGCAAGCTGATGAAGCTGCTGGAGAACCGCTGGTATTTAAAAACGAAACCGGCATCAAGGCTCCCCATTTTGTTATGTACGTCAAAGAACAATTGGTGCAAAAATACGGAGAAGCGCTGGTAGCAAAAGGGGGGCTTAAAGTCACAACCACACTGGACTTGGACCTTCAGGAGTATGCCCAGGCGACGGTAGCGGCAGAGGTAGCAAAATTAAAAGGGTACCACGTCACCAATGGTGCGGCACTGGTCACCAAACCGGCAACCGGAGAAATACTTGCCATGGTCGGTTCGGTTGATTATTTTGCATCCCCGTCCGGCAACTTTAATGTCGTCACGGCACTTCGCCAACCGGGCTCAAGCATCAAACCCATTAACTATGCAATCGGATTAGAAAAGCATATCGTGACCCCTGCTACCATGTTTATTGACGAACCGACCTGCTTTACTAGCAGCGTCGGAAAAGCACCATACTGCCCCGTTAACTATGACGGAAAATTCCACGGACCCGTAGAGATGCGCATGGCCCTGGGCAATTCATTCAATATTCCGGCAGTCAAAATGCTCTATATAAACACCGTCCAGGATATGGTCGCGTCTGCCAGCGCATTCGGTATCACAACCCTGACGGATCCCAGGTCCTACGGTCTATCGCTCACCCTGGGCGGCGGCGAGGTGCACATGACGGATATGGCAACGGCATTCGGCGTATTTGCCAATGGCGGCATCCGTCACGATCTTGTCTCCATTCTCAAGGTGGTCGATAAAAACGGCAAAACACTGAAAGAATATAAAGATCCTAATTTGGGAAAAGACATCCCGTCACAACTCCTGATGAACGGACCGCGGGTTATATCGGCGGAAACTGCATTCCTGATTTCCCATATTCTTTTGGACAACAATGCGCGTCAGGAAGAATTCGGTCCGGCCTCTGAACTCTATATTCCCAATCGTGCTGTGTCGGTAAAAACCGGAACGACCAACGATCTTCGCGATAACTGGACCATCGGATACACCCCGCAGGTACTGGTTGCGACCTGGGTAGGCAATAACGATAATTCATCGATGAATCCGTATCTTGTGTCCGGTATCACGGGCGCTGCCCCCATCTGGCACAAACTCATGGTGCAGGCTCTCAAAGGAAAACCGGACATTTGGCCCAAACAACCCGACGGTATTGTTGGTGCACAGATTTGCACGATAAGCGGCCTATTGCCCGGTGATAGCGGCTGTACAACCCGATATGAATATTTTATTAAAGGAACAGTACCCACGGAACGCGAAAATCTTAAACAAATAGTCGTCATCGATAAAGACACGGGAGATATTGTGGAACCGAATAAGCCGGACGCCCGCGTCGAAACGCAGGAACATCAGGTCCTGCATGACCCCATATCCGCCTGGTGCCTGGACTGCCCCCACCCCGAAGGCAAACCTGTGTTTATTAAGTAATCATCCACTGCCTCTTGTTTGCAGCCTATAGATTGTGGTATAACACACCCACTATGGCGCGCCGGAAAGAGCTAAATCTAAATACCCCTCTCAGAGAGGTTACATTCATATCACTTTTGTTATTTATCCCGCGTGTTTTGATCGCTATTGGAGACGCGGTACGCTTCATCGCACATCTCGTATTTCATGTACTATCGACAACAATCATCACCTCCGGCATCGTTATCCGCGAGTCCGTCCACGCGCTCAGCCGACGGAAAAAGAAAATAGTATTTCATCTGCCCAAAATCCGTTTCCCGAAATTCAAAAAGCGGTTAAAGGCACTTCCTCCTCCACCGGCAGTCATCCGTATCTGGCCAACCAAAACTGAACAAATCAAATCGTTTATCGCCGGGGTATGCGTTACGGTGTTGTTTTTCGTCCTTCCGTACAACGCCTACCAATGGCTTAAGGCTCTGCCGAATCCGCAACTGTTAACCCGGCGCGATTTAGAAGTAACCACAAAAATTTTTGATCGCAATGGCGTACTCTTATACGAAATTTATACCGACCAAAACCGTACCCCGCTAGCACTAGCGCAAATTCCCAAGTTGATGCAGGAAGCGACAATTGCCATTGAAGACAAAAATTTTTACCAGCACCCGGGTGTTTCCGTCATGGGAATTATTCGGGCTGCAAGAGAGACAATAGTAAATAAACACGTTCAAGGCGGCTCGACTATTACACAGCAGCTCATTAAATCCGCACTGCTTTCTCCGGAAATAAGTATCACCCGAAAGGTGAAAGAAATAATCCTCGCGTTTTGGACAGAACGCATTTATAACAAAAATCAGATTCTCGAGATGTATTTAAATCAGGTTCCCTATGGCGGCACCGCGTGGGGTATCGAGGCGGCTGCTTGGACGTATTTCGGGACGTCGGTAACCAAACTTAATCTTGCCCAGATTGCACTTCTGGCCGGCCTGCCGGCCGCGCCTACGGAATATTCTCCATTCGGCAGCCACCCGGAAAAAGCATTTGAACGCCAAAAGGAAGTGCTCCGTCGAATGACGGAAGATCGCTACATTACGAAGGAGCAGGAACAAGAAGCACTCTCCACCTCCATACAGTTTACCACTCCGCGCGTGCCCATTCTGGCTCCGCATTTCGTAATGTACGTCAAAGAGCTACTCGAAAAACAGTACGGGCCACGACTGGTCGAACAAGGGGGACTGCGGATCACGACGTCGCTGGACAGTGCCATGCAGGAAAAAGCAGAAAATATTGTCCGGACAGAAATTGAATCACTGGTCGGTCTTCGGGTCGGTAACGGCGCGGCACTTGTTACATCTCCCGCAACAGGTGAAATACTTGCTATGGTCGGAAGTAAAGATTATTTTGATATCGCCCACGACGGCAATGTGAATGTAACGACTTCACTTCGCCAACCAGGGTCGTCGATCAAAGTCGTCAATTATGCGGCAGCGCTTGAAAACGCCGCGCCTGCCGGCGGGCAGGGATTCACCGCGGCGACTATTCTTGACGATTCTCCCGTTATCTACCAAATACCCGGCAGTCCAGCGTATGCACCGGTCAATTATGACGGAAAATTTCATGGCCTCACACCCCTTCGGTATGCGCTGGCGAATTCCTATAACATACCTGCCGTAAAAACACTCGCGCGAATTGGTGTCGCGACTATGGTAGAAAAAGGGCGTGCAATGGGTATTGGTTCCTGGACGGATCTAAGCCGATATGGACTGTCACTCACACTCGGCGGCGGCGATGTCACAATGCTCGATATGGCACGGGTATTCGGTACACTTGCCAATGGCGGCAAAGAGGTGGATCTTCAACCGATTCTGGAAATCACCGATTATACCGGGCACGTGTTGGGAAAAAATACGCCGAAGACAGGCACACAAGCAGTGAAACCGGAGGTAGCATGGATTATGAGTAATATATTAAGCGATAACACTGCG
>Ga0315279_10004201_pt1 | contig 19451 bp, 13 predicted proteins | sample YL17G06_20_MG_FD_203694 | JGI IMG/M metagenome (GOLD analysis project Ga0315279, IMG submission 203694) | Sediment microbial communities from Yellowstone Lake, YNP, Wyoming, USA - YL17G06_20 | ecosystem: Environmental > Aquatic > Freshwater > Lake > Sediment | place: USA: Wyoming | collected... | reverse complement strand
AGATATCGCACCCGGCAAGAGCTATCGTGAATCATCATCGACGGCCGGCGGGGACGCCCACGCTGAGGTTGCTGGCCTCTCACACGAGATTCACAAGACCAAGGTCCGGGCTTGCGGGTGTGGCGCGGCCCTACCCAAGGGCAAGCGGCTCTGCGAGCTCTGCCGGACTCAGAGACGGCGGCAGACCAAACGCGGCTACATGCGGAGTTACATGGAGCAACGGCGTTCGGCGGCGGTTGACGCCGGCTCAGGTATGCCTCCTGCGCCCATCCAGAGGCCCGCCACAGGCCCCAGAATCGAAAATGTTAACACCTTCCCGTCCCGTGGCAGGGGGGAGCAAACTTCTGTACTAACAAAACGCAATTGAGAGGCAGTCGGGAATATGGCGGCATCCAGATACTTGCCCGATTCTCATTGCACATAGGACCCCATGCACTACATCAACCCATGACTATGAGCCAGGACCAGCTTGAAGACATCAGTGCGGTTGCCGCCGCCATGGTCGACGCCTGCAGAACGGCCGCCGAGAATGCGAAACTGACACAGGATGCGATTGAGGAAACCCGGAAGGCACAGCGGCTACACGTTCTCGAAGCCCGGCTGGATGCCTATGGCAGAGCGCATCTTGCCGACCTCCTACAGAACCGATAGTTGCTGACAGCCGTCAACGTGATTGGTGCAACGCTCTTGCGAGGCATTCGACAACTGACTACGTCCAGCACGAACGCGACGCTTTCAGGGGGCCAACTCGACTGGTGGGGTCTGCCCTGATGGGATTATTCTGGGGCACCTCAAGATAGATAGCCTGACATAATTTCTTCTGCGTTCTTGAGGCTCAGGCATTTTCTTTCGCCTTCCACCTTGGATAATTGAATACCTTGCTCCCGGACTATGTCAGAGAACTTGCGAATCTGAGCCTTCCCGTGGACAACTTTGACTTGATGGATGAAGTCCCTGTCCTCCCCATTCCACGCCTCACAAATGACGAATGGGCTATGTGAAGAAATGAGGACTTGGCTTCGGTTCTCAGGAGCGTCTGCGAAAGCGAGGTCACGTACCGCTCTGTAGAACGCCTTGACCGCTTGGGGAGTTAGACCATTCTCGGGCTCCTCAACCATGAGCACGGGGGGTCTGCCGGGCGACGCGACGAGCACGATCAATCCGATGAAGATCAGCATACCGGAGGAAAGGCGAACCGCTGTGATGGAACCTCGCGTGTCGTCATACACAACTGAGAAGCCAACGCGATCTGTTCCGATCATGTTAAACTCAAAATCGCGGAAGGCGGGCTCGACTTCCTGGATCTTCTGTCGAATCAGATCCAGACTGGGTGACTTTGTTTCGGAGAGGCAATAGAGCGTCGCCGCAAGGTCTTCGCCGTGATACCCCAACTTTGGAATCCTAATCGGTGTGGAAGCATCTCCAAAGTCGGGGACTCGCGAAGGTTGAGACAGCACGAACGGATCGAGTCGAAACTTATTGAAGCGACTGATCTGTTGCGTGCAGTAGGAGAAGAGGTCGTCAGTCGTCGGCGGGGTGCCCGTGATCTGCACCTGTCGAAGGGCAGCAAACACACTGCGGTCTTGGCCGAGCGGAAGAGCCGCCGAAATGGGGTACAAGTCCGGCTCCGATCTATCGAACAGCACGTGGTCTCCCGGATTCTTGGCAAGTCGCTCCTTATAGATGGTGAAGCGTCCCTCCTCTTCCGTCTGTCCTGTCTGATTATAATCGATTTCGTACGTCAGCGAGTCCGTCTCGTGTTCCCCTTTTGACATCGACACCCTATAACCTATTCGCGAGACCGGACTGGCGCCGCGATACAGTGTGGCGCGGTATGAGAAGGGATATGGCCCGAATGCTTGTTGGAGGCTTCCTCGGGCAAGCATCGAAAAATTGAGGACAGCGTCGAAGAACGCGGACTTCCCACCGCCATTAGGCCCCACAAAGACTGTTAAAGGTGATAGCTTCATTTCAGTGCTCTGATGGACAAGGAAGTTTCTGATCCGGATGTCACGAATGTACATGTCTCTTGCTCCCTATCTTGTCTCCTGGCGAACAACGTCCTTGGTACTCTCAAGCAATGCGACGATAAACTATATGTCCCGAACACATAGCCTACTCCTGCCAACCCGTTCCTGCAATCCTCCACCAGTCATTTTGAACTGATCGCGGCATGGGGGGAGGGGGATCAGAAAGACGCGAGCGGCAGCCCGAAGACCGGGCAGCCAACCATGCGCATAAATTCACGGGTTTTGGGATGGGGGTATGGGCCGCCGGGTGACAAATACTGCGTGAGGGCGGATTTTTTCATCTACATTGGGGGTCTGGGAGACGCCTTGGTCATTGCTGGCAGGGCGAGCAACGTCCCCTGAAGCGTGCTGCTACCCTGTCATCGCAGCGAGTCCGGCCAACCGGCCGCGAACGGTCTGAACGGCCAAGAGTCCACTGCGGAAGTGGGCTTCTGCATCGGCTATGGCACTCGCAATCCTATCCCGGAGCGGAGCGAATTCGGTGGGTGGCTGAAGGGCGACCGGGCGACCGGTTTCTTCGTGCAGGGCGTCAACGTCCTTCTTGGGGCTGCGAGTTTGCCAAGAGCCATGCGCCGTTACTTCTGCGGACTCATACCGCCGGCGGGATGATCCATCTTCCAATGTCGCTTCCAGCATGAATCGAACCGACAGATATGGCGAGCCCTCGCGGTTCTTTAGAACTGCCACGTCGCCGGCCCAGGATGGCCGCTGGAAGTAGGCAATCATACCGTCAACGAGCGGATGGCCAATGCCCATGAATTCGGCGCTCTTCCGACGCATCGCCACGTCCCGCCGGAAGCACGCGGTATCGTAACGGGCTGCTACGTTGCGGTAGCCCAGGAGCGCTGGCGGCGTTTCGATCCGGTAGAAATCACCGTCGGGGATGAATGTGCCGCCGAGCCGCAGGATTCCCGCCTCCACAAACGTCTTGAGGTCACCAAGCGTCAGTTCGCCCTGGAGTTTGCGGTAATGCTCCAGATTGAAGGCCGTAAGGTCCTGAGCCAACGACTGGAGGGCTTGGCTGGCCGTCGCGGCCGTCTGGACCATCTGGGCCAGTTCTTCGGCCGTTCGCCGATAGTCCCGGTCCACGAGGGCCTTCCTGTAAAGTTCCTGATAGTTCGGCGATGAGCCCAGGAAGCCCAGAATCTCGCCACGGAAGTCCTCGGCCACGGCACCGGTGATCTGATCGACCTTCCCGATGGTCCGGGCGATGTCGAGCAGTTTCTCTTCCAGCAGATCATATATCCGCTGCTCGATGGTATCTTCGGCGATCAGGTTGTAGACCTGCACGGTGTCCTGCTGGCCATACCGATGGATGCGCCCGATCCGCTGCTCCACCGCCATCGGATTCCACGGCATGTCATAGTTGAACAGCACACGGCATACCTGGAGGTTGATGCCTTCACCGCCAGCGGAGGTGCTTATGAGGAACCGGGCACCGTCAGATTGCCAGAAACGCTCAACGGCCGCGATCTTGTCGTCAAGTGGACCGCCCTTGATAGTGACGATGTCCTCCTCGCCGTAGAGCTTGGCCAACTCCTCGCGCAGAAACTCCAATGTCTCGCGGTACTGCGTAAAGACGATGAAACGTTCGTCAGAACTCCCCATCCGAACCTGCTCGATAGCACGGACGAGCGTATCGAACTTCCGATCTGTGCCATCGGGCACAAGCCGAAGGAGTTCGCGGACGATCTGCGGCTCGTTTGGAATCGTCGTGTCGGCCAGAACCACGTCCTCCGCGTCTTCATCGCCGTCCAAAGCCCAGGTCGTGATCTCTCCATTGATTTTCTTTGCCAGACGTTGTTTCATCTGGGCGATATAGGCGTCGGCCTCGGCCCAACTGGACTCTCGTGCCGGCAGGCTCAGAATTGCCGATGCAAGAGACCGCATCTCGTCCTGGAGTTCCACGATCCGAAGCGGCAGTGACTGGTCGGTCGATCCCCGCGCTCTCTTGATCTCCAGCGAAACCTGTTGACGGATAAGCAGGACCAGCAGCCGCCGTCGCAGCGCTTGACGAATCGCCCGTGGACTACTGGACATGATCTTCTGGAACGCCGTCATAACGAAGCCGACCGCTCGTTGTTTGGTGGTGGTGCGGCCCTGGCCAATGCCGGCCACGTCGTAGCCTTCGCGCAGGTACTCGGTCAGCCGTTCGTGGAAGGCCCTCTCGCGCGCTGCGAGTTGGAATCGCTCCGAGAAGACTTGTCGCCGCATGAAGATCGGCGTGCCATCAGCGTAGGTCACTTCCCGCTTAATCCGCCGGACCATCACACGGTTCAGGAGGCCACGGTGGTCGAGCATCGTCTCGGGCGACTCGAACAGGCTGTCGTCGAGCAACTGGACCAGCGACCAGAATTGGTAGGCGTCGCCCTGGTGTGGCGTTGCCGAAAGGAACAAGAGGTCGCGCGTGTGTCCACGCATAGCCTCGGCGAGCCGATAATTCTGGGTCGTTTCGGTCTTCCTACCGTATCGCTTGCGCGTCAGGTGATGGGCCTCATCGAAGATCACCACGTCCCAATTCGGCCCTGCCAGCAACCGTTCCATTCGCCGTGGCTGCTTCGCGGTATCGATAGACACAATAACGCGGTGATGCGTCTCCCACGCTATGCCGCTGTCCTGGAAGTCGATGCCGAGGACATCGAAGTGCAGGCGGAAGCATTCGCGAAGCTCGCGCTGCCAGTTCTTGACCAGGCCGGCCGGGCAGATGACGAGGATGCGCTGCGCCAGACCGCGTGTGACCAACTCGCGGATGACCATGCCGGTCTCGATGGTCTTGCCCAGGCCCACATCGTCGGCAATCAGAAGCCGCCGACGGTCCATCGCTACCACGTCGCGGGTCAGCAATATCTGGTGGGGCAGGAGATCGGTCCGGCTGTTCGACAATTCGCCGCCGCTGTTGTGCAGGGGCAACTGGATTGCGAGTTGCTTGAGCAGAAAGTCCACTGGCCGGTCGTGCGGGCCGTGTTCCAACCGGTCCCACAGGTCACGTTCCACAGACAGCCGGCTGGCAGGGAACGTCAGAAGCCGCCGGCCATCCGTGTCGTCAAACGCCACATCCGCTTCCTGCATCCCGCCGACGGCGCGGACTCGCACCACCTCGCCGTTGCCGAGGTCTTCCCGGCCGGCAATGCGGACCCACTGGCCTGCTGTGATTCCCGTTTGTCGTGTCATGGATTCGGACTGCTAAGGGCAAAAGTCACGGGAAAGAAGGGATTCCCGTCGCTGTCTATTATCTGATTCGGCCTATTGAAGATCATGTAGATCGGTAGCGATGCGCCGCGATATTTCACCGTCATCTGCGCGCCGCGAACGATCTCACCGGTCAGGATGACTTGGATATCGAGCAAGCGCTTTTCCAGGTTACCAGCGGCGTTGTTCAGGCGGGTATGTATCTCCGTGGCGACCTCCTCTTCGCGCGGCCGGGCGGCGAAGAGTACCTCCTCCAAACCCACCATCTGCCACTTCGAAAACTTCGGGAACGGGACGGACCCGTCGTCCGCGATTTCTCGCAGGAAGTCCAGGATGCCGATCACGTTCTCCGCCGGCACAATGCCTCTGGGCTTGTGCGGTTTGAGGTTCGATAGTTCGATCAGTCTGTAGCCCGGCATAGGCGTAATCCTCACGACGCTTCGGCACCCCCTTGGGCTCCAACGCCGTTCATGTATTCGTTCACGTTCTGGATTTCGACCCCGAACGCTCCGTGGATGCGTCGTCGATACCGGTCCTTCTGCCAGTTGGTCTCGTTGCTCAACCACAGGAGCGACGTGGATTGGCTGGCTGCGTCTACGTAATCGAAATCCGCATCGTGTAGTGGCACGTTCTTCTTCTCGCGAAAATCAACGCGTTGCGCGCCCTTAATGCACCGCTTCTTGCGCGCATAGCGGTTCTCGATCATCACTCCGACTAACCACGTTTGCCCGGCTTGTGATAACTGCGTATACTCCTTGTCAATGCCACCGTTCAGGCACGCAAAGAGAGTGGTCTTAATCTTCCAGTAGTGTATGAACGCCTTGCTGCTCTCACAGTACGTCTCTGCGTCATCTCCCCGCGAGTCACAGTGGAGCAGCACGCACTTGTCAATGGTGAGCTCCTCAGGCATAACTTACTCCGCCTCTCTCTTATCGAGTTGCTTGAGCAATTCCACTGACTCCGCAAATGCCTCATTCAGAAATCCCATTGGCCAGTTATCCAGGCGTCCTTCCTCCGTGAGGGGCAACGGTGTCAGGACGCTCTGATTGTCGTGACGTTCCACGTAATGCACGCGGATCAAGCCACGGAGTTCAGGTTGCTCTAACGAACGACGACGCATACGAAGGACAAAGTGCTCGCTGTGCGTCTCAACAATGATCTGCCGCCCTTGGGTCGCATACTCGACAACAGCATCAAAGATCATCCCCTGCGCGGCCGGGTTCAAGTGTAACTCGGGCTCCTCGATCACGATGATCTGACCTTCCCATGAGTAGAACAGCCGCACGAAGATTGGGAATGCCTGGGCAATACCGAAACCCATGTCAGCCAAGTTAACACGAGCGCCAGTCGTGCAGTCTTTGCCAACTAACGCGAATAGCTCCCGACTCTCGTCCACGACTTCGATGTCGAAGCCTGTGAAGCACTCGGCGACAGATCCGAACCAGCGGTTGATGTAATGCTGAAACTCGGCCCATTCTTTTAGGCGGCGGGTGCGAGCCCGAAGGAGTCCTGCCAGAATGTGCGTCGTTGAGCCTCCGCTGCGTGGACTACGCTCGTTGGACCGTAGAACACGCGGAATAGCCGGTCTCATTGGCTCTACCATCGCCATATCCAAGGCGTCGCGGACCGGCCTATCCATGCTGTAGAAGTAGTGTGGCGGCAGTATGACAGCGTAGTCGCTGACGAATGGTGAGACGGGCTTGTCCCATTTGAGAGTGGCTGGTAGGCAATTGATCATTTCCAAACCCGACACATCAATTCTTTCATTATTGAATGTCGCCGCCACCGGCTTGCGACGATGATTCAACTGGATGACCCATGCCATTGGTTCACCAGATTCCTGGAGAGGATCGAGCTTTAATTTGAATCTCTGGAGGTACAACCACTGGCTCTCAACCTGTCGTCTTAAACTGAACGTCAAGCCCAATGAAAGACGATAACGACGGGGCTTCTCACGCTGACTTGTTCGACTCACGCTCGCCAAGGTCACTTGGTCTATTGTGAAGCTGCAACTGAAATCCCGGTTGACCTGCCCCCGATGGACCCACTCAAAATAGCCGCCGAAATCGTGTGGCTCATGCGTAGCCAATTGGATCGTCGAATCGTCTGCCGCAAGCGTCTGAGCCAGCATCTGTAGCGGCTGAATGAGCGACGATTTTCCGGAGTTGTTTCGGCCGAGCAGGACCGTGATTGCACCCAACTGGACCGTGCCGGTGTCAGCGAAGCACTTGAAGTTCTTGATCTGGTACTCGGTAATCATCGTTTTGCCTCAGCCGAACAGAGGTGTCACCTCAATAAATTTGAGAATCTTGCCGCAGGCATCGGCGAAACGCGGCTGCTTCGCCCGCAGGTACTCACACGCGGCGCGAATCTGCGGGGTCTGGCCCCGGAACCGCTCCATCCACGGCCGCAGGTTCTCCCCGCCGTCCACCAGCGCGATCAGGAAGTGCACGTAGTCGATGAACGGCGTCTTGCCGCTTGCACCGGCGGCCACCGCCTCCTCCATCCCCGGCAGGGCCGGCTGCGCCCGCCCGGTCTCACGGTCGAGGCGTTCCTGAATCTCGCTGAACCGCTCGGCCGGGGATTTGATTTTGAAGAACCGCCCACGGCCTGCGCGGCCCTTGATGATGAGCCCCGCCTTGAGCAATTCGTCCGGCTCGATCACGCCGCGCGTGTACTTGTAAAGCTCGTCACTTTTGATCTCGAATGCCTTGTCTGCCAGGCACACGAGGTAGACATAGCTCACCGGGTCGATGTCGGCCAGTTCGCTCGGAAGCGGCTGTTCGGTGCTGATGAGCTGGTCCACCTCCATGTGGATGGTTTCCAAGGCTTCGTGGAGTGGTATGTCCTGGCCCTTGTGGTCGAGTACATGGCCGTAGTGCCGGCTGTAAAGCTCCAGGCACTTGCCAATGAGGATGATGTTCACGTCGGCTGGCGACAGCGGCTCGTTGCCGTACCGGCCGCGCTCGACGGTCTCAATTTCCTGCCGCGCCCGCCGGCGAATCTCCTGCCGGATGCCCGCCCAACTCCGCGCCTCGACGGCCCTATCTCCGCGCTTGCGGCACACGTGGATCAGGTCGTAGGAAATCGACTGCGTTGTCATTAGGTGCATTGATGATTCGGACTCTCCGTGAATCGGGTACACCGCCTCCAAGAGGAAACCTGAGTCGAGTATTGCCTTCAGCAATGTCTCCCACGTTGATCCTCCTCTATGGTGGAACGTAAATGCGAGCACACCGGTATCACCCAAGAGGGAGCCGAATCTTCTGAAGACATCAGTAAGTCCCACTTGGAAGTCAGCGAGGCTCACTCCACGCGCCGCATTCTCAACGATCTCTGCGGCTTTGGGTGACGCTTCCGGTGCAAATGCTGGCTTCTCATGTCCCACGATGAGACGGAGCCATACGTAGAAAAAATCCGCCAGCTCGGAGTAGTTTACGTTCCCGCCATACGGCGGATCAGTAATTAGAGCATCAGCGCCTGCAACAGATACTGGTACAGTGCGCGAGTCATCTGCCTCAAGGGTCGCCGTCCCTCGAACGGCATCTTGGAAAACCTTCTGCTTGCCGCGCCAGTCAAACGGGTCTTCTGCGAACCGGATGCCTTCGAGGGTTTTGCCGAAGCAGGCGCGATACACCCCGTAGTATGGGTAAGGTCCCCACACGTTAATCTCGCAAGTAGTGAGCTTGACCTGGAAATCGTGTCGTGAAAATACACCGCCGAATGGGCTTCGGCCGCCTGAATCCGTGCGATAACGAGCGAACATGTTGTTCGCCTCAAGCGTCATCTGAAATGCACCGAGGAGGGCGTCCCGAAGCGGACTATCTGGTTCGGCTTCAATAGCCTCCAGCAACGTGGACAGGGCGAGCAATTGCCTATCATTGAACATCTGATGCCAGAATCGATAGTGGTGTTCGAGGAGCCGTTGTGTCTCTTGACCTTCAGGAACCTTGGATTGTGGGCAAGGGAGTCGCTTCTTGTGCTGCTTCCAAGTAGTTGTTGCTTCGGAGAAACGTTCCAGTTCTTGCGGCTCAACGCGTTTGATGAACTTCCCGTTTTGTTTCGTGAGCAGACAACTATGCTCGTTGGCAATCGACGGATCGCAGATGCCTTCCACGCGGCTTCCGGCCGTGGAAGCGGCGAGGTTAGCCTCGAACGGGTCCTCCTCCTCGACATCATCATCGCCATCGCCCTTACCGCACGACGGGCAGTAGCCCTGAATGGCGTACATGGACATCGGCAGCAGTTGCTCATCAGGAAGAGACCGTATGGATTCGATGATCTTGTCTGGTTGACCGCAGGCTGGGCAAACGAACTCCCCACTTTTGAAAATGTTGCCCTTGGCTGGTTCGTATTCGTGCTTGCAGGCGGGACAGGCTACGCTGTCCGGCACGGTGCCGCGGTATTGCCAGACGGCCTGACAGTGCGGGCACAGGAGTACGGTGAGCGGCACCTTCTTGCGGACGGCCTTAGTTTTGCCGGCCACGAGCAGCGGCTTGACCGGCTCGCCACACCATGGGCAGCCAACCGGCTCTTCCGTGGCGAAGGCCCAGCGCTTATTGCCACGGCCGATACCGGCTCCATCGATGTTGTTGACGACGGTGAGCGTCTGCTCAGCGATGAGACTGGCCGGCTCGATCTCCCAATCGAAGGTCTTGTGGCACTTCGGGCAGGACACGTCCTGGTAGTAGCGAATCGACGGCTGCTTGGCGGCGACAAAGTAATCGCCGAACAGCGGCACCTGCGCTCCATGGTCACCCGATCGCGCAGGACATGCCTTGTTGCGACAAATGGCTGACTTCACCCAGAAGGCATAGATGATATCGGCATCGGTGTTGCCGCAGCACGGGCAGGTCGTCTTGTAGAGGTCCAGGAGTGTTTGTTTCAGCGGCTTGCCGGACCACGGCACGATGCGATTGGCCAGATCGTCAAAGGCACGTTGAAGGGCTTCCATGTCCACGGGCGTGGTTTCGGTCTTGACGATGAACCAGGCAACGGGATTCAGGTCGATGCCAATGACCTTGCAGCCGAGGCGCAGGGCCTCGACGACCGTGGTGCCGCCGCCCATGAACGGGTCAAGGATGACCTTGCCATTGGTATCCGGGTCGTGGGTGTGGTCCTTGTAGAACTCCTCCATGATTACTTGCGCGCCGCTCTTCGTGGGATTGCCGTTCTCATCGACCGGTAGCGGCTTGAGGCAACCCAGAAGGATGGCACGGAAGACGCAGGATGCCCGGCGGGCGAACCACTTGTGCATCTGGTAGATGGGCTTGAAGGCGTTTCGCTCGGGCACCGCCAAGCGGTTGATCTCCACGATAGGGAACGAATCTTCAATGGCCCACTTCTTCGGACGTTCAGCAGCCAAGGGCTTCACCTTCTTGTTCAAGCATAAGAAACCAGTGCCGCCCGCACTTGGGGCAGGTGTACTGCACCTGTCCGTCGTTTCGGGGCTTTCCATCTGCCCAGCGGTCCTTCCGTGTTAGAGGCACATACACACCATCGGAAGCGCAATTGGGGCAGAATGCGTTTCGCTCGCAACTGCCCTGCCCTAATCCCCAATACAGACCGTGGACAAGCTTCAGGTCCCGTGGACGCGGGGGCAGACACAGAAGCTTCATGACCGCTCGCCGCACCCATGACGCGCATTTCAGCACCCACGAGATGGGCGGTAGCCATGTCATATGGCCTCCAAGATGATCCAGGGTGTCAGCATCTCCATCAGCGACATTCCGCCGTGCTTGTAGAGCTTGCGGGCACCCTCGCCGCGCGGGTGGGTCTGGACCCGGCCACGGATCATGGCGACGCCCTGGTCGGCCAGCACGTGTGCACCACGATGCTCGGGTGGATTGGGTTTCTCGGCCAAGCGTGCAAATCGTTCGCCGCCGAAGTAGGCCGTCAGCGGTGCGACGGTGGCATTGTCCCAACCGAAAGAGCAGCCGGAACCGAAATAGACGTAGCCGTGGTCGCTGGTAACGAGAATCCGCCGACCGGGGCTCTCCTGCACGACCGCCTGCACGCTGTTCTGCCAGGCGGTCATCATCATATTCTGCAAGTTCTCGAAGAGTTCCGGAAACTTAGCATCGCGCTCGGTGTAGCGGTAATCGGGGAACGATGACCAGACCAGAATCGCTTGGGCCGACGCATTGAACGAGCATCGCTGGTTGACTTGGCCGAGGCAGTGGCAGGCGATGCCGTCCGACCTTAACTGCGCGCTGGCCGGTAGCTGCGTGGGCGCGATCGAGCCGACACCGAGGCGTGACGCGATGAAATCCGCTGTTTCACTGGGCGTGGCCGCGACGGACCAGCCTTCCTCGACCACGCGCAGGCCCGATTGCCCCGCCAGACGTTTGATGAGCGGAACCTCCCGCAGCGACAAGCCGTCGAAGACCACAGCAGCGCACCGCTGGCTCGAAGTCAGGTAGTTCCTCAGATGGCGGTCGGCAGGCACGGGCTCCAGGAATCCGTCGTAAACCCGGCTCGCGGCAGCACAGAGGACTTCCTCAAGTTCGTTGACAAGTTGCTCGCCGGACTGGAGATACTGGCCGGCGGGTTTCTCACGATAGTTGCGTTCGGACCAAACCTCCTCAAGTAACCAGTCGGCCAGCCAAGGGAGTCTGGGGCCGGGCTTTGTCAACTTCTCCAGGATATTGGGCGTCATAACTCCCATATCTACTCCTGCCGGCTGACGCGGACGATCTCCAGGCGCGCCGAGTATTGGGCGGATCGGAAATCGGGCAACTGCTCGCAGAATTGCTCGACTTGGGCTTTGGTCATCTCGCCACACTTGGCGATGGTCACGTCGAAGGTCAATGTGCCCGGACCCGACAGACTCCCGCGTAGCCCAGCCGGGAGCGACGACAGATCGACTTCCTGGTCGGCTTGGAAGAATTGGAAACGGACGCCGGTGATCTTCGCACCTTCAACTTGGGCGAGTCGCGCAGCAATCTCCTGGCGCAGCGCGCCTTTAGACAGTTTGAACGGGATAGCGATTTGTTCCGCTGGCCCCGTCGAGACGACAACCGCAACAGCACTGCTGACGATCTCGCCAGCGGCGGCGGTGATCTGTGTCTCGCCATCGCGCTCGGCCGTCAAAGCCCCGCCGGTGGATACCGCCGCGATGCTTGGACTGGCCGAACGCCAGGCGACGTTGACCGGAGGCAGCGCGCGGCCATTCGCGTCGTATCCGGTCACCGTCAGTTGTCGGGTATCGCCGGGATTGAGCGTCAGTGGCCCAGCCGGCTGGACTTCGAGGCGGGCAAGCTCGGCCGGCGGTGGGGCCAGGGGTGGCAATGGAGGTGGCGGCGGCGGAGTGCTCCCCACCGGATCACCAATGCGGGCCTCCATCAGTTCAGACTCGCTGAGGCTCGGGTTGACACCAGAGAAGTTGTTGGCGGTATGGTAGACGCCAATTTTCTCCTCACGACAGAGTTCGCGTATCGCGAGGGTCACGCTTTGCACCGAGGTTGGGACAGGGAAGGTCAATGTTTCCCGATACTCCTTGTCCACCTCGCGGACCAGTCGATTCTTGACCTGATCCAGCCTGCCCGACATGTGTTCCTGGAAGACCAGCGTGGGGAAGAAATGCTGGCTAAGGTGACCGACGACCTGTTCCTTGGTTACCGCCTTACCGAGGGGCTCAGGTTCAACCCGGTCGCCTGCCGCCGATGTGCCGTAGACCTCGAAACGGATGTATTGGAGCCCGGCGCGACGAATCGCCTCAGTGATGTGGCGGCGGTCTTCCCGTCCGATCCGGTCGTACTCATCGCGGCGGGGATTGTCTCTGGCTCGGTCGGCTTGGTCGCGCAATTCCTCCGCAGCCAGGCATCGCTGTCCCCATTTGATCAGGTCCGCGTTCTGGTCGAGATTGAAGTCCCTTGCTTGTGGCTCAAGGAGCAAGACTTGGTTACGTTGCGAAAGCCCGTGGTAGAGGTCGTGCCGTTCTTCCGGCTTCAACTGACGCGGTGCCAGAGCAATGCGCAAGCGGTCCTTCCTCATGGCCTCCAAAGCTGCCTTTGTCTCATCCGGGTCGGTGAAGACGGCCGCGCTCTCCGTCTCGTGGAAAACCTCGGCTGCCCAGATCGTCCGAACGAAGGACCTGGATCTAGCGCCGTTCGGGTCGATGGTCAGGCTGCGAAATTCGACCTTGGCGTCAGCGTTCTCCTCCACGTCGAAGAAGAAGCGGTTTTCGGCGGTGTGAAAGTGAGAAGCGTATTTCTGGAAGGCGAGCAGGGTCTGCTCGAAGTCATTGATGTCGGCTCCGGGCAGCATGACGTGCCGGACCAACTCCTCCCGGCTGGCTCCGCGCGTTCGCCCTTCGCCGGTGAGCGTGTAAAGCATGGTCGCAGCGGCAATCCGTTCGCTTAGTGGAAACTGTGCGAGTTCGTCCACGTTCGCCTTCGCTCGGTTGATGAGGTCGCCGCTCGGATTGAGGTCCTGGAGTCGCGTAGCCGTTTCCAGGTCACGTATCGTCGCGTGGCCCGCTGTGATAATGTCTTCCGTCTGGTGCGTCATGCGAACGAGATTGGCCAAGAACCCCAGTGAACCACGGATGTTCTGGAAGCCGCCGCATTGCGGTACGCGCTCAAGAATCAGCGTCAAGAGCTCCGGGTGAAACGGATAGCTCTCCTGCATTCTGCTTCGGAATCCCTCTGAGTCAAACGTACGAATGCACCGACGCCACGTGTTGAGCAGGCTGTCAATAGTGCCTGACACGGCGGCCGGGTCAAACGCCAAGAAGTCCTGGAAAAGCCGATGCAGGACAACTCTGGCTTTGTCCGCAGGTGTTGACCGGGCGAACTGGACGCGGACGTTGGGGACACGAACGAGCGTCGCACCGGGTTCTTTGCCGGCGTCGTAGATGCTGGCGAAGATCGTCACTTGGGGCGAGCGGTTGCCTAACTCGGAGAGCATCTGGAGAAAGGCAATGTTCTGCCGCCGGAGGGCGCCATCGGAAATCATTTGAATGCCCTGCTCCAGTTCATCCAGGATGACGACAAGGTGACGGTCACCGATTGCCTCCAAGACCTGACGGTCGTCAGGATAGACCTCGAACCGGCCACGGATCGGGAGTCCGGCTTCGTTAAAGATGAAATCCCACAAGCGCAGGAGGGGCCGGTCTGTATACTTATGGGCGATGACCGTAGTGTTGGCGGGAAGGTTCAGCGACAGACCGTGCTCCGAGAGCCACCGGGCACTTTCAGCAGGATGCTTTAGGAGATGGTACATGAGCACCAGAAGGTGCGACTTGCCGCTCCCCTTGAGCCCCTCGAAGAGGAAGAGCGCCGGTGTATCGCTTTGTCGAGAGAGCCTGTCGTTCAGTCGTTGCACGACGCGCTTGATGTCCGCCGTCGGGTAGGTGAGGTTTAGGAAAGCTTCCGGCTTAGACTCCAGCTTCCGGTGCCGACGGTCCTCCAAGTTGCGGAGGTCAATGATGCCCTCGATGCCATCCTCGGACAGCACCTCTGGGCGAGGGGTCAAGTGTTGTGCATAACTCATATCCGGTCCCTTGTTTCTGCCATCAGCCGTTGGTCCTTGAATTCATCCCTTGATACCAGGCCGAGCATAGGATGACCCTTTGGGTCGTCAATAATCCGGGAGTACCTCAATCAGTACTGGCGGTTCCAGCCATATTGGACGCCGCCGCCTCTTGTCCCAATGATCATACTGCTCAATGAGCTTCTTGTCGGGTTTCTGGCTCTTCGCCATGACCTTCCCTCGCCCGAAGGGCCTCAACGTTCGAAATCCACGTCCGCATTCTAACCAATATCGGTTGCCAAACAAGGCTGATTGAGGCAAAATATGGCCAAGAAGGACATCAGGAATGGAGTAAGATGGCAGTTAGGTGTTATAGAAGTGCGAGATTCTCAAGGATTTGAGACCCCATTTGGATGGGCGGGCAGTCCCGCACACAGGGGACCAGGGCAACCAACAGACCACATCCGGTACAGCAGGGAAACCGGATTCAGCGGAATCACGCCAAAGGACAAAGAACAGTGGGTTCGCAAATATCCCCGCATCAGTGATTTCGAACTGGCGGTCGAGGAAGGGCACGAGTGGGTTTCAAGACATTGGGCTAAAGCCAACATGGCAGAAGCAAGGCCCAGAGAGTTTCTTGATTGGTGGCTTGCCGGCGAGTGGGTCCCACTCAACCCAAATGGGTACAAAGAGCCGGAGACGATCTACAACCCGGAACAGCTAAGCGACTTCATTGAGCAGTATTTCAAAGCCGGGGAACTGATAGAACGACTGACACGTGGCAAGCATGATGGACTCTCAGACTCCCTGGCCAGTAAGCACTATGATAAGGCATTAGGGCATGCCGTGAAGCTTCGCGATGCCGTACCGGAGTCTCCGAAGACGCCGGAGCCGATGGGCAAACCTCATATCGATCTGAGACGGCTCCAAGAGTGGTGTATCGAATGTGCGACAATTGCCGGCGGTCTGTATGCCAAAGTCACAAAGGCGGACATTGACAGACCGCTCGCATTCCTGCGAGAGTTGGATGGCCATCTGAAATCCGGATTCCCGAAGGCCGATGGCACTGCGTTGGCTGAAACCCAAAAACAGGTTTGGGGAGAGGTTGAGAGACTCCTCAAGGTGATTGGAGAACTCGACGAGCCCAGCAGGACCTTTGGGATCGCCCCGGCGGACCGGTTGGCATTCAAAGCACAGCATTGGTTCAACCGCGCGAATTGGGACCACGAGTGCCAGTCACTGCTTGTGAAGATGCAGGAATACGGGATTCGTGTTCCCAAGGAACGTACTGAGTTGGCCGAAATGCTCGCCGCTGCGGAATGGATGGCAAAGACGGACTGGGACAAGGTGCGCGAAATCACAAAAAAGGAGAATAACGGCCAGCCTGCAAGTACTCCAATAGACGGCTTGAGCGCACAGATGCGTATCCTGATGCCGGCGAAGACTACTGAAGAAAAGGTCGGCTTTCTTGCGTGGAAGAGATACCGCCAGGCGGACCCGGATTACGACGCGGCATTCCATGCGGCGGAAGAGCGAATGGCTTCGTTGTATGACGGCGCTGTCGCTGCTGTCAACTCACAACAGGACCTTTTGAAAATCGTGTATCTCAGAGAAGCCAAGTTGGAGTCCACCTTCAAACGGCTGCACGGCACCTTGTTTGGCACACCGGCTCGCGAATCTACACCGGGCGAAGCATTACAAGAGACCATTGGAGAATTGGAGGCTATCCGCGAGAGCATCAAAGGTGTGCCGAGCGCAAGCGATACAGGTGGCCCCGTGGAGGCAAGCATGTTTTCTGATCCTGCCATGAATATCCCGGCCATTGAGGAAGTCTCCGAAGTCATCCAGAAGCTCGTGGGTTTGAAGCAGGAGATTGAGAGGATCAGGAATGCGGTGGAAAATGGTGAAGACCCTGAGAAGGTGAAGGTAGAGGCACAGAAGGCGGAAGAATTCTTCAGAAAGCTTCGAGATACTCTGGCGGCCAACCGGCCATTCGGGCCTGTGAAAATCCCCCCAAGCCTGAAAGCCAAGATCGACGCACTGAGGGACAGCGGCGAATTTCCCATTTGGACTGAGATGCATCTGGTGGCGATACAGGGCATATCGCAGACCTACAAGGGTCTGCCTCTCTCTATTCTGCGGAGATTGCGGACCGAGGTGATATCAAGGATCTGGAGGCGAGACAGTGAGGAGGTCATAGCAGGGCTGACCGTGCGGGATTTGAAGAACTGCATGGGGATTGTTGAGAAAGCCGAAGAACTTGAACTCATGAGGCGGGTGCGTGCGGAAACCGATCGGGTATTCCAAGAGGTGGATTTGGCCCTGTGCCCCTATCAGGAATTCTTCCAGCAGGAGTTTGGCAGTGGACCGGTCCAGTCAGCCGATGCTTCTTCCCTCAATGTGCTCATTCACCAATACAAGAGAGTCAAGCGTCGGTTGGAAGTCAAAGCCCGGCACCAGACAGTTGAACAACGCCAAGAGAAGCGGGAGCAAAACAAGAAGCAACCCCCAAAGCCCCGCGCCAAAATCACCGCAAGCCAGACTTCAAGGAAGTTCCAGCCGTGGGCAAAGCCCGGCGATGCGTGCTTCATTCTCGATCACAGAGATAACATACGGCTCCTCTTCCACTTTGGGGGCAAGTACAAGGACCTATGTCTGGGGAGCAACAGCCATGCGCTCGACCTAATGACCTTTTTGGCCAATGGAAGCCTGCGCCCAGATGAGATAAGGACCAAGTTGAGCCTGGACCAAACCAAACCCTCCAAGGTCGTTGCACGTGCCAATGAGACTCTCAACAGACGAATAGCGGAGAAGGGATTTACCGGCGTTCCCGCCAATGCCGAGTTCCTCAGACGGGACAAATTCAACAGCTACCTCAGCACCCTGACCATACATCCATCCATCGCGGAGTTTGAACGTGGCGAGCGAGAACAACCCCGTGAGGATGACCGCTGACCAAAAGACCTCGATGCGGAGGAAGACTTCTTTGATTCATGAGTGCCCCGCAGATGTCCCCGGGCGCGCCCCCCTTCTTGTCCCCGTGGGGTACATTGCATCAAAGATTTCTGACATTTTTTCCAAATGCCATATCCCTTTCCCCTGTAGACACTTAACTTGCAGGCTGTCACTGTAAGTGGCGGCCTGTCTATGTTTGTTCATTCTTTGTCACCCGCTGTCACCCCCGCCCAACGCAACTTAAAACGACTCACATCTTTTGGGAGGTACATGCAATGTCTGACACACAGGTCGTTAACCCACCGAGTCACCTTCTGACTGCCAAGGCCCTGGGGCAGACCCTCAGTCTGAGCAAACGCCAAGTCTTTCGACTGAATTCATGCGGCAAAATCCCCTCACCCATCCGCATCGGCGGCTCGGTCAGATGGTCCGCACAGGAGATCAGCGATTGGCTGGCTGCCGGTGCTCCGGACAGAGCCAAATGGCACGCCATGAAGGAGATAAAGCGTGCAGACTGAATTCCAAGGGGCCGGCTCTGGCGAGAAACGCAAGCACATCACGAGTCTCGTGGAGGGTCAACAATCGTGATTACCGTCAACTCCAACAATCTGTCTTCAAAGGCCGAACCAGAGACACCATGTTTGGCCATGAGGCCGCGCGAGGCAGCCAAGGCTCTGGGTATCTCCGAGAGGCTCCTATGGGACTGGACGAACCGGGGCGAGATCCCGCACATTCGGATCGGCAAGGCGATTCTGTACCCGGTGGATGTGCTGCGTCGTTGGCTGGATGGGCAAGCGGCGACAGGAAAGGAGGTGTCCAATGACACCCATTGAACTAATCCTGTCGAAACTGCCGCAAGCGAAACGCAGTGGCAAGGGCTGGACGGTGCGATGCCCTGCCCATGATGACCGGAAAGCCAGTCTTTCTATCGGTGCCGGGGATGACGGTCGGACCTTGGTTCACTGCCATGCAGGATGCACACCCGAGGCCATCATGGCGGCCCTGGGACTGAAGCTGGCTGATCTGATGTCTGCGAATAGTAGGAGGACTGCCCGGTCCACGAGTACAAGGCCCGCACCCAAGGCCAGAGGTGGCAACCTCGGAAAGAAGGACCAAGAGGTTTATGCCACTGCCCAAGATGCTATCGCCGAACTGGAGCGCAGATATGGCCCTTATTCAGTGACCTGGACCTATTATAGCGTCAGTAATGAGCCGGTGGGTGTAGTCGTACGATGGGATGCCGCTACCGGCAAAGACATCCGACCGGTGAGCAAGACCACCAAGGGTTGGATCATCGGCGGAATGCCAGAACCCCGTCCACTTTATCGGCTGCCGGAGATGCTGGCACGGCCGGGTGAGCGGGTCTACGTCTGCGAAGGCGAGAAAGCGGCTGATGCGGCGGCGTCCATCGGTCTGCTGGCGACGACAAGCCCACATGGCAGTGAGAGCGCGAGCAAGGCTGATTGGCGGCCGCTGGCCGGCCGGGGAGTGGTCATCCTGCCCGACAATGACGACGCCGGTCAGGTATATGCCAGAGACGTGACATCAATCCTGGTCAAGCTGCAACCTGCGGCAACTGTCAAGATCGTTCAGCTTCCAGGGCTTCCAGCGAAGGGTGACATCTTCGATTGGCTGGAAGAGCGTGATGCCTCTGAACCGAATTCCCTGCGAGCCGTCATAGAGAGTCTGGTGAATACTGCGCCGATGGTGGATGCCAGCGAAGTGATCGGTGGGCCGATACTCCAGTGCTTGGCGGACATAGAGTCGGTTGCTGTCAAGTGGCTGTGGCCCGGGCGCATCCCA
>Ga0315279_10004200_pt1 | contig 19454 bp, 16 predicted proteins | sample YL17G06_20_MG_FD_203694 | JGI IMG/M metagenome (GOLD analysis project Ga0315279, IMG submission 203694) | Sediment microbial communities from Yellowstone Lake, YNP, Wyoming, USA - YL17G06_20 | ecosystem: Environmental > Aquatic > Freshwater > Lake > Sediment | place: USA: Wyoming | collected... | reverse complement strand
AGGGTCATCGGGACTGTAAAGACGCAGGCGGACGGCAGTTTCGAATTGCGCGGGATCCCCGACGGCGATATCATCGTTTCGGCCGGCAAGGACGGCTATGTGCTCAGCGCGATCCTGCCCGACGATACGCTTGAAGTCATTGGCGGTCGCGTTAAAGACAACAGCCAGTTCATCGATGCCATGGCCATCGAAATGAAGGCCGGCACCAAACAGATCAAATGGTCGGTGACCATCGGCGCGCAGCGATCCAGCAGCGCGTCCATCAAGCTGCAATCGCCGTTCCAGAAAACCATGTCGCCGGACAGCACGATCCGCAGCGCCGGCGCCGGCGATTATGTGGTTGTGGTGGACGCGGACGATCCTTCGGTCCTAGACTTGTCGTATCACCGTTTCAATATCAACGATACCATCACTCTTCCGTATACCGAACCGCTGGTATTGCCGGTGAGTCACACAGCCCGGGATACCGCAACGCTCAGAAACGACAGCGTAACGGTCGCGCTTGGTTCGCACGTGATGCTCGATTCGGCGGTTCTTTACTATCGCGATAATAATGCGGGGGCATGGCAGGCCATGGCCGACACCTCCGACGACAGCGTCTATTCCTTTACGCTGCTTCCGCCCAAGGACGGCTCCTATCTGCAATACTACTTCAGGGCCTTTAAGGGAAGCGACATCTACGGCTATTCTCAGGAGACATTCCGCACGTGGATCCCCGCCAGCACCAGGCTGACCAAGCTTGAGATCGTGCCGTCGCGGGGTGATACGCTTACCTTTCCCGCCGACTATGCGGTCGCGTTCAGGTTCCAGGCGTTTTACGGATCGTCATTCATCCCGGACACCAGTTTCCCCGCGTCGGACCTTACCTGGACGCTGGACAACGAACAGGGGTGTGAACTCCAGAGCAACGGCTTATCGGCGCGCGTGACCACCGGCGGGGCAACCAGCCTGGCCAACGGCCCGGTCAAACTGACGGCAACGGTGCTGCCGCAGTCGCTTGTCAAGAACGGGACCTGCAACGCGGTGTCCGCGTATTTCCGGGTTTCGGCCGGCAAAATCACCTCCATTGCCATTCGCCGTGTGGATGCCAAGAGCCCTGATCCCATCACCACGGCGCCCGGCGATAAGGCGGAATTCGTTGCGGAAGGACTGGACGCCGCAGGAACCAAAATGGCGATCACGCCGTCGTGGAGCTGCCGGCCCGCCGCTGCCGGGACCATGAGTGCAGACGGGGCGTATATGCCGGCTTCGACCTATGCCGGTTGGGTGCGCATCTTTGCCACCATCAGCAATGGCAGCGATTCGGCGCAAGGGGAATTTAATGTGAACGCGGAGAACCTGCTGCAATCCGGACTGCCGGTGGCGCATCTCATCACACAAAAGGACCGTCCTGATACTATGAAAAATTTCAACGGCTGCACGATCATATTTCCCGACAGTGTTGTAGGTCCGGGAGAAACCGGCAAGCTGACGCTGGTCATGCCCAGGCTCGAGAACATGGTCGCTCTTGGCCTGGTCGATTATAAGGTCGTCGGCAATGTATACGACATCCAGGAGGAGAATAATGTTGCTTTCCTTGACAGCATCACGCTGACGCTGGATGTCCCCGAGGACCAGCGTCAAAGGGCACAGAAGGAAAAAGCCGCATTCTCAATAGCCTGCTGGAATGCCGACAGCCTGTTGTGGGAGAAGCGTCCCAATTCGGTTGTAGCAAGCGACGGCAAAACCATACGCGTCTGCATTTCGCATTTTTCGCGCTATGCGGTTGTGGCCGATTTGCAAACCGCCGGCACGGTCGTGGCGGTGTCGCCCAATCCATTCTCACCCTATGTACGAGGTGCGCCTGCGTCGTGGCCGGCCCCTCCCTCCAACAGCAGCGGCGGCACGTGGATCAAATTCGCGCCGGCGACACGGGCGGATGTTGAGGCGAATGTCCGTATTGTGAACGTCCTGGGCGACCGCGTCTATTCCGTCATTGTCCCCAAGGCCGAGCCGGCGCGGGCATATTATGTGTGGTGGGACGGCAAAACCAATGATCGTGATATCGATGCGGCGCGCTATGTGGTCGGCCAGACGACAACTGAAAAGACGTTTTATGCGCCCGGCGACCGCCTGTGCCGCAATGGGCGGTATATTGCTATCGTCAGCCTGAAGGACCAGAACGGCAATGTGAAGCATTATATGAAACAGGCAATCCTGATCAAGTGATCTCGGACCCAATGAATCTCAAGATATACCCCGAAACGAGAATCGTATGGAGGGCATTGTGAAACGGAAAAACAGAATAAGGTTGCCGGGTGCGGCGCTTGTATGCTGCGCGGGATTGGCTTTGGCGCAAAACGGGCCGCCGCAGAAGGTGCGCATCGGCGTTCTTGACCTGCAGGTCATCGGCAGCGCCGAATCGTTTGCCGCCAACGCATCGGAACTGCTGGCGAATGCCCTGACGGGGATGGGGTCGTATAACGTGTTCACGCAGAGGATCCTGGAGGACGCATTTCAAAAAGTAAAGCTATCGTTCCCCCAGCGGTGCCGCGAGCCGCGGTGCGTGATCGATATCGGTTCGGCCACCGGCATGGACCGCATGCTCTATGGCAGGCTTGATAAAAATGATAAAACCTATGGCGTGCAGTTGACGCTTATTGATGTGCAGAGCAAACAGATAATCAGCTCGATCAGCCTGAAGAGTGAGCCGGGGGTCGACGCCGATGCGTTGCTCAAGGCAGCGGTGGCCAAGCTCCACGGCAAACAGGACGCCGATTTATCCGTCAAAGTAGCGACCTATTACGGCGCGGAAGTGCATAATGAAAAAGAAATGGCAATTGCTTCCGGCGCATGCCTGGGCGCGGGCCTTATCTGGGCGCTTGCCAATGGCGGATTCAAGGGCATGGGCGCGGCGCCGGCATGGAAGCACGTAGCGTTGTCGGGCATCTCCACAGGCGCGGATCATATTCCCATGGCCGGCCGTCCGGCCGCCCTTGCCAACAGCTATCTGGCGGTTTCCGATGATGCATACGGTGTTCTGTATAATCCCGCGGGCATGGCCTGGGTCGCCGGCCGTGAGGCCGCCGTTGACTATCAGTATCGCTTCGGCCTATTAAATAATGTAACGGCGTCGTATGTCAATAAAGCCACCCGCGATATCGGCGTGGGCAATGCCATTCTCTATAGCGGCGATAATGATACGTCGTCATCCATGACCGAGATGTATTACGTTACCGCGGTCGCCTACAAATTCAACCGGCTGCTGTCGTTCATGCGTCCCATTTCCGCCGGCGCATCAATCAAGCTGGCCACGAAAACCGCCTCCGGCAATGCCGACGCCACTGCCGGGCAAAAGACGTTCGGCATGGGCATCGATGTCGGCATTTTATGGGAATTATCGGACCAGATCCGCTATGGCGCCGTCATTAAAGACCTTTTTGCGTTCGACCGTGTTAATAATGCGGTCGCGGGATATTCCTATACCGAAATGATGCCCGTGACCCTTGCCATGGGCGGTCTGTTCAAAGCCGGCTATACGACGAACCTTATGGCCAACGGCCAGATCCCGCTTTACAAGGACCAGCCCTGGAAGATGGCCGGCGGCATTGAGCAGGAATTTTTCCGCATAATCAAGGCGCGCGTGGGCATAGAAAAGGAGATCCAGGCGCTAGTGGACACGCCCTGGAAGTTCACCGGCGGCCTTGGATTGGATGCAAATACGGAATCCTTGCTGGGACGCCGCTTCTGCCTCGATGCCTCGTATGAATACAATACGCTGTCGCTGCTGTATGTGCTGAATATGTCAACGAGGTTTGCGTTCTGAGGGCCGAAGATCAGGAATGGTGAAAAGGCCGCCCGCGCGAAAGCGCGGACGGCCTTTTTCGTGTTGTATTTCGCTGACTTCCCACCTCCCCGCTGCGCCAGAGCGCTATGGCGGAGGTATGGCGCGGCAGCGAGCTGACCTCCCGACCACCGGCTTCGCTTTATTCAGAAATCAATAACCAGCAAGGTGATATCATCCTCCGGCGCGCTGGAGCCGTAGAATTTGCGGTGGTACTCAAGGATTTCGTCCACCGCCTTGTTGGGGCTTGCATGAAGGGTGTTCATCGACACGATTTCCAGGCGGTTAAGGTCGAACATTTCATCGTTGTCATTATGCGTTTCGGTTAGGCCGTCGGTATAGAGCACCAGACGCTTTTTATGCTCCGCATACGGGTAGCGCGATTCGGAAAGGCGCATGTCGGGAAACACGCCCAGGAAAAGCCCGTCCGCGTTGATCCGCGAGCATTCTTTCGTCTCTTTGTCAATCAGCAGGACCGGGCAATGCCCCGCGGAAGTGTAGAAAAGCTCTTTTTGCCTGGTGTCCAGCACGGCATAGAAGATCGTGACGAAATTATCGGTGCGTATCTCGGTCTGGAAGGTCCGGTTGATCCGTTCCAGCGTCTTTTGCGGCGAGACTTCGTTGGTGGCGAATATTTTCAGAAGCATTTTTGCCATGGACATGATGAGCGCCGATGCGATGCCGTGGCCCGAAACGTCGGCCACGATGATGCCGTACACGCCGGGATGGATTTCGAAAACATCATAGTAGTCGCCGCCCACGGCCGCGGCCGGGATATAGCGGGCGCCAATGGAAAAGTCCTTGGTATCCTGCAGGTTCTGCGGCAAAAGCCCCTGCTGGATTGAGTGCGCGTGCTTCAGGTCGGTATTGATTTTCGCCTGGGCGATCGACAGGTCGTGGTTCACCTGCTTGAGCTGCTTATTGGCATTTGAGAGATCATTGTTGGTGCGCTCAATTTCTTCGAGGATGCGGTAGTTCTCAATGATAATGCCGGCCTGATTGATCACCGTCGTGAGCGTGGTGACGTCATCGCTGGTGATGGGCAGATGGTTGGCGCTCCGGTCCATCCAGAAAACGCCCTCGCAGCGGAAACAGGCGCATTCGGCGCAGAACCGGCGTCGCTGGTCCTCGGATTGTGCGTTCAGCATCTGCCCCGAACCGGGAACGCTCCAGCAGTAGGGATTATACCCGCCGTACACGGGGCATGTCGTGCGGTTGCACTGTTTGAATTCCCAGCATTTTTTCGTGGCTTTGCTGATGAGCGGCACAACCACGTAGGACGGCGAAGAAAGCTTCTTGACAAAAATGTCATTCGCCGCGTCGGGCATTTCCACGATCAAATGGCGGTTGAGAAAGATGGCGTCGGTCACATCGCCGCCTTCAAACCCCAGGGGGATCAGGAATTCGTTGATGTTGAGATTCTCAAGACCGACCCATGACCGGGGGCGGATGCAGAACCGCGCCGGGTCTATTTCGAAGAGGATCACCCGGTCGAATTGCAGGATTTCCTGGATGCCAAACAGCAGCGTTTTATAGATGTTCTCCAGGTCCGTGCACGTCTGCATGACTTTGGAGAGTTCATTGATCAGCGAGGTGTTCAAGAGCTGCGCTTTGAGCAGCTCATTCTGCGCCTGCAGTCCGGCAAACGGATCGGAGAAGGCGCTTTCCCGGGACGTCGTGGGTGTTATTGACATAGAAAAATAATGTCATCCGGCCACGAAAGCTGGCGGCAAAGTTCCTGTGCCCCATGCCGGAATACGGTGAAGGATGATTGGGAATGCTCGTATATATGGTATTGTCCGGGCAGCATGAATTCAAGCCTTTCGTGCCCCTATTTCCAACAATGTTTGATACCTGCCCCATGGACGTTGTATTTTTACCCATATTTCAGCAGGCTACCCGATTCACTGGAGGATACGTGAATATTGAATACAGCAAGAAGAAACAGGAGATGCGCCGTGACCCTCTCATGGAGTTTCTGGTCGTGGCCAAGCAGTTTTTTATCGCCAGAAGCAATACGCTGATCGGTTTCGGCGTGGGTGCAGCCATTGTGATCGCTGCTCTTGCCGCCTGGAACAGTATTCAGAAAAGGCAGGTGCGCAGAGCGCAGGAAGCATTCGGCAATGCCATGGTTCTTTATGCAAAAAATGATGATCAGAAAGCGTTTGAAGAATTCGCCAAAGTCATCCAAAGTGACGGCGGCAGTCCCCATGCTGCATACAGCGCGTATCTCATGGGACAGATCCTTATGAAACAGGGCAAGTATCAGGATGCCATCAAGTGGTTTGAAATTGCCCGTACAAAAGGAAGCGCGAACTTTGTAGGCGGCAGCGCCATAGAAGGATTGGCAGCCTGCTATGAATCCTTGGGCCAGATGGATAAAGCCCAGAACTGCTTTGCCGAAGCCATGAAGAACGATCAGCTTAAGTTCCGGCAGAACGCGATCCGCTGGAAGCTGGCCCTGATAAACCAGGAACAGAAGCAATTCGATAAAGCCATGCAGTTCTGCGGCGAAATCGTGGCAGATACCTCTGAAAAGGTCCTGCGCGATCAAGCGGCGAATCTGTTGGAAGAGCTGAAAATCCAGAAAGCGAACTAGCCATAACCGTTTTGCCCCCACCATGGAGGAACCGCATGCAGATTTTACTTCTCGATGAATCGAAAAAACGCAGGACCCAGATCGCCGAGCTCCTTCAGAAAAAGAAGCATACCATACGGCAATGCGCGGCAAGCAACGATTTCATGAGCGTTATCGAAGATTCCGCTCCGGATCGGATCATCCTGGATGGCGATACCTGGCGCAAAGGACGCGCAATCTATGCCTACTTTAATTTCGGCAAAAAGCTTGAAAATATTCCGATTGTATTTTACAATGTTAAAGAGGGCGCTGTAACCATCACAGGACGCGAATCAAATGCCAAGGATCGCATCCTCGCCGGCATCACCGAAGCAAATGATATCGTCAGCGCTTTCGAACAAAACCTATAGGCCCGGCATCACTCCCGACAATCGTCCGGCGCCAGGGAGCATCCAGCACGGGAGAAGAGGCAGGGGTATGCTATTCCCGCCTTGTGGGGAGAGGTTTCATGCCTCATCGCTCTTCAAAGGTCTTCATTTTCACCGACACCGACCTTGGCGGCGTCATCCATATCGCCAACATCAAGGGTGGTGTGGGAAAATCCACCGTTGCCACCAATCTGGCTGCCGCACTCTCCCGGCGCGGCCCGGTCTTGCTTATCGATCTGGATGCACAAGGCAGCGCGACGCATGCATTCGGCAAAGATCCGGATGAGTTCTCATTTTCGTCATTTGACCTGTTCCGCAAGCGTTTCTCCGCGGAGAACATTGGCGGCAGCAACCTTCAGAAGGGCCAGGGTTTTTCTGTCCGCCGCTGGATTTCGGCCATTGAGGCCGGAATTGCCGGCCGCATCATGGGCAAAGGCGATATCACCGCCATCCGTGTGCGCATACAGCCATGCCTCGACCTGATTCCCGCAAATTCCCAGCTTTTTAATGAAGTCCGTTTTTATCATCTGCAGAATTTTCTTTTTAACCTTGATATCCTGCGCAATTACTATACGTATGTTGTTCTTGACACCCCTTCGGTATGGAACCATTTGACGCGAACGCTGTATGCGCACAGCGATCTCAATCTGATTCCTGTCACGTTAAGCGCGCTGTCCACGAAAAGCCTGCGCGATTACCTCATACGCGTCAAGAACCTGGCCGATCATAACCACCATGTGCGCGTGCGGATCGTTAAAAACGAGGTGTTCGGCACCCAGGAATCCAAGATCAAGGGCAAAACGCGCACCATGGGCGAGAACCGCCGGTTCCTGGAGCAATTGTGCGAACAGATCCTGATCCACAGCGAAGGCGGTATTTCATCCCTGCCGCAGACGGTCATGTTCGATCTGGAAATCCCCGAATCCGCCACCGTACGCGATGCGCAGGACGAAGGCAAACCGGTGCAGGAATATCAGCGCTATTCCGCGATAGCGCGCGCATTCGAGGAGTTGGCCAAGCGGGTGCAATTTGTTCTTAATACGCAGGGCGCCCGCGCTGCCGGCCGCATCGTCGACGCCGTGGAATCCTGGTATCGCCGGGCCTTCCGCTTTGCCGCGGCCTGCGTTTTGCTGGGGATCATGGGCCTGAACCACGCCGTGTCCCACGACAATGCGCCGCGGCCCATCGCCCCGCAACAGCTTGCCATGGCCGACCAGGACATCATTGCGCACGCGTTCCGCGGCGGAGAATCCATGCATAAAGTGGCCAAATATGCTATCTGCAAATTCCGGGCGGTGGTACCGAGCTATCAGGAGGTCAATAATTACGTCTGGGAGACGCTTGACATCTACAACAAGACGCGCGTTCCCGGAGAACCGAAGGTCGCGGACGCCGACCGCGTGCCCGCCGACGCCGTCATCCAGTTTTACCCGCCATTTTCAATTGTCAACCCCCGGCAGAAAGAACTGCAGCCGGTCTACGATTTTTTCGCCGGGTGCGTGCAGGACCGTTACGCCTATGTGACCGGCGACTGGTGTTTCCGCGGCACGGGCGGCGGCACGCCACATTACGGCATCGATGTCGCCGCCAATCTGGGTTCCAGAGTGCTGTCGCCGATTGACGGCATAGCGCAGTGGAACGACAGCAAGTCCGCCGGCCGGACCGTTGGGATCGTCAAAGAGGGGACCGTCATCTTTTTTTCGCACCTTGACCGGCGCCTGGTGAAAAGCGGCGACCCGGTCCATAAAGGCGACGCCATCGGCACGGTCGGCATGACCGGCAATACCACCGGCCCGCATGCGCATATAGGATATGGCGTTAAAAGCCCGGCGTCCGACGGCATCCAGTTCGGCAGCGGCCGCTATAAGGTTACCGACCCCAAGCTCTTCTTCTACCGCCTCGCGTATGTGAATTCAATCGGGAAATGAAGCCGGCGCCGCGCTAGTCGATCCGCATGAAAACGCCGTGGGAGTATTCGTCCTTGTCCCGGTCATTGGTGGCCTGCGCCTAAAACGGCCGGGCATTCCTCCGCCGGATATAAATTTCGTCAACCGCCGCCTTTTCCGAAAGAGAAAGCAGGTACATGACCGCCTGCGCCACGTCCGAAGGCTGGAGAAGTTCGGCGCGGTCCAGGTCGGGCCGGGCGTTGAGCGCCAGATCCGTGTCCACGCCGCCGGGCAGCACGGCCGATACGCGGATGCCATGCGTTTGCGCTTCGGCGGCAAGCGATTTGGTGAGCCCCATGATCGCATGCTTGCTGGCCGCATACGCGCTCTGATTGGGGTAGCCTTTGAAACCCACCACGCTTGAAATGTTGATGATAGAGCCGCTCTTCCGCGGCGCCATGATCTGCATGGCCTGTTGACAGCAGAGAAATACGCCCCGCAGATTGACGGCCATGATGCGGTCGAACTCCGCGACCGGGAAGTCGATGACCTGGCCGTAGGCGCCCATGCCGGCATTGTTGATCAGTATGTCAAGCCCGTCGCCGGTCTGGTCGATGACGTCGAACAGGTTGTCCACCTGGCTCTCTTCGGCCACGTCGGCGGGGATGGCCATGGCCCGGCCGCCGCGCGCCGCGATCTCCTCCACCACGGCATCAAGAAGGTCCGGCGATCGGGCCGAAGCAATGACGCGCGCCCCGGCATCGGCCAGAGAGAGGGCGATGGCCCTGCCGATGCCCCGTGAGGCGCCGGTGACAAGGGCGATTTTTCCGGATAAGGGAGTGGTCATTCGGATTTCCCGCAAAATGGACCGGCGCAATAATCAGGAAAATACAATTCGTCGCCGGGAAACGGCGCCGGAATGCATCTGCAACCATTACGGGACTTCAGGCGCAGCGTCTTCTTTTGCTTCAACGGAATGGCCGGGCGCCGAAAACAACTTGATTGAATATGGATGTAAATTATCACAAAGGCAAGCTACATTGTCAATTTCAGGGATTTAATGCCGCGGGCTGTTCTGGGGATCCGTCCGGTTGCACACAACTCAGGCCTTGAAAGCTCGGTATTTGCCGGCATTTCGCAAGCTGCCGGCCTTTGATTTCCGCTTTTGGGGATCTGCTTTTCTCACCAGTCCGGCAACAGGTACGGCATTCTGCTCATGGGCATGAAGCTTGAATAGAGTGACTGGGGGTCGCGCATGACGCTGAAATGCATCATGAGATTATTGGTGGGTTTCCAGGTGAGAGAAGCATCAAAGGGCATGTTCTGGAAATAGGCCATGGAGTTGATGTTTTCGCTCGTAAGGTTTTGGGCGGAATTGAAGCTTGAATAGAGCGGCATGCTGAAATTCAGGTTGAGCGTAAGCGGTTCGGCGAATTTGTACTGGAGCATGCTGGTATAAACGCTTTGGGATTTGACTGATTTATCATCAGAGCCGCTGGCCATGCCGAAGCTCAGCGCGTGATGGATCGAGAATCGGGAGGGGTCCAACAATCCTTTGACTGCGTTTGCAGTGGTCTGATTGTCCGCATAGGCATCGGCCGTCTGGCTGATCGCCATCGCAGAAAAGAGCGCGATAGCGCTGCAGAATATGATAAAGCGGCTTTTCATGGCATCCTCCCGGATTCAGGGGATTACGGACAGGAGATGCGTTTATTTTCGAGTATCGTGCGCCCAGGTTCTTCGGCGCCATCACAACCTATAATTATGCCATTTCTCCGCGCTGCATGCAAAATCGATCGTGGGTCACCCGGCTTTCAATACCGCCTTCATAGCCTCGCATATAATCTCAACGCCTTCCGAAATCCGATCTTCCGGCGTATGCGAAAAGGCCAGCCTGAGGCAGTTATTCCTTTTGCCTTCCGGATCAAAAGCGCTGCCGATCACGAATGCCGCGCCCTTGGCAATGGCGCGATTGAACACATCGGTGGCGTCGGCCGATTCCGGCATGGTCACCCATACATAGAACCCGCCTCGCGGCCTGGTCCACGATACTCCGGCAGGCGCATTTTTCCGCAGCGCATCAAGCATGAGCCTGGCCCTGCGCGCATACGCGGTGCGAACGAAGGCGAGATACGGCGCCAGCTTTCCGCGCACAAGGTATTCATGCGCCAGCGCCTGCGTAAACGCCGGCGAGCAGGCGTCCATGGACTGCTTTGCAAGTTCGCATTTGTCGACGATCTCCCGGGGCCCAAAAAGCCAGCCGAGACGCATGCCGGGGCCGAAGATCTTGGAAAAGGACCCGGCATAGCAGACGGGAATGTCCGCACCGGCCATGGCCGCGATGGGCGTCATCCTGGAGGCATCGGCATTATCGAAATAGAGCTCGGAATAGGGATCATCCTCCAGCAGTACCACGTTGCTTTTTGCAAGCACATCGATGAGTGCCTGCTTTCGCGCCATGCTGTAAGTAATGCCGGCGGGATTATGGAAATGCGTATTGATATAGAGCATTTTCGGCTTTCGCGACGCACGCGCAAGCGTCTTCTCTAATTCACTGATGATAATGCCCTCGGCGTCCATGGACACGCCCCGCAGGTCCGCGCCATACGACTTGAATGCCGCCACAGCGCCGATGAAACTCGGATATTCCGTGATAACGAGATCGCCCGGATCGACCAGCACCTTGGCGACCAGATTGATGGCCTGTTGCGCGCCCGTGGTGATGATCAGGCCGCTTTTGTCAACCGGCAGCTTTTTGGATTTCAAGTACTCCGACAGTGACTTGAGCAGCGGCGGGAAGCCGGGGGTCGGCGAATACTGGAATGCGTCCTGCTTTGCCTTTTGGGACATGGAGTTCCAGATGGCATCAACGTCGGCGACGGGGAAGAGAGAATTGTTGGGCATGCCGCCGGCAAAGGAGATGATCGATGGATCCGCCGCCAATGCCATGAGACGCCGGATCTCGGACCCGCGCATGCCGTTTGCCGATGCGGAGAATGAAATCATGATGTTGTAATTATGGGGACCTCTAAAAATTCGAAAAATGCGTCTGTCATTGCGAGCGGAGCGAAGCAATCTCGCGTTTTTCGTAGAGAATAAGACGATTGCTTCGTCGCTACGCTTCTCGCAATGACATTATCAGCAATTTTTAGAGATCCCTTTATGAAACGTTGTATCATCATAGGTCCGTATACCCGGAAACCGAAAATAACCACAGATGTTGAGCAAATCTGCGCGGCGAAATTCTTTTCTGAATATCTGTGCACATCTTGTATTTATCTGTGGTTGCCTTTTTTCCCAAATCCCCGGCAATGCGGCTTATTGCCGTGCAGCAGCACATCCGCGCCGGCGGGACGCCTGCCGGAGGATTCGAACACCACGGTCGTGTCCACATTGCCGCGCGGAAAAAAATCGCCCATCACCATGATCCAGCGCGGATTGAGCAGCTTCTTGACTGTATGGTATAGATGGGCGGTGACGGTTTCATGGAACGTCCCGACCATGCGGAACGCATTGAGATAGAGCTTCCAGGATTTCAGCTCGATGCAGAGATCGCGGGGAAGGTAATAAAGCCTGATCGCCGCGAAATCCGGATAGCCGGTTTTGGGGCAGACGCAGGTGAATTCGGGAAAAATAATGCGGATGACTCCGGACCCGTCCTTTACCGTGGAATATGGGCAGCGAAAAGTCTCCAAAGACGGCAGCGCGTTCTTTTTGACAGCCTGCGCAAGCGGAATCGATTGGTCTTTGAACATGGGATTTTCCGGATTTTTGGGGTATCGCTCTTTGCTGTTTAGAAAATACAATAGGAACATGGCCGAGGGGATTGATGTAAATCGGATATCGTCCCGCCGATGGCGGGACCGAATATCGAATGTCGAATATCGAACGCCGAATGTCGAAGGACGGAGAAAGCATAAGAACCTTAACATAGCGTCATTGCTGAACTTCGAAATTCGGCGTTCGACATTCTGCGGTTCGTATTGTATCTTGTATAAATGCATATCCACCATCCCACATCCCGCCGCGATGCGCATGGCCATAAACATCACGATCATGCCCATCATCACGAGCACAACGGCACTCACGATCATCGCCATGAGTTTACGGCGAAAACCGCTGAACAAAACAGGCTGCTCATCTCCATCATCGTTACCGGTATCGTCATGGTGGTGGAAATCGTCGGCGGCGTGCTTTCCAACAGCATTGCGTTGCTGTCCGACGGCGCGCATATGTTTACCCATGTCTTTGCGCTTGCCATCAGCCTGGGCGCCATTCTGATCGCCGCGCAAAAGCCGACGTATCTGCGGACCTTCGGCCTGTATCGCGCCGAAGTACTGGCGTCGCTCCTTAACAGCGTGCTGCTCTTTGCGGTCACGGTGGGCATCGTCTGGGAATCGATCAAGCGCCTGCAGTCCCCCGAATCCATCAAAACCGGAGAGATGTTTCTGATCGCCGTCCTCGGTCTGTTGGTGAACATGGCGACCATTTTTCTTTTACGCGGCATTTCCCGGGACGACCGGAACATCCGTTCCGCGTTTCTGCACATGATCGCGGACGCGCTGTCGAGCGTGGGCGTGGTGGCCGGGGCGCTGGTGATACGATTTACGGGGTGGACATTCGTCGATCCGCTGCTGGGCATCGTTATTTCGGCGCTGATCGCCGCATGGGCCTGGAACCTGTTCGCCGATTCGGTGCGCGTGCTGCTGGAAATAGCGCCCCGCGACATGGCGATCGACCGGATCAAGGAACAGATCATACGGCACGACGCCCGCGTTGTTGACGTTTCGGACATGCACGTGACGGAAATCACGACCGGGCTGTATAATTTCACCGCGCATGTGGAAGTCCGCGGCGATTCATTGAGCGAGGCGTCCGCGGTGATCAAGGCGATCAACGATGTTCTGTGCGATCATTATAACATCCACCACACCACCATCCAGGTCTATTGCGCGGCGGATACGATTAAGAAAGAGGGCAATTTGAAATAGACGCGCTATCGCCGCGCCGGCCCCAACACCTCCGCCGCCTTCTCAGGATCTATGCGGAAATGCGCTCCCCGGCCTTGAAAGAATCCATATTCACGGATCAGGTGTATTGATAGCGCGGTAATGATCAGCAGTTCTTTCCCCTGTTCGTCCGCAACCACGACTTCGCCTTTTTCAAACAGGCCGCCGCCCAGGGGTGACGGGATCCTGCCCATGGATTCATGGAAAACGGTGCGGCGGCCGCCGCCAAGGTCCACGGCGGCGCCCAAATTGTCGCGCGCCCGGCGATACACCGCTTCGAGCGCCGCGGCCATATCGGCCAGGGAGATGCCCAGACGATCGAGCGTGCGCTTGTCATCCGCGACAATATCCTCAAATGAGCGTGCGTCGCCGCCCAGAAATCCCCGGGACAGAAGCGCCGATGGCCTTGCTGTTCCGCTTGTATCATCGTGCATCATATTCGCTCCGCATTACGCGAATTTATCATAATACATCCGGTCCAAAGGCATGCCGCCGCGCGCGAGGACCTTGATGGATGCGTCGATCATGCCCGGCGCGCCGCAGAGATACGCTTCATGGCCCGAGGTATCGGGGAAATGTCGCGCCACCACGTCGGTGATCAGCCCGCATTCGCCACTCCAGCCGGAGTCGGCCGGTTCGTCGGATAGCGCCGGAACGAACGTGAGCCAGCCGCACTGCTGCTGCAGCGCGCGCAATTCATCAACCAGGAAAAGATCGCGCTGCGTGCGCGCGCCAAAAAAGAATGTGACGGGACGCGCGGCTTTTGTCTTTTGCATATGCCTCAGTATGCTCCAGAAGGGCGCTATGCCGCTGCCGCCGGCGATGAACAGCGCCGGGAGCCCCGTGTCGGACAGTCCGAATTCGCCGAATGGTCCCGACAGCATGATTTCGTCGTTTTCCTTGACATGATCGAATATCCACACCGAACAGACGCCGTTGGGCACTTTGCGCACCATGATTTCGATCCGCGCTTTCTCCTGCGGCGGCGACGCGATGGAATAGGCGCGGGTGACACCCTCTTTGCCGTCGCAGGCTTTGGATTCGATCTGAATGTACCGGCCTGGAATAAATGAAATAGCGTCCGGCTCGATAAGCCGGATCGCAAGGCCGGCGATGTCATAGGTCAAAAGTTTTTTTTCGACCACGACGCCGCGATAGCGGCGCGCAGAAAGCAGGCGTTCCGGTATCAGCACCGAAAGGCCGTCTGCAACCGTCACCTGGCATGACAATCGCATGCCGTCGGCGATCTCTTCCGGCTTCAGCTTCTTCTTCTCGATTTCATTGACCGGCCCGGCGCCGGAAAGGACCTTGATTTTGCATAATCCGCACAGGCCCCGGCCGCCGCAGGCGGTGGGCAGATGGATGTTCTGCCGTGCCAGCGCAAAAAGCAACGGACCGCTTTGGGCGGCGAGATCAGTTTCTTTTCCGTTGATGGCGATTGTGGTGGACATTCGGAAATAAGCCGGCCGGCGGCCGGATTTACTGATGGACGGTGAAGCGGTTTTTCCCCCGGGTCTTGGATGTATACAGCGCTTCATCGGCGTCGCAGATGCTTTTTTCGTCATCGACAACAAGAATGCGTTGCCTGGCCGCGGTATCAGACATATTCCCTGCCATCAAGCAATGAAAAACGGAAGTGCGATTGCTGCCAGATAATATACAATTGCGCCGGCGAAACGAGGCGTTCCGCGTGCGGCTGTTGCGCGGATGAATGCGCGTGCGCCAATCGATTATATTCACGGAGGACAAATCCGGCGCTGCAATGCCGCACGCGCCATCAGAAAAGGGGCGCCTATGATCCGACGGACCGTATCTCTCCCGTTGACCGGAATGCTGCTGGCCGGCGTGCTGGCAGTATGCCGCGCCCAGGAACCGGTCGCGGCGAATGCGCGCATTTCGGAAGTGGCCGTGTACGGCGATCGCGCGATGGTCACCCGCACCGCCGCGGTGCAGCTTTCCAAAGGTGAACATGTCGTGCGCTATGCCGATCTTCCGCCGTCCATCGATCGAGCGAGCCTGCAGGCCAGCGGCCGCGGAAAGGCCGTGATACGCGATGTCCGTTTTGTGCAGGAACAGCTGGCCGGCGTCTCGGATGAAAAGCTGCGGAAGTTGATGGACCAGCGCGAAAAGCTGCAGGATTCCCTTCGCGCCTGCGATGACCGCACCGCTGCCGCGCAGGCGCAAAAGACCTTCATCGACAATATCGCCCGCAAACTCACCGACCCGTCCGATTCAACGGCCGCCGTGCTCGATCCGGGAAAATGGACCGGGATGGTGGCTTTTTATCGAAAATCAATCGACCAGTACAACGGTGAAGTCCGCGCCATCGATGGTCTCAAGCGGGAGCTCAGTCGTCAGATCGACAAGCTCAACCGGGAAATCAACGATCTCAACAGCAACGCACGGCAGGTGAAAAACCTTGTCGACGTGGTTGTGGAGGCCAGGGATGCCGGGCCTGTGGAGATCGACTTATCGTGCATTGTGTACGGTCCATCCTGGACGCCCGCCTATACCGTGCGCGTTTCATCGGACGATAAAAAGATGAATCTCATCTTTAATGCCTATGTGCGCCAGAACACCGGCGAAAGCTGGGATGGCGTGACCCTTAAACTGTCGACAGCGGTCCCTTCCATCGGCGGCGTGGCGCCGGAACTCTCTCCCTGGTATGTCGATATCTATAAGCCCCGTCCCATGGCTCGGCGGAGTTCCTTGATGTATGAAAAAGCAAAATCGCAGATCGCAGCGCCTGCTTCCGTCGCCATTCGAGACGGGCTAGGAGGCGGCGATCTGTCGTATGAGGAGCAGAAGGAGGAGGCACCGCCGGAAATGGAGGTTGAAAACAGCACGGTCGCGTCCGGCGCGTCGGCTGCCCTGTACACGATCCCTGGAAAAAAGGAGATCGCATCGGACAATCAGGACCATCAGGTTTCGATTGCCGCTTTCGATCTGCCCGTGGAATTCGCCTATGCCTCGGTCCCCAAGCTCCAGCCCAATGTCTTTCTCAAGGCCACTGCCGCCAATACAAGCGATTATGCCTTTTTGCCGGGCGCCACCTCGATCTTTCTGGATAATGCGTTCGTCTCATCCGGGACCCTTGACCTGACCATTGCCGGCGCGAAATTCGAAACATCCCTGGGCGTCGACCAGGGGATCCATATCGAATACAAGCAGATCAATCGCTATCAGAAGGACCAGGGTGTTGTCACCAAAAAGACAAAAATGATCTATGAATATGCGATCATTCTTAAAAGCAATAAAAAGAGCGACGTCGAAGTGGCGGTCAAGGACCAGTATCCTGTTTCGAAGAACGCGGACATCGTGGTCACTCCGATCATTCCGGAAAAGGGCCCGGCGCCGGTGATTGACAATGTCGGCCTTGCGCAGTGGAAAATTCCGCTCAAGCCCGGGCAGGAGATGAAACTGCCGGTGTCGTTTTCCGTGGAGTATCCGCGGGACGCGAATGTGGAAGGGCTATAAAACAATCCGTCATCAGGCGGATTGTTTTATAACCTGCATCGATTATTTCATATTCCCGTCGGATTGAGATATCATATCGCCAATCCGCCTGCGCCGTCCTTCTGACATACGATTATGTCGCGTGTTTGCGGTATGAAAAGGGAACCATTATCATCGAGATCTAGTATGTCGGCAGCCGCGAAGATGCGCGATAGGAGCATTGCCTTCAAAGCTCCTGCCTTCGTGCTCAAAGAAATCAGGGCAAAGTATGCGTCATACATCGCCGAGGACGAAGAGTCCGTTTGCGCCCGCAAAAAAAGGCCATCCACGTTTCGGCGGATGGCCTTTGTATATGGTCGGGGTGACTGGATTTGAACCAGCGACCACCTGAACCCCATTCAGGTGCGCCCTCTTTATAACCCATAGAAATGAAAGCCGTTAGAGAGATGATACTTTCAAGTGTCCGGTCAAAGTGTCCGGTTTTGGACTTGAAATTATATCCTCACCTGCGAATTTTACAGCTTGCGCGGCCTGCATCCCGGAAATTGAGCAGTAAACTTTTGACATGTCCGTGCGGTGCCCGGAAATCTTACTTACCACATGCGGTGCATTACCCGCTAATACCAATTCCGTGTATGCCTGCCGCCTTGTATCATGGAATTTGAAATCAGCAATGCCGGCGATCCGCAGACAACGCTTAAATGCCTTGTGGAAATCGCCCAGGGCGCAATATTGGCCACGCTCCATGCGATAGAACAACCACGGGCTTTCTGTTCGCAGGACCGCTTGGAAGTATTCGCGGCAATTGGCAGGTATCGGCTTAATGCATGCGGTTTTCGCTTTCGTCCGCTCTGCAGGTATGCGGATCACGTTACTGAAAGGATCATAATCTTCGCGCCGCATCGCCAGCACTTCACCGCGCCGGCAAGGCACCTGCATAACGAAGGATAGCATCGGGTGCAGGTGCGGCGCTTCGCGCGCCACTACATCAAGCAAGCGGCCTTTTTCGTCCTCGGCCAATATACGCGACCGCGGGATCTCGCGACGCTTCCGCAGGTGCCGCAATGGATTCGATTCGGTGAAACCATGGCGCACGCAGTGGTTAAGCGCAACACACGACCAGCTTAAAAACCTGTTGAGCGTTGCCGTGGAAAAAGGCTTCTGGCTGTGAACGCCCTTGCTATGCTTCATCAGTTCCATCCAGCGGTCGAATCGCACAGGCAGCTCAGCTATTGGGGCACTCCCTAAATCACGCTGCAGGCGTTCAAAGATCCATGCGGATTTCCCTGTATCATTGCGGGAAGTATATGCTGAAAGTGCTTGTCCGAAGGTCGTAATTGTCAATGAATTTGTTTTGCGCAGCGCCTCATTATGCAGCTTTTTGGCTTCCTCATCGTGAATCGCTTTCGCCGCTCTTTGCGATCCCTCTACAATGCGGCGCTGCCGGTATTCTCTGCCGTCGTGCCATTCACGGATGTCCAGCCGCCATCGGCCTGCGCTGATTTGCTTGATGCTCATAGGGTGTTCCCTTCTTGAGCCGCAAGCGCACGCAGATAATATACTTTCGTTTGCGCCATGTTGCTACTTGTTGCCTTTTGGCAGAAGCAACGAACCGGAATTCAGAGCCTTCTCTATTGTCAATCTGTCATAGCGTACGCACCGCGGCGACAGGGCGACGCGGCCCGGGATCCGACGCATGTAGCTCCATTTCCGGATCGTGCGAAGCGGCAGCGAAAGCTTTTGCGCGAGCTCTGAGTGGGATAGGTATTCGCTTTCCTTCATGGGGAACCTCTTTCTTTCTACGGAGTCGGCAGATGAATTCGCTAAATTCGCCAAGCGTCTTAATGTGTTCCGCCCTGCTTTGCCGCAGGCGACCGGACTTGGTCACGCGCGGATCGGGGAACTCGAAACGCCATTTCTTCTCAACTTCGAACGAGAAGGCGATAACGCGGTGCCAGTCGCCGGCAGCCAAGTCGATGAGCGGCGTGTCCTCGCCGAATGAGCCATTCGCCTGTTCGAAGAATTCAGCCGCCTGCACCAGCATCTCCTCCACGATCCGCGCGCGGCGCTGGTGGTACGACTTTCTAAATCCCTCGCGGTGCTTCATTTTTTTTGCTTCCGTATTATTCGACAGGCGCGCCCGCGCGCATATTCGATTTTCCCCTGTAAAATCCACTCGCCGTATTCCCCTATGTTGTATCGATTGTACCGATTGTAACGTATTCCCCATAATTTCTTTAACGCGCGCGCATGGAGGGTAATACAGAAAGTCGG
>Ga0315279_10004198_pt1 | contig 19457 bp, 15 predicted proteins | sample YL17G06_20_MG_FD_203694 | JGI IMG/M metagenome (GOLD analysis project Ga0315279, IMG submission 203694) | Sediment microbial communities from Yellowstone Lake, YNP, Wyoming, USA - YL17G06_20 | ecosystem: Environmental > Aquatic > Freshwater > Lake > Sediment | place: USA: Wyoming | collected... | reverse complement strand
ACTCTGTCAGGTACGCAACAGCGCAGGCGGCTCCGGCCAGCGGCGCCCCGATGGCCGCCAGGATGCGGTCGGTGCGCTGCGTGCGTTCAGTGGGGACTCCGATGCGTCGGGGCGGCGGCTGAAGGAGAGACAGTGCGAGTAGAACGCAGGCGACCCACGCGGCTGCCCACGTGCTCCCCGTGCCCCCGTTGGCGTAGCTGATGACGCCCGGGTTGAGCAGGGCTAGCGCCGCCACCGTCACCCCGGTCCATCCGCCGTACAGCCTCGAGCCGAGTACGAACAGCACGGTGACACAGAGAGCCTGGCCCAGGACCGATGCGGCCAGGACCCACTTGTCCGTGAAGTTGCCCAGCTTAAGCAGCACCGCCACGATCGCGGGAAAGACAGGGGCGCGGGTCAGCTCGGGGCAGCCCCCAATGGGGTAGCCCATGCCGAGCGTCATTGGCTTGATCGAGTTGGTGCTGTAGTGCCCTGTAACGGCAAGCTGGCGAGCGATCTGAGCGTAGTCGGCGGCTTCCTCGGACAGCAGGGGCTCTATCCCCCTGGGAAGGCGCGAATCCGACCTAGGCCACACGATGGCCCTCGAGTTCACCAACAGGACCACGACCGCGAATAGGGCCGTCAACGCTAGGATCCGCCCGACCCGGTTGGCTAGTGCAATCCTGTCCTCGCCGTAGCTCGGGGTGGCGCCAGGCTGGGGGTGTCCGTGCGCCGGCTGTGCCGCCGGAGCGCGCCGCACGGCGTGCGGGCCGACGGGAGAGGGCGCTCGCGGGGCCGCGACGCGCATTCCTCCCAGCTTGGGCCTGCGAGCCGCAGCCGCGGCCTCCGGCTCGGTGCCCCCGGGCGAGCTTCGGTCGCTACTATGTTCGTCCGGCAAGTGCCTCGCGCCCCCGCTCCGGATGGTCTTGTGACCGGCCCACGCGACCCCTTAGGCGGCCTGTACAGTCCCGATCAGCGTTCACGGTCACTCGAAACCCAGATCCAGCCCCATACTAGCCGCTCGCGCGAGCAGGGAAAAGGGGCTCCACACCGGTAGTACTGCTGGTGTACTATTGCGTAGTTTCAAGTAGGGCGGGCCTGAGACCTTCGAGAGGTGTGGTCTGGTGCCATTGGCCGGTGATTCCGAGTCTGTCAGCTCCGGCGCGGAGGTGACGGTGGCGCCCGTGGAGCGCGGCCCGACAGAAACGCCGAGGGACAGAGATGCCGTGCCCCCCGGCGATGGCGTGTACGGAGCCGAGCCGGAGGCCGATGCCCAGCTCGTGGGCGCGAGCCGGTTCGCCGGGCGACTTCTGGTCGGGATCATCGTCGTTCTTGTTGGCGTGGCAGCTACCAGCCACAGCCTGAGCGGGGTACCTCCCGGGCTCACGTCCACGGGCGCGATGGAGGCGGGGGCAGCGGCAAGCAATCTGGCGGCTGGTCAGGGGCTCAGGACAAGCGTCGTCTACCCGGCGGCTGTGGGTCTCGGTCAGGACCCGTTGAAGGCTCCTTACCTGTCGGCAGGGCCGTTCTTCCCGGCGTTGCTGGCGGGGTACTGCCGCATTCGGGGAGACGCCGATCTGGCGGTGCGCCTCTGCGCGGCGCTCGGGGTCTTCCTCTGCGCGGGCACCGCGTTCTACCTGGCGATGCGGCTGATCGGTCCGACCGGCGGTGCGCTTGTCGGAGTGGTGGCCATGACATCGCCGGTCGCGCTGGACAGCGTCATGGTCAGCGGGCCGCTCACATGGGCGATGGCGTGGTTCACGCTGTCCGCAACACTTGTGATAGACATCAGGCTCCCGGCTCCGGACGCCGAGACCCGGCCCTGGGCGGTGGTCTGGCCGTGGACCCGGCTCGGGCTGGCCGGGGTGTGCATGGGTCTTTGCTATCTGACCCTCCCAGGCACACTGCCGCTGGCGGTACTGCTCGTCGCGGTAGTCGGCGCCGCCGCCCCGGCCAACCGTAGGGGAGCCATGCTCCTCACATTCGCCGCACCGTGTGTTGTGTGCGTCGTCGGCTGGCTGGGACGCAATCTGGTCGTCGCCCACAATCCGTTTCTGAACTGGACCAGGCTGACACCGGTCATCAACGACCAGGGAGTGTCGGCGCTGAGCCTGGCCCAGAGCCCGGGCTCGGCCGCCGTGTTCTTGTTGAAGGCCACATACGCGAAGTCCGTCTATATGGGGTACACGTGGCGGACGATGTCCGCGAACCTATCCGACGCCCCCGGCGTGGCGATCTCCGCCCTCGGGGCGCTGCTGCTGCCCTTCGCCGTCGGGGCGTTCCTGGTGCGCGCGAGCACCCAGGCGGAGCGACGGCTGCGGACGGTGTGTGTGTGGGCCCCCCTGCTGATGCTGGCCTGGGGCTTCTTCTGGCCGCGGGGGGCCGACTCGATGGCCGTCGCGGCCCCGCTCGCGGCCGTGCTGGCAGTCGGCTTCCTTGTCCCATACCTGGCGCGGCTGCGACGTCTCGTCCGCGCGGCGGCCTGGTGCTTCGTGGTACTGCTGGCCGTGGGCCCCGTAGGCGGACGGACGCTCATGTCCGGGTCTCCGTCGCTCTCGCCCCTGGCTCAGACGCTGGTCGAGACACGCAACAAGCTCCCCAAGGACATGCTCATTGTCACGGACCGACCGTTCGACGTGGCCTGGTTCGCGCGATACACAGCCGTGCAGCTCCCGGCCGACAAGGCCAGCCTGGACAAGGTCCTCGCCGCAGCCGGCGACCATCCTGTCGGCTATTTCCTGTCGGCTGAGGTGGTGAACTCGGCGAGCGGCCGCCAGTTGGCTGTCTACAAGGATCTGCTCTCCGACACCAGCCTGCCCGAAGGTCTGGTCTCGGTGCCGCTGGCGGCTCCCCTTGGTCGCTTGGCGGTGCCCAACAATGTCGCCCCCGAATCCCGACCCGCCACCGGGGCACCCGGCCCGTGAGGCATAATCTACTGGGTCGGGGGTGACGGCGGGTGCTACTCGTGGGTAGACTGTCGCCTCCCCGGGAGGTTGGCATGAACGAGATACATCCAGGTGCTTCGTCAGAGCAAGACGTTCGGCCATCCGGCTCCGGCATAGCGCCGCTGCTGGTCTGCATCGGTCTGTTCGCGGGCCTTGGCGGCTTTGTGCACTATGCTACGAACAGCCGCCAGGGGCACCCCGGGTTGTACATATCGGGTGGCAACCTGCCCCAAGCTGTAGGGGAGTGGACTCTTCGGGGGCCGGAGCGTGGCTGGATGTCCGAGGGCTATCCGGTCGGCAGCGTGGTCCACCGGTACGAGAGGCCCGCGGGCTCCGCGATGCTGATCACAGGCGGCGTGAGTCAGGAACACGACAAGACCTTCGCGAACGTCGACACGACGCATCAACAGCGCGGGCACTCGGAGGTGGACCGGATCGCGGTGACGGTCGGACCGGGACCCGGGGGCGAGCGGACATCGGGCGAGGTCGTCGTCTACAGCCCGACGCAGTCGGAGCCGGGCTTCGCCTACTTCACCGTCTATTACGATGGGAAACAGCTCACCACAAGCGCCGCCAAGCAGAAGATAGGCGTCAACATCGGCCAGGTGATCCGTCGGCCTGAGCCGTGGGAGATCATGCACTTCATGCGGCCGATGCAGCCGGACGAGGACCGCGCGGCCGCTGCGAACGAGGTGGCTCAGTTCGCCACCGGCCTGCTGGGGAGTATGGAAGGGCTGTGGCAGCAGTATGTTGGGTCTGTATCAGGCCATTAGGGACGCGACCGAAGAGGCGCTCGCCGCCGCACGCCGGTCCCCGGCGGGCGCGGCGGCTGTGCTGGTGCTGGCCGGCGTCATAGTGTGGGTCTACGGGGGCATCGCCCGCGGGATCGTCACGTCCGCCCTGTCGAATCCGATGTGGTACCACTGCCTTGTTGTTCCGGCGGCGGCGCTCTGGATCTGGCAGCTCAGACGCACGCAGTTCATCGCCTCGGGAGACGCGGCGAGCCGCCCTGAGCCCTGGTGGATCGGGGGCGTGGCGTTGGCCCTACTGGCCGGGCTGCTCCGTATCGGCGAGCTTGGCCTCGAGAACTACTACTTCGGAGGCACTTCGGCTGTCATCGCCCTCGGCGCGATCGTAGCCCTCACCAGAGGGAAGACCAGGCTGAAGTGGTTCTTCTTCCCTATCGCGTTCCTTATCTTCGCGGTTCCGTTCCCTCGGACCGCGTACGCGATGTTCGCCTTCCCGCTCCAGAAGGTCTCGGCTATCGCGACGGCCGGGGTCTGCGGCGCGATGGGGATGTTCGTTGTCAGGGACGGCGTCGTTCTCTCACTGGTCTACGCCAACCAACCGATCTTCCAGGCGACCATCGCGGACGCGTGCAGTGGTATGAACTCCTTGTTCGCGTTGTTCATGGTCGGGGCTTGGGTCATTGGGTTTGCCAAGGTGGCCTGGTACCACAGGCTTTGGATGCTCGCCGCCATCGGCCCCGCGGTCATCGCGGCCAACATCCTCCGACTGGTGATCATGATGGTAGTGGCCCTCTTCTTCAACGGAGATGTGGCCCTGAGTTTCTTCCACGAGGGCTCGGACTTAGTGCTGTTCCTCATAATGGCCAGCTTCCTTGTGGCGCTGAAACTGCGCGTGGAGGCCGGCTGGCATCGGGAACGACCGGCGGACGCTCCCGGGGCAGCCCCCGAGCTGTCTTGGGTGCTTGACCCACCGGAAGCGTAGGTCACGTGCCCTCACCGTCACGCATGCTGTTTGGAACGCCGGGGGGGGAGTGCAGATGATGAACACAGGGTCGGGTCCAGGAGACCCGATCGGATCGGCTCAACCCGAGGTAGCCGGCCAGCCGACGTATCGGCACAAGGTCGACCTCAGGTTCACGACTCCGCAGTGGCTCGGGCGCATCTACGTTGACCTGCGTGTCGGCAAAGACACGCGTGGCGGTACGCGCCCGTACCAGATTCCTGGCTCAGTAAGGAGACGTAACCGCATCGTCGCGGCAGCGCTCGCCCAGATGGCCGCAGCCTGGGTGGTCGCACTAACGCTTCTGTTCGTCTGGGTGTTCCAGATGGGCTGCGGCGCGGGACTGGGAACCGTTGACGTCCCCGGCGGTTCAGGCCCCACCTCCGGCGACAACGGAGGCACAGTCCCGACGGACACCGGAGGAGCCGGTGGCGGCTCCGGGACAGGCACCACTCCGTCCGGGCCTGGCGACAACCCGGTCCGCCAAGGCGGGGTGACTCTGACCATCTACTGGCCCGAGGTGACGGCACAGTCGATTCCCTCAGGCGCGCAGAGCATCTCAGTCACGGTCCGCGATAAGGCGCTCGGGCAGCAGCTCGGCCGCGCGGTCGCGCCCCAAGGAACCGACACCGTCTCGGTCGGCAACCTGCCCGCGGGTGTCCTGTGCACGGTCACGGCGGCCGCGCACCCGGACGCGGAAGGCAACGAGACGCCGATGGCGGTAGCGGTCCTTGACGTCGTTATCCCGGACGGCTCGGACGCTTCGATCTCGCTGTCGCTCGCCAGCACCATCAGCACCATCGACATCAACCCGAGCCCTGCGCAGGTGCGGAAGGGCCAGCAGGCGGCCCTGACAGCCACACCCAAGGACTCCGAGGGCCGTACGGTGTTCGTGGCCGGCCCGCTCCTGTGGACATCCAGTAGCCCGGGCATGGTGTCGGTGGCTCAGAACGGTGTCGTGACCGGCATCGCCACCTCGGGTAGCGTGACCATCACCGTGCAGGATCCGGGGTCAGGCTCCACCGGCAGCGTGTCCGTCTCGATCCAGGAGAACCAGCTACCGACCGCGACGTTGACCGCTGACCCGCTCTCCGGCTACACGCCGCTACTGGTGACGCTTAACGGCGGCGGATCGGATACCGACGGAACGGTCGCGCAGTACAGCCTGGACTACGAGGGGAACGGCTCCATCGACTGGACCAGTGCCGACCCGCCTAACGACCTGACCTATACGTTCGGCACGCCGGGTACCTACACACCGACTCTGACAGTCGTGGACAACGATGGCGATACCAAGACGGCGACGGTCTCGATCGTCGTCCAGGCAGGGCCGGTGTTGTCCGTGTCCACCAGCGACATGACCTTCCAGCGTGACGCAGCCGGACAGTCCTTCAACATAGGCAACACCGGAGGCGGCACGCTTAACTGGTCATGCTCGACCTCAGCCCCGTGGCTGTCCGTAAGCCCCGGAAGCGGCACTGGCGCCGGCACCCCGACCGTCTCCATCGACTGGGGCAGCATCCCCCGAGCCAGCCAGACCGCGACCGCGACGATCGTTTCCAATGGCGGCACGGCCACGATCACCGTTCACGTGCCCGGGGTCGGAGGCATTAGCGCGACGGTGAGCTAGAAGCAGAGAGCAGGCGAAGAGAGATCCCCGTCAGCAGTGCTGGCGGGGATCTCTCTATCCCGCCGGTCCTCCGGTGCCCGGTGCCGGCGGAGCCAGGATCCGCAGAGCGGAGGCCCTCGGACGGATCCGGAGCTCGGTGACGAGCCCGCGGGAATCGCCGTCCGACACGAACGGCGCCTCTCCTGACAAACGGAACGTCACCTCGCCCGCTGTCTGGAAGTAGTGCACCCAAGGTAACCCGACGTGGGTGCCGGCGATGGCTTGTTGCAGCGTCGCGACCTTCTGTGCAAGGCTGAGGGGCCCGCCCGGACCCTCGGCGCGCACGACGCAGACATCCAGGAGGCCGTCGTCGCCCCTGGCCTTCGGGCAGGGCAGGAACACGCCGCCCACGCCGGGCTGGTTGCCGACAAGCACGGTCAGCACCTTGCCGTCCCACTTGACCGGGCCCTCGGCCGCGTCATCAGCGCGCACCTCGCAGCTAAGCGGCGCGCTCCGGAACAGTAGATGGTGCGCCGCAGTAACGCGGTAGAGGTGCCGGCCGAAGACGCGGGCCGACAGCCGCCATGGTCCCTGCTTCCACGCGTTGACCGTTCGGCCGACTTCCGCGGCGAACCCGAGTGTGCCAAGACCGAGGAACGGCCGATCGTTGGCCACCAGGACGTCTGCCGCCCGGCCCGGCGAGTGCAGCAGCACCTCCACGGCGTCGGGCAACGCAAGCGGAATGCGCAGTCCCTTCGCGGTGTCGTTGCCGGTGCCGGCCGGGATGAGGCCGAACGGGGCGGGAGTGCCCGCGTCGAGCACGCCGTTAACCACGTCGCCGATGGTGCCGTCGCCGCCGACGGCCACAACCGCTCCGTCGCCGTCCGTGGCCGCTTGCCGTGACAGGGCCCTGGCGTGCTCCGACGACTCGGAGTGAAGCAGCACGACCTCTCGACCCGCCGCCGCCAGAGCATCGCGTGCATCGGTCGCTCGAGCGATCCCCGCTCTGGCGGCGGGATTGCAGATGAGCGTGAACCGACGAGCGCTGGGCACTCGTCTTGCCTCCGTCAGCCGCCGGGCCTATAATACGCTTCTCAGAACGCGATCTGAGCGCAGGAGGAGAGTTTGGGAATGCACTGGATCACTCGCGTGCTGCTAGGCCTGGGGATCTTCCTGTCCCTGATAATCATCATCTGCGTAGCCAAGCAGCAGACGAAGAGCGAGGGCCTCTCGGGGACGATCGGTGGGGCCCGCGGTGGGTCGTTCCGAGGCACCCGTGAGGATGAGTTCCTTGCGCGCGTGACCCGCGTCACCGGGGTCGCGTGGTTCGTGACCTATGTGCTGCTGGCGTTCGCATGGACCCACCTATCGTAAGACCATCCCGGGGAACGGCGCCGTGGCACAAGGGTGCCGCGGCGCTCGCGTTCCTGCTTGTCATCTCGGTTCCCGCCCGCGGCCAGCCGGCACCGCCCGAGGCGCAGGTCTCGGGCTTGTTGGTTGTCGTGGCCCCCAGTGTGGTTGCCGACTACGGCGCCGGGGTCATCGAGGCGCGGGGCACCTCCGACCTGGTAGAGGCGCGCCCCGCTATCAACGCCGCCCGGCACGCACGCCAGGCGGCCATCGGGCGCCTGCGGAGCGCCCTACCCTATCTTCACCTATGTGACGGTCGTCGCGTCTCGGACCTGCCGCCTGGTCGCCTTCAGGCCGTCCTGGCGCAGGCGGCTCGCGCGCGGATCGTCGCCGAGTGGTACCTCGATGACGGCAGGATCGAGGCGGTCGCGTCCGTACGTCTGTACGGAGACGGGTCGCTGCTGGCCCTGGCGCTCGGAGTCGACGCCGTGGCTCCGCCTGAGCCCGCCCAGGCGCCGCTCCCCGCCCTCGTTGTTCGGCTGACGGCCGAGCGGGCTGTCCTCCGTCCCTCGCTCGTGCCGGCGGCGTCGGGCCCGGACGGAGCGCCCATTCTCACCGATCCGGAGGAGGCAGTGCGCCGCGGCGGACGCCCCGTTACCTACGCCGAGTCGGTGGACGACGCGCTCGCGAGCATGTCGGACGGCCAGTCGGCCGTCGTAGTGGACGGCTCTGTCGCCGGAGATGACGGACATGATGTGCGGCTAACGGCTCAGGCTCTTGAGGCGCTCGAACGAGCGCATCTGACGCCTTCCTACTCCTGCATCGACCGTGTCGTCCTGGTGTCGCCGCCCGCCCGCGGCAAGGAGTAGGCCGCCGAGCGATCTGCAGGGCACGTCCGCGCGGAACGGAACCCTCTCTGTCATGAACCGATGGGAGTGACGTCGATGGCCTGTCTGCAGGTTGCCCTCGCGCTGGCGTGCGGGCCCGCACAGGCGCACCAGGATCCCGGACGCATAGCGTTCTGCTGCCGCGCCGATAACGACCTCTACCGGGTCGTTTGCGCGAACGGGGTGCCGTGCGTGCGCGCGGGCTCCCCGGAGGAAGCGGTGCGCAAGGCGGCCCCGGGCGGCGGGCTGCTGATCCTCGCGGACGGCTATCCCGAGCGCGTCACGACCGTGGCGGCCAGCGCCCTTTCCGCGGCGCGCGCGAAGAAGCTACGGGTCCTCGTGGAGTTCCCGGGCGCGCTGCCCGGAATGGACCTGGGGGAGGCGAGAGCGACCCAGTGGGAGCGGGCCGTGGTCTCCTCGGGGTTCTTCGGGGCGCCGCTTTCGGAGGGACGCATCCTCGCGATCCATGGCTGCGGGTTCGTGCCGTTGCGGGTCAGCGACGGTCGCGTCCACATCGCCATCGGCCGCGTTGCGGGGTACGATCGCGCGGTCTTCGGGTTGCCCGAGGAGTCATGGCCGGCGCTCGTCGAGATCGCTGATCGGGACCTGATGATAGCCACGACCGGTCTCAGCTCCTTCGTCCGGGGCCGGTACGGACCGTCGAGCGCGTGGGGGCCGATCTGGCGTCAGATACTGTCCTGGCTCGCGCCGGGTGTGCCTGTGCCCGAGCTGCGCTACACGCCCGCCGTGCGCCCGTCGTACGGGCCCGATGAGACCCTCCCCGCGGACGTCGAGCTAGACACGTTCGAGCGGGGCGTCAACTGGTACTACGGCTCGCGGCTGCTCGTGCACAAGTCATGGCTCCCGCACCTGGCTCCGAGCTTCTCACGCGGCGTCGAGGACGGCCCGATGCCGCCCGACTACCTGCCGATCGGAGATGGAAGCCAGGGGCTTCTTGAGGGTTTCTCCGCCCAGGTTGCGCCGGACGGCAGCCAGCGACAGCGTTTCGTGCTGCGGAACGACTGCCTCGGCGAGTCCGCGATGGCTCTGGCGTTCTCGGCCCGCGTGGCCGGAGACGCTCGCAGCGCGCGAGTGAGCCGGGACCTCGCTGACTTCATCTGTTTCGACTCGCTTATCCACCAGGGCGTCCGAGCGGATCCGCGGCATCCGAGCTTCGGGCTGATGGCCTGGGGCATCACGTCATACGCGTGGGAGCGCGCCTTCTACGGCGATGACAACGCGCGCGCGATGCTCGGCCTGATCGCGACCGGTGCGCTGCTGGATTCGGAGCGCTGGGACGAGAGCGTCCTCGAGGCGCTTCTCGCAAACCTCAGGACCACCGGGCCGCTCGGCTTCAGGGGGGACAGGATCGACATCCCCGACCTCGAGGCCAACGGATGGAAGGCCTACGGCGACCGTCAGATCGTTAACCCGTCACCTCACTATGAGTCCTACCTGTGGGCTTGCTACCTGTGGGCGTACCGGGCCACCGGCTACCGCGAGTTCCTGGACAAGGCCGAGTCGGCGATCCGCCTGACGATGGAAGCGTACCCCGACAACTGGCGGTTGACCTATGGGCTGACGCTCGACCGCTCGCGGATGCTGCTCTGCCTCGCCTGGTTGGTGCGAGTGCACGACACGGCCGAGCACCGGGAGTGGCTCACGCGCGTGGCGTCGGATCTGCTCCGGTACCTGGACGCGTCCGGCGCTCTCCGGGAGGTACTGGGCGATCCCGACAAGCCGCAGCCCTCGGCGGTGCCGAGCAACGAAGCCTACGGCACCGCGGAGACGCCGCTGATCCAGGAGAACGGCGACCCTGCGTGCGACATGCTCTACTCGATGAACTTCGCGTTCCTCGGGCTCCACGAGGCGGTGGCCGCAACAGGTGACCCCACGCTGGCCGCAGCCGAGGATCTGATCGCGCGGTTCCTCTGCCGGATCCAGGTCCACTCGGAAGCGCACCCGGAGCTAGACGGCGCGTGGTTCCGTTCGTTCGACTACGACAAGTGGGACTACTGGGGCAGCTCGGCGGACATCGGCTGGGGTGCCTGGAGCATCGAGTCGGGCTGGACCCAGGCGTGGATCACGTCGGTCCTCGCGCTAAGGCGGATGGGTACCAGCCTGTGGGACCTGACCTCGACTAGTCGGATGCGGGGCCACCTCGACAGCGTGCTCGCCGAGATGTCCCTGACTCCGCCGGGGCCGTACGTTCCTCATCCCGAGCCCGTGGAGTCGATCGCGACCGGGGCGCCGTGCGAGCTGGTGGAGCAGTCTGACGAGCGCTATCCGGGAACCGAGGCCGACCTCACCGACGGCCGCGGCTGGCCGGCGTGCGCCCACGGGAAGTGGCGCGGCTGGTGGGGCCGTCCCCTGTGTGCGACGGTGGACCTCGGCGCGGTCCGCGACATCACGGCGGCCGGCGCGCGGTTCCTGCAGAGCCCGGACATCGGCATCTTCCTGCCGACCGAGGTACGCCTGAGCGTTTCCGGCGACGGCCGCGAGTTCCGGCAGGTCGGCAGTGTCACGCTCGACCCGATCGTTCCGGGCGACCGCGGCAAGCTGGTGAAGCTCGTCCTGGTGCCCGCCGGTGAGCGAGCTCGCTACGTGCGAATCGCAGCCGATCCGCAACCCGCGATCCCCGCGTGGCACTTCGCGGGCGGGAAGCAAGCGTGGCTTTTCACTGACGAGGTCGTCATCCGGTGAACCCCGGTGGGTCGTAGTCGTGCGTGATCCAGTCGCCCGTGCCGCCGGGCGGCGCCATGAGCTCGACCGCCATCGTTGTAGTGTCGATGGTCGCGACGTGCCAGAGGTCCTTCTCCTGAAGCGCCACATCGGCCCGGCTGAGGGCCTCCTCGCCATCCAACAGCACGCGCACCGACGCCGTGACCGGCCCGTAACCGTGCGAGCGCCAGTAGTGCACGGCGACGACATAGGTGAGGTTCGACTGTGGCTGGGCGACGGAGATCACCTCGGGGCCGGCCCCGTCGGTGTCGTCCCGGTCCATGCGGGGGTTGTTGGCAGTTCCGGTTGCCCCCCAGTCGGGGTTCGGGTTGAACCAGAAGCAGTCGAGCCTGGTGTCGAAGTAGGGATCGGGCTCCCCGTCGCCGTCGAGATCGGGAGAGTTCTGTGCCGTCGGCTGGCCGGGCTGCACGAGATGCAGGTCAACGTCGCTGCCCGCCTCGGGCCCGGTGTCCGTCTCGTCCGGGTCGCCGGGCGTGACCCACGTGAGCTCCACCGAGAACGGGGTAGCGGGCGTGACCGTGACCTGGTAGTCCGCCGCCTGCAGCGACGCCGTCGCGCCGTCCAGCACGTCGAGGTGGAACGTGTAGCCGCCCACGACGTCTACCCGGAACGTCGGGCTGGCTGCGATCTCGGACGGCTCAAAGCTACCCGCCGCTCCCACCGGCGCGTCGACCGACCACTGATAGGCCGTGACAGTCCCGCCGCCCGCGGCGTGAGAGCCGCTGCCGTCAAGGTGGAGCAGCGTCTGAGCCGTGACAGCGTGGCCCTCTTGGACCTCGATCACGGGCGTGGGCGGATCGGCGGGCTGGACGGGTGCTCGCGCGGCACAGCCGAGCGCCGTAGCTAGAGCAGACGCGAGAACAAAGGGGAGACCCAGAGCACGCATTGCACACCCCCGACGCTTGGTCTGTTGCCCGCCATTCGCCCGGGGCCCGCCGCTCCCCTACCGCACGCCGGCCTGTCGGTAGAGCGCGGCGAGCTGCGAGGGCGACGCGCAGACGTACTGGTCGCCGAGCTCGCGCGCGGCGCGGTCCATCATCTCGGGCGTGAACGTCCAGCTCAGCGCGAGCGCGCTGATGAAGGCAGGCCGCTCCGCCGGGGTCGCCTTGCGCACCTGATCGACGAGCCCCGCCACCTCTGAGTCCTCCGTGCGGGAAGCGACGTCCGCGCTGTAGACAAAGGGCGCCCAGCGCGTGAGGCAATGGAACACCGGCACATCGCCGGCTACGCCCGGCAGCGAGCAGACCGCGTTCGCGTACGTCGTGGACTCACATCGACCGAAGTCCGGGAAGCACGCCGCGAGGGTGGGCAGCGACCTGGCGAACAGGCCGAGGTCGCCTCTGGCCCCATGGTCGGTCGGCTCGCCCCATGACCCATGGTAGGTCTGAAGTGTGCGCAGATCCATGCGCCGCACGTAGGCATCCGTCAGTCGCAGGTACTCCTCGAGCACTGCGCCCCGGTCGTCGAACGCGGCGCCGTAGTCGGGAACGTTCATGTAGCCGAGGCCGCTCAGCGCGCAGATGAGCTCGTCCCTGCCGGTCAGGTTGCGGTAGTACCACTCGGCGATCCCAGGCGCCAGGTCCGCGAGCAGCGGGCCCATTATCCACCCGGCCGGCGTGCGCCCCCGCCCGGGCATCTCCCAGACATCCCTCTGCCTGTCGAGCCAGTACCAGGGATCGTTGCCGCTGTCGAGCACGCTGATGGCGACGTAGACCTTGCTCCGGTCGAGCGCCGGACGCGGCAGGCGGTCGATCTGGGCCTGCCGGAGGCTGCGTGGTGCCGGGATCCCGCTGTGGAAGCTCATGTTGGTCATGAACTCCGTGCCCACCGTGGTGTGGGCGTAGCGCGAGGCCAGGGTCATGCCCCAGTACTCGCCGATTCCGGCCGCGGGATCGCCCCATCCCCACCAGCCGAGGACGGGCGCCTGCGGAGTGGCGGCGGCGAACAGCGTCTCCGCGAACCCAGTCTCCGCAGCCGGGTCGGCGTCCGCGTCTGCGCCGTCGACCGTGCCGGAGATGAAGAACGTGAAGATGCGGTGCCCAACGAGGTAGTCGAGCTCCTGCGGCGAGCCGAGGGGGTGCTTGCTGCAGACGACGTCGTGGGTCATGCGCGGCCAGAGCGTGTCGAATGCCCAACGGTAGGCGTCGGCGTCGCTCGACCAGCGGCCGCGGAGATCCGCGATCACGGGCAGGTCCCACCGCCGGGCCTGCTCGGGCGTGCACACCATCGCGCGACGCACCGAGGCGAGCATCGTCCCCGCGTTGAGGAACCGCTCGTCCACGAGCACCGCCCCGCGCATTGACGCCCGGAAGCGCTCGACGACCGCGTCCGCGTCCGCCAGGTGCTCGACCTCTCCGACGTACCCCCGCTCGCGGTACCAGTCGAGCCAGCGCTCGTCGTGGTAGCTGTAGATCAGGTACAGCCGCGGCTTGTGCACGTTGACGAGCCCCTCCAGGCAGGCGAGCGCCACCCTTGTCGCCTGATCGTCCGCAGAGACGGAGTGGACCACCACGGTCTCCGCGGGGTCGACGTCGGGACTGCGAGGAAGGACGCGCTCGCGCGGGTGGGGCCGGAACGCGACGGGCACGCGAGCGGGCAGCCGGCGTGCGGTGACCAGAGCGTCCTCCGAGCGTTGCGTCTGTTCCTGCTTTGCACTGGACACCGCGCCCGAGGCTCGAAGCGAGTAGAGCGCGCAGCGGACGAGAAGCTGCCGCGCCATGAGGATCTCCGCCGGATCGCGCGGGTCGCTCAGCCAGTGAACGCCCGCCCAAACGTCCACCGCGCCCTTGAACTGGGGGCAGTTGTGCACGATCGCCGCCACCCCAGGCCCGACGACCTCGCCGTGGCGACAGACGTTGACGATGGGGACCAGCTCATCCTCGGGCGGCAGACCCTCGCGAGAGACGGCGAACATGCCGCCCACGCTCGCAGGCGCTCGGTACGCTCCCGGCTGCGCGCCCTCGCGGGTCGGCAGCAGCGTGAAGGGCGCGTCCGGCGCCGGAGTCGCGACGGCCTCGTCGCGGGGCACGAACGCCCCCGCCTGACCGGAGCCGAGCCGGTCGTGACCGCCGAACGGCTCGTGCCCCTCGTCGCGCCAGAAGACGGTGCCGCCGCGCACGTCCGCCACGCAAGGGTGCGTGAACGGTGCGCCGGTGGAGACGACGCTCCCGCCCCTCGCTCGGAACCGCGCGATCGCGTCGACCGCGTCGCGCGGGAATGTGTTCCCGTAGCACCACACGAGACAGCGAACGCCAGGCTCGTCGAGCGCGCCCCCGGCAACCTCCCGCGCATCAGCAAGCCGCGCCGGCACACCCACCTCGTTCAGGGTCTCGGCGACGATCCTCGGACTCAGCCCCTGGTTCGCCCCGTAGTACGGGAACCCGCGCTCGCAGAAGACGACGACGTTCGGGCCGCTGGCGGCACACGCGGTGGCACCGAGGATGAGAGTCGCGATCATCGGCAGGCAGTCCATGGCGCTGTGCGGTTCAGCGGGCGCGAGGCGTTGGCCTCCGCGGCTGATGTGTGCAGCACGGGGCCAACACGCCCGCTCGCAGGCCCAGCTCCGAGGAGGTGGGCCGTGTCCCAGGGACGAAGTTCAGGGCTGCAAGGGGTGGTGCGAAGTGCAGGGCACCCACGACGAACTCGAGCTTCTGATACACAGCGAGCAAGAGAGCCGCAATGTGGAGTTCAAGGTGTCGTTTGCCTGGGGCAAGCGCCAGCCCCGGGCAGACCTCCGCGCGAAGGTGATCAGGACCATCCTCGCGATGGCGAATACCCCTGATGGCGGCGCGATCGTCATTGGAAAGGGGAACGACGGCAGTCTGCTAGGGGTGCAGCCCCCGCACCTCACTACATGGACCCAAGACGCTGTCTGCGAAGGTGCCAATGACCACGCCTCCCCGTCGGTTAGCGTGACGGTGTCCAAGCGGACGGTCGATGGCAAGGCATTCGTCGTCGTGCAGGTGGCCCCGTTCGACGCGATCCCTGTTGCGTGCTGCAAGCAACTCATGGTGAGGGACCCAACGACGCAGAAGGATGTGTGCTGCCTGCTCAAGGGCGGCCTCTACGCTCGATCGCTCCACAAGATCGAGAGCGCGCTGGTCGCCAGCGCAGAGGAGATGCGGGACATCCTCGACCGGGCCCTGGAGTCTGCTAGGAGGAGATGGGTCGAGAGCAACCTGCGCGCGGGGCTGATCCGGTTCCCCACGCAGGAACCGACGGATGCGGACAGGTTCGCCGCGGAGCTGGGGGAGATCTAGATGGCGGCGCCGGCGCCAGAGCAGATCGTTCAAGAGATCAAGCACGGGAGCCATTGGCGGTTCGTGGCGCGCCCCAGCCGATACGACCCTGACCGGGTCGCCAGCAACGTCGACGGTGCGGAGTTGGTCGATAAGCGCCGTGTTTCGCTGCGGGGCTGGGACTGCCCGTGCGTTGAACCGGCTGGTCCAGAGTACGGCAGCGGGTGGACCGGCAGTACCACGGAGTATGGACTGCACAGGGAGCACTGGAGGCTGTACCACAGCGGCCAGTTCGTTCATCTGTGCTCATATGAGGAGGACTTGTGGATCGAGCAGGGACTGGCGACTCCTCGCTTTGCGGGCGCGAAGCTGCTATGGATAGTATCAGCGGTCTATCGCCTGACCGAGTATCTTCTCTTCGTAAGCGGGCTAGCAGCCGACCATGTGTACGACGACGGCATCGTGCTGAGTCTCACCCTGACCGGCACGATGGACCGCCACCTGGCATTCTCGGAAGGAAGGCGCAGCCTGTTCCAGGATTACCGCTGTCACGATGAGCCGCTGAGCCTGCCCGATAGGACGCTTGCGGCGGAAGAGTTGATCGCGACCGCGCCACAAGTGGCATTGGGCTGCGCCCTGGAGATCTTCAGGCGGTTCGGATGGAGTCAGCCGCCGATCGATGTACTCCGCGAAGACCAGCGGAAGCTGATCGAGCGGCGCCTGTGACGGATCAGATCGATCACGGGCCCAAGACGTTCACTCGGGCTCGGTTCACGTCGCTGGATGGGAGTCCGTACGCGCGTGCAAGGGCGGTACTCTGGGCGGCGGCTCCCAGGGCGAGGAGGACCCCGGTATGAGGGAGCAGCGGGCAAGTCCGCGTGTGTTCGTCTCCTACGTTCGCGAGAACCTACAGGATGTCACGCGGCTAGTGGCCGAGATTGGGGCCGCAGGTGTCGACGTGTGGTGGGACCAGAAACTCCGGCCGGGTGACCGATGGCCGCTGGTCATCCGAGACAACATCTCGCGGGGCGACTTCTATGTCGCTTGCTTTTCCCGGGAGTACGCGGAGCGCGGCCGTTCTTACATGAACGAGGAGATTGTGTCAGCCTGCGAGACGTTGCGACTGATGCCGCCGTCTGCGCGGTGGTTCATCCCCGTTCGGCTGTCGGAGTGCGAGATCCCCGACTTCAGCATCGGCGCGGGGCAAAGGCTGGCCCATGTGCAACGCGTGGACATGTTCCCGAAGTGGTACCGCGGCTTGCGGGCCATCATCAGGGCGGTACTGCCGACCGATGACACGGTGCCCTCCCGCGTCTGGCTGCGCGATGCGTGTGAGATAGGCAGCCTTGCGCGTAGATGCGCCACTCATCTGCTTCGAGGCGAGGACCCCGACTGGCATGCCGCCAGACTGGGGGACCTGTACCTTGAAGTGTGTGCCATAAGGACCGAGTTCTCGGCAGAGCTTACCCCCGAACAGGACGGACAGCTCGAGGAACTGCAGAACAGCATCTACAGGTTCCCGCACTGCAGAACCGAGGAAGACCGGATCCGTATCGAGAAGGCCCGCACCGCCTTGAGGGATGCGGGCCAACGGCTTGGGCTGTACGCGAGGGAGTAGCAATGGCTCCCGAGCCGCCTCGCCCAGTGGGCCTCCGATCGTCCGGCCGCTCGACCGCGGAGCATCTGCTCGTCCCCGCCGCGGCCACTCCGTACCGGGGCTTAGCTGCACGCAGGCCGCTCCGCCGTGTGCGGCATGTCCGGCCCAGCTCGGCCCGGAGGAGTTCCCCGCTCGTTGGGCGAACCCTTGTTCTCACTGCGGGGCTGCGTTCGCCCGGCCCCGGTCAGGAGTCATGCGTCAATGCTCGCGAAGGTCATGTCCGGCGCGGTGTACGGGGTCGACGGCTACCCGGTCACGGTCGAGGTGGACTCGGTGCCGGGGATGCCGCAGTTCATCGTGGTCGGGCTCCCCGACACCGGGGTCAACGAGTCGCGCCAGCGCGTTCGGCCCGCCATCAAGAACTCCGGCTACCGGTTCCCCTCGACTCAGCGCGTCACCGTGAACCTCGCGCCGGCGGATGTGCGCAAGGAGGGCTCGGCCTTCGACCTGCCGCTCGCCGTCGGCGTGCTCGCCGCAACGGGACAGGTCGAGGTCGACGGCCTCGCCGACACGTGCCTCGTGGGCGAGCTGTCGCTCGACGGCGCGCTCAAGCCCATCAGCGGCGTTCTGCCCATCGCCCTGGCCGCGCGCGCTTCCGGGGTCAAGCGGATGGTCGTGCCCGTCGAGAACTCCGGCGAGGCGGCGGTGGTCGAGGACCTGGAGGTCTACGGCCTCACCTCGCTCGTCGAGGTTTGCGACTTCCTCGCGAACAACCTCTTCGCGGAGCGGACGCCGCCGGGCGTCCCGGAGGTCGCTCTCGAGGCGCCCGAGTACGCGGTCGACTTCGCCGATGTGAAGGGCCAGGCTCACACCAAGCGCGCGCTTGAGATCGCCGCGGCCGGCGGGCATAACGTGCTGATGATCGGGCCGCCGGGCTCGGGCAAGACGATGCTCGCGCGGCGCGTGCCGACCATCCTCCCAACCCTCGCGCTCGAGGAAGCGCTCGAGGTCACGAAGCTGTACAGCGTCGCGGGTCTGCTCACACCGGGGACGTCGCTCATGACCACTCGGCCCTTCCGATCTCCTCACCACACGACATCGACCGCGGGCCTGTGCGGCGGCGGGTCGGTGCCGAAGCCGGGCGAGATCAGCCTCGCGCACCACGGCGTCCTATTCCTCGATGAGCTGCCGGAGTACAGAAAGGACGCTTTGGAGGTTCTGCGACAACCGCTCGAGGATCGCACGATCACTATCAGTCGCGCGAAGGGCAGCACTACCTATCCCGCGAGCTTCATGCTCATCGCGGCGATGAACCCGTGCCCGTGCGGCTTCCGGGGCGACTCGCGGAAGGAGTGCACCTGCCGGCAGGACGCGGTCAGGCGGTACGTCCAGCGCATCTCGGGCCCGCTGCTCGACAGGATCGACATTCACATCGAGGTGCCCCGGCTCGAGCAAGACGAGCTCACCCGCAAGCCGACCGGCGAGCTGTCATCGGAGATCCGTACCCGCGTGGTGTCGGCGAGGCAAAGGCAGCTCGACAGGTTCCGCGGCACACGGTTCTTCTCCAACGGAGAGATGAGCGCGAAGGCGGTCGAGAAGATCTGCGTGATCGGCCACGACGCCCAGGCGCTCCTGCGAGCGGCCGTTGACAGACTCGGCCTGTCGGCGCGCGCGTACCACCGAGTGCTCAAGCTCGCGCGCACGATCGCGGACCTGGAAGGCGTGGATGACATCACCGTGCCCCAGGTCGCCGAGGCCGTCCAGTACCGCGCGATGGACAGCAGGCTGCTGGGGTAGGCGGTCAGTCCCGTTGCGCATACACCCGGCTTCTCAGCGAGACCGCGATGACAGCGCTTGCCGCGATCCACGATGCGGCCACCAGCGTGGTGCGAGCCGGGCCCTGTAGCGACACGTAAGCGTGCGTCAAGGCCGCAGTCGCGCCCGAGCATGCCGCCAGGGCCAGCACGGCGACCTTCGGAGTAAGGCCCGCGAGGACCAGGCGGTGGCTGAGGTGATCGCGGCCGCCCACGACGATCGGGCGGCGAGCGAGTACGCGATGCAGAGCCACCGTGGTCGCGTCGACGATCGGCACTCCGCACAGGAACAGTGGGATCATCTCCGGGCGCGCTACCGACTCGTAGTCCCCGGCGACTATCAGCGCGACCGCGCCGATGAGGAGCCCCAGGAACAGGCTGCCCGTGTCGCCGAGGAACAGCTTCCGCCGAGCCGACAGGTTCCACGGCAGGAAGCCGATGCAGGCCGCCGCGCCCGCGAACGCCACGAGCCGAACATCCGGGCTCGTCGCCAGTGTGCCGGATACCCCCAGGATCGCGGCGCTCGTCAGCGCTCAGAGGCCGTCGA
>Ga0315279_10004197_pt1 | contig 19461 bp, 18 predicted proteins | sample YL17G06_20_MG_FD_203694 | JGI IMG/M metagenome (GOLD analysis project Ga0315279, IMG submission 203694) | Sediment microbial communities from Yellowstone Lake, YNP, Wyoming, USA - YL17G06_20 | ecosystem: Environmental > Aquatic > Freshwater > Lake > Sediment | place: USA: Wyoming | collected... | reverse complement strand
CCTTCGGTAAAGTCAAGGTAGGTAGAGCTGAGGAAGACTTTCATAGGATTTTGTCCCTGTGAGGTGCTTGACCATTCACCATTTTTCTTTTCACCACTCACATTGACTTTTTCTGCAATGATTCTCCCGTACGGGCATAGGAAATCTATCGCAAAACGGACTGGTTCGAGGTCCCGCGAGCACGGCCTGGAATTAAGATAGGCTTATGATGGTCGCCCTTTATGGTAAAATTTTCCCGTCATCCAGCTGTAAGACAACTTTATCCGTTTTGGAGAATGTATGCAGAACGAATGGCTTTACATCGGATTATTCTTAGTGGTAGGAATTATCGTCCCGGTAGTGCCGCTGGCCTTCGCGGCACTGATTTCCCCTAAAAAACCAAACCCAATCAAACAGGCCACCTACGAATGCGGTATCGAGACGGTGGGCGACTCATGGGTGCAGTTTAAGGCTCAATATTACGTCTTCGCGCTGGTCTTCCTGGTCTTCGATGTCGAAACGGTCTTCCTGTTCCCCTGGGCGCTGTCCTTGAAGCAGTTGCCGCTTTTCGTGGTATTGGAAGGGATCCTCTTTATCGGAATCCTGGTGGCTGGGCTGGTCTACACTTGGCGCAAGGGGATGCTGGAATGGGTGTAGTCCACCAAGGGTGAAGTATATAGGCTGACAGGAGACGTCCTTTCAGCCTTTCCGTTGTGTAAGGAGAGCGCTTCATGACATTGGCGGGTTTTCTGAACGACCCCATCAATTTTGTTGCTCAATGGCTGACAGGGCTGTTGACCGGTTGGGGCTTTTCGAATGGCCTGATAACGGTGATCCTTTACTTTATCGGGATTCTTGTCCTGGTCGTTTTCGCCATGCTGCTGGATATCGGCCTGGTGTGGGTGGAGCGCAAGGTCGTGGCCCGCTTCCAGGATCGCCTCGGGCCGAACCGCATTGGACCGTTTGGCCTGATCCAGCCTATCGCCGACATCATCAAGCTGGTCATCAAGGAAGACATCACCCCCGCCGGCGCGGACAAGGTTGTCTTTAACATCGCCCCTGTGCTGGCGGCCATGTCGGTCATTTCGCTGTGGGCCATCCTGCCGCTCTCCTCGAAGATTTTTGGCGTGGACCTGAACGTGGCGGTGCTGTACCTGGTGGCGGCCGGGGCGCTGGGGACGCTGTCCATCATCATGGGCGGTTGGGCTTCGAACAATAAATATGCGCTGCTGGGAGCCTTCCGTATGGTGGCGAATATGGTCTCCTACGAGATCCCGATGGTGGTGACGCTGCTCATCCCGGTCATCCTGGCGGATACGATGAGCGTACAGGGCATCACCCAGGCGCAGAGCGGGATGTGGTTTGCCATCCTTTCGCCGCTGGCGTTCGTCATCTTCTTCATCAGCGCGATTGCGGAACTCGGCCGTTCCCCGTTCGACCTGGTCGAGGCCGAGTCTGAACTCACCGCCGGTTTCAATGTGGAGTACAGCGGGATGAAGTTCGGCTGGTTCTACGCTAGTGAGTTGCTGCACGCCTTCACGTTTGGCGGGTTTATGGCCGTGTTGTTCTTTGGCGGGTACGGCGGTTTCTTCGGGCTGGAGAAGCTCTCCGCCTTTCACTGGCTGACCAATCCATTCATCCAGGCAGCAGTCTTTATTGCCAAAGCCATGTTTGGATATTGGGCTATCATGTGGGTCAAGTACTCGATGCCCCGCATCCGCATTGACCATATGCTGGCTTTCAATTGGAAGTTTCTCGTTCCGCTTTCGCTGGTGGTGCTGGTGAATACGGCCATCCTGAACAAGCTGCTGGCCGGACTCCCGGCCTGGGGCTACACCCTCGGCATGTTCCTCTCGAACGTCATCATCGGCGTTGTGACCATTGAAATCCTGCGTGCTTACGGACGCAAACAGCGTAAATCTGAGCAGACCCTGGCGCAAGCGATGCGTAATTAGGAGCAGGTTCCATGACCGCTGACAAAATCATCTTTCTTTTGATCGGTGTGCTTATCCTCGTCTCGGCACTGATGGTGGTAACGACGCGCAAGCTCATCCATGCCGCGCTCTGGTTGGTGGCGGCGCTCTTTGGCGTGGCCGTGCTGTATGCCATCCTGCAAGCCGGATTCCTGGCGGTTGTCCAGGTGGTAGTGTACATCGGTGCGATCGCCATCCTGTTCATCTTTGCCGTCATGCTGACCCGCCGGGACATGCGCGACCAGGGTCCGCAGACGCGCTCGAACTGGTGGATCGCCGCCCTGCTCGGATTGCTGATCCTGGCCGGTCTGGTCTTTCTTATCATCAACCAGCCGGACGTGGAGCGGACCGCCGCGGTCATTCCTGCCGGGGTGGATACGCTCCGGAACTTGGGAACGGCTCTGGTATCCCCGGACGCCTACGTGCTGCCGTTCGAAGTGGCCTCCGTCCTGCTGCTGGCGGCGCTGGTCGGCGCGGTGTATATCGCCGGGTTCGGTAAAAAGTCGTAGGAGGCCGAGATGAGTATCCCGCTATCCTGGTACCTGATACTGGCCGCCGCGTTGTTCTGCATCGGCCTGTACGGCGTCCTTTCTCGCAAGAATGCCATCGCCATCTTGCTGGGTGTGGAGCTGATGTTGAACGCTGTTAACGTCAACCTGGTGGCTTTCTGGCGTTACCTGGACCCGGCGCAGATGGCCGGACAGGTCTTCGCCGTGATTGTCTTCGCTGTGGCGGCCGCGGAAGTGGCGGTGGGCTTGGCGCTGGTTATTTCCGTATATCGTCGCCGAAAGACCGTCGTGGCCGACGAAGTGGATTTGATGAAATGGTGAGATGAGTGATGAGAAACGAGTAATGAGCGACGAGTAATGAGTAACACGTAGGTCGCAGATCGGACTCGTGAACTCGTTTCTCGTCAACTCATTCCTCGCCTGGAGATTTTATACATGAATTGGATGATCTGCTTTCTTCCTCTCCCGCCCTTGCTGGCCTTTTTTACGATCATTTTATTTACGAACAAGAACCGATCCTTGAGCCACGGAATCGCGATCGGCGCGGCGGGGCTTTCCTGGCTGGGCAGCATGGTCGTTTTTATCCGTGCCCTGGGAGTGCGAGAGTTCGGCAAACACACTTTCGGATCTGCCATCAACTGGTTGCCGACTGGCAGTACCTGGCTAAAGGTCGGCGTGCTGATCGACCCGCTCTCCGCCGTAGTGGTTTTCTTCGTGGCCTGGACGGTGCTGGCGATTTTCGTCTACAGCATCGGCTATCACAACTTCGGCCAGCCGCAGAGCGACCAGGATGTGAAAGGCCTGCCACCGCACGGCGCGACGGTCACCGAAAACGGGCACAATCACACCGTCCCGTCCATAGAGCCGATGTATTCGCGCTTCTTTGCCTTCATCAGCCTGTTCGCCTTCGGCATGTACACGCTGGTGGTCTCGGACAACTTGCTGACCCTGTTTGTCGGCTGGGAGATCATGGGCCTGTGCTCGTATCTGCTGATTGGTTTCTGGTATGGCAAGAAGTCTGCCCGTGACGCGGCGGTCAAGGCCTTCATGACTACCCGAGTCGGTGACGTGTTCATGCTGCTCGGTATTGCTTTTGTTTACTCGTTTACAGGCTCGCTCTCTTTCCGGGATATTTTCCAGCCGGACATGTTGCATGCCCTGGCGACGACTGTCACTCCTTTCTTCGGCCTTTCAGCGGCGGGCGTCATCGGCCTGCTGCTCTTCATCGGGACAGTCGGCAAATCGGCGCAGTGGCCGCTGCACGTCTGGCTGCCGGATGCCATGGAAGGCCCGACGCCGGTTAGCGCCATGATCCATGCCGCTACGATGGTCTCCGCAGGTGTGTACATGGTCATCCACATGTTCCCGCTTATCTCGGCCGGTTGGACGGAGGGGATGCCGCTCAATACGACGATGAGCATCATCGCCTTTATCGGATCGTTCACGGCACTCTTTGCCGCGACCATCGCCGTAGCGCAAAATGACATCAAGCGTGTATTGGCTTACTCGACCATCTCACAACTCGGCTTCATGATTGCGGCCCTGGGGATCGGCGCGTATGTGGCAGCGGCTTTTCATCTGGTGACGCATGCCTTCTTCAAGGCGCTGCTATTCCTCGGCTCTGGCTCGGTCGTCCATGGAATGGAACACGGCGCGCTGCACACCGACGACCACGTGGATTTGCAGGACATGTTCAATATGGGTGGCCTGCGCAGGAAAATGCCAGTCACTTTCTGGACCTTTTTGATTGGTGGTTTCGCCCTGACCGGGTTCCCGATATTGACGGCCGGTTTCTGGTCGAAAGACGAAATCTTCGCCGAAGCCTTTGGAAGCGGTCATTTGGCAGTCTTAATCACCCTGGCACTGGCCGCCTTCCTGACGGCCTTCTACACCATGCGCCAGATCACGCTGACCTTTTTCGGCGCACCCCGCACCAAAGCCGCCGCACATGCCCGCGAGACAACCTGGACAATGACCGTCCCGCTGATCGTGCTGGCGGTCTTCGCGGTCGGTTATGGGTGGGTGGGGATGCCGGAATGGTTTACCGGCGGCCTGCTCCCGAACTGGTTCCACGAGTTCGTCGGCGGGACGTTGGCCGAACTTCCCACGGCGGTGAAGTTCAATTGGGCCCCGCTGCTGACCTCGCTGGGCGTGGCGCTGGGCGGCTTGTTCTTCGGCTGGCTGGTTTATCGTAAAGTGAATTCTCCGGCGGAAGATAAGCTGCAAATCCCGCTCTTGAAGAACAAGTATTACTTCGACGAAATCTATAGCTTCCTATTCGTCAAACCGGCTTATTGGATCTCCGAGAAGTTTACCGATATGTTTATGGACCGTTTGATCATTGACGGCATCCTGCACAGTATGGCGCGCCTCTCGCTTTTCCTGGGCAATGTTTTCCGCAACTATTTTGACAAGCCGGTCATCAATGGTTTTATCGCTGATGGGACCGGTAACGCGGTCAAGGCATCCGGCAACAGCCTGCGCAAGGTCCAGGCCGGACGCATCCAGTACTACATGGTTGTCTCGATGGTTGTACTGGTTGTCTTTGCTGTGCTGTATTACTTCCTGATGAGAGGAATGTAGTAACGACTTTTGCGTAGCACCCTTTAGGGTAGCCGTTCATGTACGGCTAAAGCCGCTACTACGTGAGTAAGTGGAGCAAATGATGGAATTTATCAGCAATCATATCCTGACCCTCATCCTATTCCTCCCCGTCCTGGCGGCGGTGGTTGTGTTGTGCCTGCCGAAGGATAACCTGAAAGCCATCCGCTGGACGGCGCTGGGCGCCAGCCTGATTCCGTTTGTGCTGACGATTATCCTATGGGCGCAGTTCAAGCCGGGGCAGCCCGGCTACCAGTTCGAGCAGCAATACGCCTGGTATTCGGCCATCCACTCTACTTTCCACCTCGGTGTGGACGGGCTTTCGCTGACTATGGTGCTGCTGACCACGCTCCTGACGCCGCTGGCCCTGCTGGCCTCGTTCAGCATCACCGACCGGGTCAAAGCTTATATGTCCCTGTTTCTGCTGCTCGAGACGGGCATGTTGGGCGTTTTCATGGCGGTGGACCTGCTGATCTTTTTCGTCTTTTGGGAAGTTGGCCTGGTGCCGATGTATTTCCTGATCAACCAGTGGGGCAGCGAGAAAGGCGAACGTGAGATCTGGAAGGGCGTCAAGGTGCAGGCCAGGAACTACGCTTCGCTGAAGTTCATCATCTACACCATGGGCGGCTCGCTGGGGCTGCTGCTTGCCATCCAGCTGCTCGGCGTCACATTCCAGACCTATGACCTGCCGACCCTTGCCCGGCAGTGGACGACGCTGGAAGGGACTCTGCTCGGCCTGCCCGTGGCGACGGTCAAGGCAGTGGCTTTCTGGGCGTTCGTCATTGCCTTTGCCATCAAGGTACCGGTCTGGCCGTTCCATACCTGGCTGCCGGATGCCCACACCGAGGCTCCAACGGCCGGTTCGATGCTCCTGGCGGGTGTTATGCTGAAACTGGGCGCGTATGGCTTCCTGCGCCTGGTCCTGCCGCTCTATCCAGCGGAATCGTCGAAGTATGCCGGGGCGCTGGCCTTCCTGGCGGTGATGGCGATTGTCTTTGGGGCCTTCGCCTCCTACGGTCAGAAGGATTTCAAGCGGTTGGTGGCGTATTCTTCGGTCAACCACATGGGATTTGTGCTGCTGGGAATCGCCGCGGCAGCCAAAGCGCCCGGCACACTCGACGCGACCATCGCCCTGAACGGCGCGGTGCTGCAGATGTTTAACCACGGGCTCTCGGCGGCCGGCATGTTCTTCCTGGTCGGTGTGCTTTACGAGCGGACGCATACCCGCAACCTGGACGATTTCGGCGGGCTGTTCCCGTTGGTTCCCATCTATGGCGGTATTCTCATCTTTACCAGCATGGCATCATTGGGATTGCCGGGATTGAACGGGTTCGTCTCCGAATTCCTGGTAGTGCGGGGTTCCTGGCCGGTGCTGACGATCTACACGGCGATCGCCATGCTCGGACTGTTGTTCACCGGCGCATACATTCTCAAGGGGCTCAGATCTATCCTGCACGGCCCGCTGAACGAGCACTGGGCGAAGGGCAAGCACAAACTGACCGAGATCAATACGCGTGAAATCATCGTGATGGCTCCGCTGATGGTGCTCATTTTGATAATCGGCATTTGGCCTGCGTGGATTTTGGAGGTGATTAATAAGGCCGTGATGATATTGTTTTAGAAACAAGTTTCGAGTGGCAATGCCTGCTTATCATTAACTTATTAAACTTATTACTTATTACTCATTCTCGTTACTTACCGAGAGGCGCTTCATGCAATTCCCATTTTTAGGTGTGATTGTCTTCACCCCGCTGGTCGCAGCGCTCGTCATCCTGATGTATAAGCCGGAGTGGAAGAAAGCCATCCGCTGGACGGCGCTGGCTGCCGGTCTGTTTGCGCTGGCGCTGTCCATCTGGGTGTACTTTACATACGACAAGGCTGCTGCGGGCTACCAATTCATCGAGAAATACAACTGGATGCCGATGCTGGGTATCAGTCTACACTTCGGTGTGGACGGGATGTCGGTCCCGCTGGTGCTGCTGACGGGCGTGGTGATGGTGACCGGGGTGATGATCTCCTGGGGCATCGAAGACCGGCCGCGCGAGTTTTTCGCCTTCCTGTTCATCCTGGCGAGCGGGGTGTTCGGCGTCTTCGCCTCGCTCGACCTGTTTATGCTATTTTTCTTCTACGAAATCGCGGTCTTCCCGATGTACCTGCTGATCGCCATCTGGGGCTGGATCAAGACGCGTGAGTACGCCGCCATGAAACTGACCCTGTACCTTTTCATCGGCTCGATGGTTTCCCTGGTCGGGGCGCTGGTCATGTACTGGACGAGCGGACAACACACCTTCGACATGTTGGTGCTGGAGACGGTGAAATTCACGCCGGCATTCCAGAAAATCTGGTTTCTGCCGGTATTCCTGGGCTTCGCCGTTCTGGGTGGCATTTTCCCGTTCCACAATTGGTCGCCGGACGGACACGTCGCCGCACCGACGGCGGTCTCGATGTTCCATGCGGGCGTGCTGATGAAACTGGGCGCATTCGCGGCGCTACGGGTGGGGATCATGCTCCTGCCCGAAGGAGCCAAATTCTGGGCGCCACTCATCATGGGACTGGCGCTTATCAACATCGTTTATGGGGCGTTTATCGCCAGCGTGCAAACCGATTTCAAATACGTCATTGGCTTCTCGTCCGTCTCGCACATGGGGCTGGTGATGATGGGCTTTGCCACGCTCAAGCCCGAGGGTCTACTTGGAGCGGGTGTGCAGATGTTCTCGCACGGCGTGATGACGGCGCTCTTCTTTGCTGTCGTCGGCATGGTCTACGACCGGGCGCACACGCGCGATATTCCCAAGCTGGGCGGCATGATCAAACCTCTGCCGCTGGCAGGGATTGGTCTGATTATCGGCAGCCTGGTCTCGATGGGCATGCCGGGCTTTTCCGGCTTCGTGGCCGAGTTTCCCATTTTCATGGGCATCTGGAAGACACAATGGATTGTTGCGGTCATCGCGGCTGTCTCAATTGTTGTGACTGCCTCGTATGTTTTATTGGTCGTCCGGCGGGTGTTCTTCGGCAAGATGCCGGAAGAGTTCGAAGGCCATATCACTCCCATTCGTACACATGACAAGATCGCGTTGGTGCTCCTGATGGCGCTCATGATTGGCATCGGCTGGTTCCCATCTTTGATGGTCCCGTGGGTTCAGACTGGCGTCCAGCACATCCTCGCCCTGCTGGGAGGTGCCTAAGTGACTACCCTCCTTCCCATTCTCCCTGAAATACTGCTCCTGGCACTCGGCGTCCTGATACTCATTATTGACCCGTTCCTGAAAAACGATGAGATCCGCCGTCCCTTCCTGGGCTGGTTCACGGCAGGCGGACTGCTCGTCACCTTGACCTTGAGCCTTCTGCTCGCCCGACCGGCGGGCCCAATCCTTGTATTTGGTGGGATGCTGCGTTTCGACTGGTTCGGTTTCCTGTTCAAGATGTTTTTCATCTTTGCGGCGGACGTCACAGCGCTGTTCTTTATGGATACAGACAAGCTCAACCGGCGTGCCGAGGCTTATCTCCTGCTGGTGGCCGCGGGCCTGGGCATGTGCCTGATGGCCTCTTCCGCGGACCTGGTGATGCTGTACCTGGCCATCGAAACGACCTCCATCCCGCTCTACCTCCTGGCCGGTTTCCTGAAAGACGACGAGAAATCCACCGAGTCTGGTTTCAAATACCTGCTCTTCGGCGCGCTGACTTCGGCGGTGCTGCTCTACGGTTTCAGCCTGATCTATGGCTTTTCCGGGACAACTAGCCTCTATGATCTGGGCAGCCACTTCGCGAAGTTCGATTTGTTGGCCGTCGGCGTGACGTTCATGGTGCTGGCGGGGCTGGCTTTCAAGGTTTCGCTCTTCCCGTTCCACTTCTGGGCGCCGGATGTGTACGAGGGCGCGCCGACGCCGGTGGCCGGGTTCCTTTCGACAGCCTCCAAGGCGGCGGGATTTGCGGTCATCCTGCGCCTGTTGACGGCGAGTTTCCCGATCATTTCTGCGGACTGGAGCCTCATCCTGGCTGTCCTGGCCACGCTGACCATGACGGTCGGCAACCTGATTGCCCTGGCACAGAAGAACGTCAAACGCCTGCTGGCCTATTCATCCATTGCGCACGCCGGGTACGCCATGATTGGCGTGGTGGCTTTCTCACAGTTGGGCGTTGCCAGTGTGGTCTTTTACCTGATTGGCTACGTACTGACCAACTTGCTCGCCTTTGGGATTGTCGGCATCGTCGGACGCGTGACCGGCTCGGACGATTTTTCTGCGTACGCGGGCCTGAGCCGCCGTAACTCGGCTCTGGGGCTGGCCGCGCTGGTGGCGTTCCTGTCGCTGGCCGGGATGCCGCCCTTCGTCGGGTTCGTCGCTAAATTCTTCGTCTTTAGCGCCGCGATTGAGACCGGCTGGACCTGGCTGGCAATCGTTGGCGTGTTGAACTCCATCATCGGGCTGTATTACTACCTGAACGTGCTCAAGTACGTGTACCTGTACCGGATGGAAAACCATGACGAGGACCGGCACCCGCTGACGGTGTCCCGCCATGTTGCCGTGACGCTGGCGATCCTGGTAGCCGGCATCCTCTTGTTCGGTATGCTGTTCGCACCCTGGTTCACCCTCGTCTCGAATGCGACTGGGACACTGTTTTAGTGGCTTACACTCGTTATGTTATAATTTTGGTGCCATGAGCGAACCGGAGAAGAACCAGAAGAATCAATTTCAGAGCAGCGCCAATCTGGCGGCTGCAGGTATCGCTGGGCAGATCGGTTGTGTCATCCCGGTAATCATTATTGTGGCTGTTTTAGGAGGAGTTTGGCTTGACCGTGTTTTTAATACAGGGCATGTGATCACCTTGCTCTTGGTTCTGGCTTCACTCCCGTTATCAATCTATTTGACTTTTCGGATGGCAATGCGCGCAGTGAAGGAAATCAACCAATCTTTGCAAGCGCCCGCATCTACTCCGTCACCCCCCTCCAAAAAGGATGAGATGAGTGAGCAGTGAAATAAAGCAAAAAAAACGATTTGGTGTGAAGCGCTGGCTGATCCTGGGTCTGATTGCGTTGGGAATTTACGCGGCTTTTATCGGGCCTTCGATTTTGAAGCCCATCAGTCCGGTGGTTGTCCTTCCCCCGGAGCCGACCGGCCTGGAAGTATTCGGTTTCCCTATCACGAATACGATCCTGGCAACATTATTGGCAGATATGCTCCTAGTTGTGATTGCCCTGTTCTTATGGCGTTTTTATCGCCGGGGCGGGGAAGTGCCCAGAGGCATTATCAATATATTTGAGGCTCTCGTCGAATTCATGTGGAATACGGTATCCGGCTCGGCTGGCAAATGGGCCAGGCGGATTTTCCCGGTGGTGGCGACCATTTTCCTGCTTATCTTTGTAGCCAATCTTGTAAAACTTCTCCCAGGCTTCGAAAGCATTGGTTCTCTCAAGCAAGTCCACGAGGGAAACGGATACGCGCCTGTGGAACTCTTTCATGTGGGGAATTTAACAGCCTACACGATTGACAAAGGCCAGCCGGTGGAGGTGGTTCCTGTCGAGGGAGAAGGAGTTGATACAGCAACCGAGGATCATGGTAATGAATCGAGTGAACTTTGTACTGCCTGCGAAGTTGTGCCGTTCTTTCGCGGCACGGCCACTGATATCAATTTTCCCTTTGCGCTGGCTATTTTAACAGTTATCCTGACGCAGGTATATGGGATGTGGGCACAGGGACCGAAATATCTGGAAAAGTTCTTCCAGTTTAAACAACTGTTCAGTGGTAACCCTTTTGGGATTATTGATTTTGCCGTCGGTTTGCTCGAAATTATCCTTGAGTTCGCGAAAATCCTTTCGTTTGGCTTCCGTCTATTCGGCAACATTTTTGCAGGTGCGTTGCTGTTATCCATCATTGGCGCGTTGACGGCGGTAGTCGTCCCCACCGGATTATATATTTTCGAAGTGTTCTTTGGGATCATCCAGGCCTATGTGTTCTTCCTGCTGGCGACGATTTTTATCAGCGGAGCAACCGTGGCTCATGGTCACGAGGCCAATCATTAGGGATGCAATATCAACACACGACTGGAGGTAGTTGAAATATGAATGGTATTGATGGGGCTTCTTTTGTCGCTGGTTTGAAGTTGCTCGGCGCAGGCCTGGCAATGTTGGGCGCTATCGGTGCCGGCGCGGGCGTCGGTATTGCCGCCGCGGGCGGCGTGCAGGCCATGGGCCGCAACCCCGATGCCGCACCCATCATTCAGACCAACATGATCCTGGGTATGGCGTTCGCTGAAGCGGTAGCCATCTACTCGCTAGCCGTCGCACTGATCATTATCTTTGTCGGCTAACTGGAGGGGTGTCGATGGATAAACTTGGAATCAATCTGGGCTTCTTGCTCTTCCAGATCTTTAACTACCTTATATTGATGATCTTGCTCTACGCTTTCGCCTATAAGCCGATTGTACGGATGCTGGAAAATCGCAAGCAGAAGATCGCCCAGGGTCTCGATGATTCCCGCATTGCCGCCGAGGCGCGTGCCAACGCCGAAAAGGACGTGGCCGGTATCCTCACAGAAGCTCAAGCCAAGGCCACTCATGTCATCAGTGAGGCGACCGAACGAGCCGATGCTGCCATGCTCGAAGTAAAAGCTGAGGCTGCAAAGGAAATAGAAAAGGAACGCGAGGCGGCACTGGCACGGGTCGAGGAGGAGCGCAACCGGATGCTCAGCGACCTGCGCGGACAGGTGGCTGCCCTGGCGATTGCGGCCGCCCAGAAATTGATCGGCGAAGCGCTGGACGAGAGACGTCAACGCGCCCTGTTGGCGGAATTCTTCTCGGGCGTTAAATCTGGCAAGGTCGTGGTATTTGAAGGCGAGAAACTGGCCGGTGAAAGAGCCCTGGTGACTTCAGCGCTACCGCTGACCAGGGATGAGCAGGAAAAGGTCAAGAGTGATGTTGTCGCCAAAATGGGGGAAAAAGCCGAGGTTGAATTTCGGGTTGACCCCGCCATCCTGGGTGGATTGGTCGTCAAGGTCGGCGACAAGGTGCTGAACGGTTCAGTCGCCGGTCAACTCGAGAGTCTGCGCCAGTCACTGAAATAGTTGGAATTTGTCTGCAAAGAGACCTGACGGGTTTCCAGGAACTTGTCAGGTCTTTCATGTTTGTGGTAAAACTACCCTATGATTAATGCAAAGCTCTCCGGGCTGTTTGCTAAATTCCCTTTCCCGTTTTCTCCCACTGAATTCCCCGATATATCTATCACCGGTATTGCCATTGACAGCCGCCTCGTCCAGCCCGGCGATCTTTTTGTCGCCATGCAGGGCGGGTCGGCAGACGGGCACGATTTCATCCCGGATGCCATCCAGCGCGGCGCGGCGGCAGCCGTCGGCGATAAAACGTTCGATGGATTGGCTGTTCCCTACGTCCGGGTTGATGATGCACGCCAATCTCTTACCTGGCTGGCGGCGGCATTTTACGGCAATCCAGGCCGCAAGCTGACCGTCGTCGGTGTGGCCGGCACGGACGGCAAAACCACCACCTGCAACCTGCTTTACCAAATCCTGGTGGCAGCTGGGATCCAGACGGGTCTCATCTCGACCGTCAACGCGGTCATCGGCGACGAAGTGCTGGATACCGGCTTCCACGTCACCACGCCCGACGCGCCGGACGTGCAGCGCTACCTTGCTCGCATGGTGGGGGCCGGCCTCACGCACGTTGTGCTCGAGACCACTTCCCACGGCTGGGCGCAGCATCGTGTGGATGCCTGCGAGTTCGACCTCGGCATTGTTACCAACATCACTCACGAGCACCTCGACGAGCATGGCTCCTATGAGAACTATCGAGCTGCCAAGGCGCGGTTGTTCCAGTCTTTGGGAAAAACTTTGCCCAAGCCACAAGGAAATCCGCGCCTGGCTGTGCTCAACCGGGACGACTCTTCTTATGCATACTTGTCGTCAATCTTCAATCGTCAATCGTCAATCCAAATGGTCAGCTACGGATTGGACTCGAATGCCGATATTCATGCCGAAAACATTGTTTTTTCCTCACAGGGCATCCACTTCGACGCGGTGGGGAAGGGTTTCCGCTTCTCGGTGACCAGTCCGCTGGTGGGGGAGTTCAACGTCTCGAACTGCCTGGCTGCGTTGACGGCGGCCGTGTGCGGCCTGGGCATTGACCCGAAGACTGCTGCGCGGGGCATTGCCGCCATGCCGGGTGTCCCGGGCCGGATGGAACGCATTGACCTCGGCCAGCCCTTCACCGCCATCGTGGATTTTGCCCACACCCCCAACGCATTGCGCGTAGCCACTGAAACAGTCAGAAAAATGACCAATAAACGAGTAATTACGATCTTCGGCTCGGCGGGGTTGCGGGATAAAGAAAAACGGCGCATGATGGCCGAAGTTTCAGCGGAGTTGGCGGATGTTTCCATATTGACCGCCGAAGACCCACGCAGCGAGTCATTGGATGAGATTTTGGAAGAGATGGCGTCTGGAGCGCGCTCGCGGGGTGGGGTGGAGGGAAAAACGTTCTTCCGCGTCCCGGACCGGGGTGAGGCGATCCGGTTGGGGATCCGCCTGGCGCAGCCCGCTGACATTGTCATGGCCTGTGGAAAAGGGCATGAGCAGTCCATGTGTTTCGGCACGACCGAATATCCCTGGGACGACCGGACGGCGCTGCGAGCGGCGTTGTCGGAATGGATGGCTATCGAAGGCCCGCAAATGCCCTATCTGCCGACGCAGACGAAATAATCCTCCTGCAAGTTCAGAACTACGGGAGGATTGAATTCAAGCGTATTTTAAACCGTACCCATTAATAGGCCACAACAAATACTCGCCTTTCTTTTTCCGGCTCGCGCAGTGGTGGGACGGGCGAGACTTCTTCCACTAATCGTGCCATTTTTGGCATTTGGGCTGAGCTTGTCGAAACCAAACGCGCCAATCTCCAAGCGGCGTAACCGCTGCCTGGACTGAGCAAAGCGAATGTGTCCGCCGCAGCGAGGGGTTCGGCGGCACCATGCTCTCGTGCTTACGACTTGGGTGCGGCGCTGGCTTGTGGCATTCGTGCCAGCGGGTCGGCTTGGGCGGGGCCAGCAATCCAGTACATTAGCAATTGCACCACCGCGGCGGCAGATGCATAGGCGAACAGGTCGGCAATCAGTGGCACGAGACCGGGCCCAAAGACGATCAGGCGTGTCGTGACACTGTAAAGATAATCACGCGTCACTCCGAATAGGGCGAATACCACAAGGAAGATAAGGAGTCCGCGCGTCGCAAAGCGGCGAATCGCACGCCAGCCAGCCAGCCCCAGTGCCGCGCCATACCACAAGGCAGCGGCGATGTACCAGGCCAGTGGCGCGGTGGCCGTCGTTACAGAGGGATAGTGCCACCATCCCTGGTGAGCCGCGAACCTATCGTAAAGCATAACCATAGGAATGATAGGAATCGCGCCAATCAGCGCGCCGGCGATGCGACGCCGCGTTGCCCGCGCAAAATAGGCGACCACAACGAGCATAAGCGCCGTGACGACTACTCCCAGAGCAAGGGTCGCTGGTTCTAATAGATTCATGCTGGTTTTCTCCGCATTTTGTCGCTGCTGGTCAAAAACCGCCTGCATGCAAGAGCAAAATGAATTGTATTCCAGCCGCCCAATGGTTGGGCTTCGCGAAGCATCCCTCGCGCAGCGTGCCCGAAGGGTGCGAAGGGGACAGAGGCAGCGGCGGGACCGGCGAGACTCTTTCTCAATTATCGCCTCTTTTCTGGAAACGCGCTGCGGTTTCGAGCGGCGGAGCCGCTATCCGCTGGAGGCGGTATTGGGCTGTGCTTTATTTAGATGCTCAATCAATCCAATAAAACCTCACTCGCGGACTGATAGTTTAGCGGGGTCTATTCAACCTAGCCGATAGACCTCACGGTCCGCCGTACTCCTCCAGCACGTCCAGTAGATCAAGTAGGATTGCATTATCGCGCTGGCTTTTCTAGGCACTTGATTTATTCAAGAACCTGCTGTAAGGTTCCCGCTTATTGAAATCGGCACTGCATTTTTTGCAGAAATTTTCAATGCTGAAGTTTTCTTCATTACAGTCTGGACAGAAGATATAGCTCATGGATTTTTCTGCTCAGTGCAGTTGAATTTATTTATCTGCCGCCGAACGGTTTGGCTCACCTGCCGCCGATTCTGGCAATACAACAAACCCTAAAAATTACTTTTCTAACAAAGTGCCGCCGCATAACCGCGCCGAAGGCGGTCGGCCTGCAACCGCTTATTGGGTGGCTTTCGTCATAAAGATACGCACGCTGAACAAATGAAGCCAACACATCAGGTAGATAGTCAGCACGACAAGACCTCCGTCTCGTTGGGGGATCAGGGCAGATACACCTTTTCCACATAAGGCGAGATCATTGCTCTGAGCAGAGCGCTATACCCGACGTCAAACCGCACTTCGGCTCCGACCTCCAGACTTTGTTCCTTGATGTCCATGTCCAGAATCAGATGATCACTGCTTGCTCCCAGAACGTTTACTTTTACCCTGGGTTTGATCGCCGAAACGTCAACGTCCTGCCTCCCGAGGGCGAGGATCGCCCTTCGCATGTTTCCTTTATCCTGGTATACGGGAACGTGCCCGAACGCATCTTGGGCGATTTCGCCGTAGGGCACTGAGGGCTTTGTCTTGAGCTCGATCACCTCGGCAACCAGTGTGAACGCGTCCGTATACAGGCCAGGAATCCGCTCTCGGGTTAGCGTGTCGCAACCTAGCAGTATTGCCTCACCGATGCGCAAGTGATTGACGAGGCCAACGTCCGGCGTCGAAACGAACCATTGGTAATTCGCCGAATTCCCTCCAGAGACGACTTCAAAATTGATGCCAAACTTGCGCTGAAGGTTGCCGACAATTGCAGACAACTCTCGCATATTTGCCTCGGTTGGCCTGACTCCCACGAAACAGGCCAAGTTCGTTCCGACCCCTGCCAGTTTGACGCCTCGCATGCCAAGCGTCTCCTTTACCACCGGCTCGAGTTCGGAGGGTAGTATGCCCTCCCGTAGATCGCCCAGTTCGATCATCAGAATGACTCGATGGGTTTTGCCACGTTTGGTCGCCTGATCGGCAAGAAGTCGGATAACGGAGATCTCTGTATTGAGGCTCACGTCGGCAAATTCGACCACTCGCTCTACCTCGCTAAGCATGGGGGAGCGTATGAGGATGAATTGCGCATCTATCCCACCCTCTCGCATCTTTTGTATGTTAGCGATGCGTGAATCGCCGAAGGAGCGGATTCCACTATTGAGCAGAGCATTCGCAATCCTAAGAGATCCACAGACCCCCTTGGTGACAGCCGTGATATGGATTCCCTTGGAACCGTATAGAACTGTCAGCTTGCGGGCGTTATGGATCAGTTTGTCGAGTTCTATCTCTATCCGAGGTACTGACATCTCAATCACAGGCTTTCAAGTTGAGTCTCCTAATAGCGATCTGAATGATCTCATCCAGCAGATCTTTGCTGTCCTTTCCCTCTGCGCGAGCCATGAAGCCAATATAGCTACGAGGTTTCTCCTTGGGTGTGCACATCAACCCCGCGAAAGTGTTCCCCTCCAACAAGAACGGCCCTTCCTCGGTCAATATCGTGTCAATTCGGCCAAAGTCCTTAAAACCCAATACGTGGTAGGCCCGGAGCGCCAATTGCTGCATCTTGTGGGTCTCTTCAGCAGTCAGCGGAGCAGGACAAAGGAAGGTATCGTTATCTAAATCCTTTTTCTCGAAAGTTAGTGTGTTATCACCTGCACTATACACAATTTCTAATGGAGGAAGGGCTCTTGCATTCTCATTTCCCAGGACACCCAGGGTGATTTCTCTCCCTCGCAGGAACTTCTCTATGAGGACTGGTTGACCGATAGTCTCAAGCCTTTCCACAACTCCGCTGACCAGTTGGTCGAAGCTGTGAACGATGGATGCGTCGTTGATCCCTGCGCTGCCTCGGCCGGCTACCGGCTTAACGAAAAGCGGATACTCGAATGGCGGGACGCCCCGAAACACCTCACAGTCCTTCTCTGATCTGGCCACACAGAAAGGCGATGTCGGCAGCCCCGCCTGCTGCCAGAGCCTTTTCGCTAGCGATTTATCGGTGTCGATGGCTATAGTGAACGTATCGGATCCCACATAGGGTATCTCCAATTCTTCAAGGATCGCGGCTTCTACCAGGCTGGAAACGTTGAAGACAAGATCAACTTGGGAAGCCTGTAGATCGTTGATGAAATTAGGGCTCCAGCGAATCTGGCAGACGCTATAACCAGCTTCGGTCAGCGCTTGTTCGTGATGTTCTACCTCGGCGTCCGTCTCGTCAACGACATTATCAGCGCCAATGAACTTTTCTTGAATTGCAAAGTTTCCCCGTTTCTTGTTCAGTAAACCGATTCTCAGTCTTGCCATTGTAATAGCACTCCTTCATATTCTCTCTTGTTCTTGCCGCCCAACTATGTATTCCCCCGCCGTTTGGCGGGTGAACGTCTTATGGACGGTTTTCAGGCCGCCTGATTCCCCGACCGGTAATAAGTATAGCACATTGCAAATATTCCATCAGTTGCTGGAATCCCCTCTACCCGCAATATCCCGCGCCGCGGCTGAAAACCCAAGTGGGCTTCCAGTCGGAATCTTTCCCCAGGGCCATCCTCGGCGCGCTAGTGGTCTCTTCGAAGCCGGCCCCTTTCAGGAAATCCAGGGCGGGGATGTTCGCCTCCGGCACGACGACGGAGGTCTTCCCCTGGTCGAGTTTGAATTTCAACAGGGCTCGCCCGGCCTGCTCCGTGCGGGCGATGACCGGGCCATCCCGCAGATCGGGCAGATAGAAGCCTTCCACCCCTTCGGACGGGTCTTTTTCATAGACCCAAGCCGTTTCGAAGAAGCGACCCAGGAAGGGGGTGCGCTCCTCGCCGGTGGCCTGCCAGTCCAGGGCGAGGATATGGGGGAAGTCTTTTTCTTCGGCCTGGCGGACGCGAGAGATCGGTTCCGGCGCAAGCGGGTTCGCTCGCTTGAGGAAGACATAGCGGGAGACTTCAATAAAGCCCAGCTTGCGGTAGACCGGTTCGCCCAGTTGGGTGGCGACGAGAATCTGGCTGGTGCAGCCTTTGGCGCGGAAGAACTCGACCAAATGTTGGGTCAGCGCCTGGCCGATGCCCTGGCCGCGAACTTCCGGCAGGACGATGATGTTGCCCAGCCAGCCTGCATCCCCGTTCAGCAGCCCCTGCGCGCAGCCAACAATTATCCCTTCCAGCTCGGCGACGATGGGGTAGTAGTAAAGATAGCCGAAATGGAAGGAAAAGGTGACCGACAGGTTGGTGTTCCACTCCAGCGGGGCGAAGTCCTTCAGGAGGGGGAGTTCAGAGTGCTCGAGAAGTCTGATTTTTAGCATGATGTTCCCTTTACGAGTTGTCTTTCCCGCGCATGGCTGGTCAGCATGAAAAGCCCGGCCGCCCTGGTCAGGCCAATGACCAATCCGCCGATCCAGATGGAGCGGGGTGCAATGTTGTCGTTCAGGAAACCGCCGATCGGCGCCACGTGCAATACCCCAGGCAAACCAGTAAAAGCTCAGGTAACGGCCGCGCATGTCGGCGGGAGCCAGGTCAGCGATGTATTTGCTGACGACGGGGATGAGCGTCAGTTCTCCAAAGGTCATCAACACCATACTGGCCCAGAATCCCTAAAAATTTGGCCATCAAAGCCACGCTGCCGACCCCCAGGGCGTAAAGCAGCATCCCGACTGTCATAACGGGTAGAGGCCGGAAGCGTCGGGCGAACTGCGTCACAAAGAACTGGACGAAGACACACATCAGCGCGTTGGTCGTCGGCAGCCAACCATACAGACTCTCGGATAGCCCGTAGTTGTGTTTTGCGTAGACTGCCAGCAGCGACCACAACATGGACGGAGCGATCAGCCCAACCCCCACGATCAGCGCAAAGAAGACGTAAGCCCGGTGGCAGAAGACGCGTCCGTACCCGCCCAGGGGCTCGGTCTGTGGTAGGTTCTCTGGCCGGTGGGCCCTGTTCAGCGTCTCGCGGGCGCGGAAGAAGAGCAGCAGGCTGTAGGTAAGCTCCCGACCGCCGCGCCCAGGAAGGCGTACGTGTAGGATCTGGCCGCCAGGAACCCGCCGGCTGCCGGGCCGATGGCGATCCCGGCGTTATTGACCATGCGGATGATGGCGAAGGCATTGGTCCGTTTTTCCGGGCCAACCATGTTGGCCAGCATGGCGTCCGCGCCGACCAGGTAGAGCGGGTTGGAGGCGCCCATCAGCAGCATCAGGAGCGCACATCCCATGTAGGAATGGGCCTGGCTCATCAGCAGGTAGCCGATCCCGTTGACAGCCAGGCTGATGACCATGACCGGTTTGCGTCCCAATTTGTCGGCGACGCTCCCCGCGGCAAAGGATGCGATCAATCCGGTGGCGGCATTGAT
>Ga0315279_10004196_pt1 | contig 19463 bp, 14 predicted proteins | sample YL17G06_20_MG_FD_203694 | JGI IMG/M metagenome (GOLD analysis project Ga0315279, IMG submission 203694) | Sediment microbial communities from Yellowstone Lake, YNP, Wyoming, USA - YL17G06_20 | ecosystem: Environmental > Aquatic > Freshwater > Lake > Sediment | place: USA: Wyoming | collected... | reverse complement strand
AATATCCAAATATTACATAATATAATATGTAAGCATGCAAAATCAAAGCGAATTTGCTCAAAAATGCAAAAAAAATGATCTCCCTATAGGTTTAATGGAATTTTAAAACAAGTTGCGGAACTGCTGCATCCTGAATGCTGCCTAAAAGTACTATTGTGGCTCTGGGTATTGACGCCAACGGGGCCAAACATGTTCTCGGTTTCTGGGAAAGCGCGATGAAAAACCATGAGATTTGTTTGGAGTTGTTGAACAGCCTCGTGGAGCGTGGGTTGCACCTTACCCGTGACATCCTGTACGTCACCTTTTTTATTGGCGCATTCCGCCGCGCCGAATAATCAAGAATGTGATCCCCATCACACCGCTTCCGCACGGCAATTTCTATATTTTATCTTCATCATCTTCAGTAGTCCGGACCGCGCCGCATGAACAACGGACCCGATACCTATCTCTCCTTCCTGCCATGCGAATGGTGCTTACAAAAGCCTTGCGAACACCTGCGTTTCGGCGGCGTCCGGCCGGGCAAGCCGCGCATCATCCATCACGCTGAATTCCGGCCGACAACCGCCGGCTGCCCATTCAACGTCCTGGAACCACGCGAATTCGATATGCTGCTCGATGATCTCCCGGAATACGATCTGGGCCGCTGCGTAGAGGATGCCCTCATTGCCATGAGTCCTATGGAGCGGCTTGCATGCGATTTGAACCAATACCTTCATTCCCCCAATGACGCGGCCGGCAAGGCTGCCTTCCTCCACGCTCTCTGGGACCGCGGCATTATCGCCATGCTCCGCATCCCCACGTTCTATGCTTCCGATACCGCAATGGCAAAATGGCTGCTGGCCTTTCAGAACCCGGCGCCACTCTTCAACCCGTTCAAGAAGCAGAAAAAGCAGGATGACGCGGCACTAACCGACGACATGGCCGCGACCTCGACCGATTTCACCATCCAGAACGCGCGCTGGGAGCATGTTGACGAAAGCAAGCGCACAAACACCCCGGACAAAGCCGCGTTCGGCGACGAGGTCCGCCTGCTGGTCGACATTTCCGGCGTTCCCGACGGCGCGGGCATGCGCTTCGACCTGTTCGATACCGCTTCCGACCGCCCCACCAGGCCCATAGCATCGGTCAATGGCCGCGTGGCATCGCCCACGACCGCCGCGCAATGGACCGTCACCGATCCGCGAAAATTGAACGATACGCACGAGGTCAAGCTGGAATTCGAAGGCGTGGTGAGGGATAGGCAAAGCGGGAGGGCGGGGATTGCGCTGAAAATGGTATTCACCGTGCTCCTGCAGATCGATGTTGACGACCCCAAAGCTAAAGACGACGAACTCATTCTGTATGACGACCAGAACGGCGAGGTCGCGCGCGTCAAGGTAGGCGCCATGACCGAAATTGCCGAAGACATGGTCCGGCTTATCTTCGAAAATATCGACATGAAAAAGAAGTATACGCTCATCCGCGATTATGGGCCCGATGAAAATGGCGGCCACGACCCGCTCTTTGTGGAAATGACGCCGGAAGAGCTGATGGAAATGAGCAATGCAGCTTAGCCGAAGGACCGATCATTATGAACCTGCGCATAATGCATGAATATGCACTCAGAATAGTCCGATATTTCATCATCTTCATGAAAGGGCGTTGCATGCAACGCCCCGACAAAAAGCCAACAATAAAATCCCGCTGGCTATCGCTCGGAACCGCCGCGCTGCTTGCCTGCGTTCTGGTTGCCTGCCAGAAACCGCGGGTAGCGGAAAACCCAAGCCCTGCTAAAGTCGAAAGAAAAGCCACCATCACCGCCACGAGCGAAGACCTGTCGCGGATAATATTCCTTGAAGGCAAACCGGTCGATCCGAAGCAGGCGGAAACGGCTGAAGATTTCGAGAATATCCCGATAAAACACTTGATAAGCACGATACTATCGGATGGAAGTGGATATAGAGAAGTATGCCCGCAGCCGGATAGCTGGATTCTGGCGGTGACGAAGGATTTGAAGAAGGTGATTCATACTATTGCTAATGAAAATCCTCAGGATAGCTTTTTAAAACAGAATGTGGTGATAAAAGACATCAAGAGCGGCGAAATAAAAGAAGTATTTACAATAAAAGATACAGAATTAGATTTATGGAATTCAGCAAAAACTGAAAAAGAATTAAGCATCTGGGGAATTAAAATATTTTGCTCGTCATTATTTATCGATAGAATGAGTTCAGTATGGATGTTTGATTTAGCCACCTCTCAAATTAATAAATATCAAATGAAGAGCATCTGCAATTACTTGTTGCCAATTTCCAATACGGAATGCATTGCAAATGTGGGCGATTGGCTTAAAAACGGTGATGGCATTACCAGGGTTGGTCGAATATCGATTCCTTTAAAAAGTACTTTTTATTTCGACCATGCCTATGATAATTTCTCACTTTCAAGCGCCACCGTCTCCGAAAACGGCAACACCATCTGCGTCCTTCATTCCTCCACCGCCCCAACAAAGCCTGCTTTTCCCGACACTATCTATCTTTTCAACCGGGATTTTCAGTTCCAAAAGAAATTCACCACAACCGAACCATTCCTCCCCGTCCCCGACGGTCAGGGGAAGTGGCTTTATTACGTCAATTCTGACGCGGACCTTTACCGCATAAAAATCACCGACATCGCGGAGAATGCAGAGATGCCGATGCAGGAACTGGTTTCGCGGTCTCAAAGCATCTACTTTCATGTTCCCCGCGGGTTCTTAAACGCGGTTGTTCTTGGGGTCGTAAGCGAGGCAAATTATTGACCTTTAACTAATAATGGATACATATTGTTCAAGGCCACGGAAGTTCTGAATGCGTGATACACGACCTGAGAAGATTTTGCGAACCACGTACTCTAGCCATCGACCGCCGCAAATGCGATCCCAAACGGGCTGTGGTTTCATACGTGCTGTTCGACAGGTCGCGCTTGCCATGTGTCCAAACATATTCAATCGGATTGAGTTCAGGAGCATAGCCGGGAAATCGATACACATGAAGACGTCGCGTATTTTCCAAGAATGCTTTAACATCCGCTCGTTTGTGAATCGGTCCGCCATCCCATATGAGAACAACCTTTTTACGAACATGGCGCAGCAAATACCGAAGGAAACCAACAACCTCGTGCCCAGTGATGTTATGCGCGTGAAACCGGAGGAAAAGGCCGATTCTTTGACTACCCGGCGATACAGTAAGACAGCCAATCGTCGATATTTTATCCCGGCGGTAACTGTGCCGCAGGATTGGAGTACGGCCGGCTGGAGCCCATGTTTTGCGGACAAGGGGAATGAGCAGGAACCCGCTTTCATCCAGAAACGCAAGATGGGCCCCAAGTTTTCGGGCTTTTTTTTATCAGGGGCCAGGTTTTTACTTTCCATTCCGCAATCGCTTTTTCGTCCCGTTGCAATGCACGTTTTTCCGGCTTCTGGCAACTCCATCCGAAATTCTGGCGCAGCAATTTCCAGACTCCGACGTTTGTATAGTGAATACCGAATTCTTTTCGAATCAGCTGTACGATTCGCTTCAGCGTCCATAAATCGGTGGTATATCCTGCTGAAGAAGCCCCTTGAAGCAGGATCTTCTTTAAATCCTTTTGCTGCTGATCTGCAAGGAGCGGTGGTCGTCCCCATTTCGCCTGACTTTGAATGCCTTGGCGGCCTTCTTTCTTGTACGCCTGCCACCACCGAACGACTGAACTCAGCGATGAATCCAGTTCTTTCGCGACATCCCGGTACGTTTTCCCGGAGCGCAGCATGGTAATAGCATGCCGACGTCGATTCTCTAATTGCTGGCGATTGCCGTTTGGTCTCATACAACATAATATACAATGTATCCATTAATAGTTAAAGATCAATAACTCATGGCAACAGAAGCGAAATTGCTGCAGTCTTTCCTGGTTTCCGGGCCTATCATCCCGGGCGCCGGCAATATGCTTCAGGACGACTCACTTGAACTGGTGCGCGGTTTTCCTTTTGTAATGAAAGGCAAAGGCGGCAACACTTTGATGATCGCCGACGAAAACGGCATTATCCATTCGGTTGACAAGAAGCTTACCCCCATGCCGCAGCCGAAGCAGCACCCGGCCGGAGTGCCGTTGACCATCTACATCCTGCCCAAAGGGACCATGGCGATCACATTTCTGGCCGATGGGGATTCCTGGCAGAAAGAGCTGCTGGATGAATTCAATCGGCAGCAGAACGATGCAAGTCTTGGAATTAAACCAATGCAGACCGTCCCAATAACTTTTGAAAAAAGGCATTTAAAAAAGCCCGGGGATTATGATGATGATTCACTGAAGGAAGCCTACGACGCCATATTTGCAGATGGCAAGAAGTATGCGGGACAATTGATGCCGAAGTTGAAGATGGTGGCGATCCTGGTTTCTAAAAAAGCATTCGTTTCGCCGCCCCCACCAACGGCGGCCTTCTCTGATGAGCTAGGTAATGCGCATAAGGTTTTTCGTACAGAAGAGCCCTTTACACTCACCTATGAATCGGCCTTTACAGAAGAGAATACCTCCAGTGATTTTATGCTGTTCTTTATCCAATCCGATGCTACGAAACAACTTAAAACTGGCAAACACATCTTCAAATTATCAAAATCCGGCTTGAATCAAAATTTGCAGAAATGGTGCACAAATAACAAGCAGGATGGAATTACATTCTCCTGCGAAGTGGGATTTGGCATATCTTCACTAATTGCTGATATGGACTTGTTCGTGTTTGATCCTATTGCTCTGGAAGAGTCGGTCATCCAGCAATTCCCTGAAAAATATATGCATCTTCATAAAAGGATGTTGTTGAAAAAGGAAGACGGAGGAACAGATCCGGAGTCGGCTGGCGAGAAAGGTTTGGTTACTTGGATTAGGAGATATGAATGGATTAAAGAATCACGGGAATTATTAAGTGATTATGCCGAAACAAAAAAACGACATCTTCGGATAGGAATTATTGGAAACAAAGTGCTGTCATTAATTAAATCTGGTTCAAATCTACAAAGCCAAGGCAAAGAAGATACAATAGTATCAATCCTCCAATCCAACTGGTCTGCCGCATTTGATATTGCCAAAACGATAGATTCCTGGGACGACTACATCCGCAACAAATACCCCCGTCTCGAAAAAGTCCTCACCCTTATCTCCGTCGACAAAGACTGGTTCGGCAAATCATTCTCCGCCACGGCATTTCGAAACCATGTGATGGAGCATCTCAGGCAGGAGAGTCCGTTCCTTCGCAGGTTGAACGCGCTCAAGCTCTCGCGGCTAAAGAATGACGCGGAGTATTCGGAAAAGGCGTTGCGGCTTCTCTTTCTGGACGGCATGCCCAAGGCGGCGGTCACCGCTCCCAAGATATTCGCAAAATTCGCCGGACGCGGTCTAGGAGTGCTCGATACTGGCTGGACATTGTTTAATGCCATCGGCACGGTCAGGGAATACGGCTTGAAGCGGGAAACCTATGATGTGTATAATTCGCGATTTACAAACAGCGCCAGGGATTACGGCGCCAAATTCGGCACCCATGCGAACCTGACTGCTATCCCCTATCTGGAGGCGCTCCGGAAATCCGCCGATATCTCATATGCCGATATGAAGGAAGCGGAAAAGAAGATCGTCGACAGCGCGCTCGAATGCGCACTCGGGCTGACGGTCCTTATTCCGGTCGCAGGCGATTTTGCTGCTCTTTTCCTATTAGGCAAAGCGACCGTTGAGGCTGCCAGCAATGCGCTTGGTGTCCTGTGCAGCGATATCGACCGGTTGTTCCTGGACAGTGTGATCAAGGACGCAGGCGACCATTATTCGCGCATTACCATTCTGGAGCAGGAATATTCGGCGAACATGCGCGCTATCATGGCGCTAAAGAAGGCCGGCACATCCGATACGGACCCGGCCATTCAGTTCCGTGTGCGGGTCGCGATAATCATCGGCCTGGTGCGCCTCATCGAGCGATGCGGATCGCGCTATGATAAGAACACGCCGGATTTTGAGCGAAAGGTCAAGCAGTACGATATTGCCGGATATATCAAGACATATCTGCTGGGCGACCTTGCCAGGGCAACGATCTCAATTCAAACGACAGTGCCGATTGACGAATTGTGGCTTTTTGTGCATGGCAATAATGAGGGCTGGGGAATAGTTGTCCGCGAGCATGCGTATTCATTATTAACGGAAAAATGGTGGGGTCTGCCGCTTTTTCTGATGGCGCCCACTTCCGCGGAGGCCTTAACCGGCATTAATGCCGGTTCATTGTCCGCCGCGCCGCATTGCCCCGTAGCTTTCCAGGCGATGTTCCCGGTGCATGCCATGGATTCCGAAAGCACGACGCAACTTGCCAAAACGCTCTGCAACGATTTTTCGGCCGCCAATAAAAAGGGCGTCGTGGTCTTTACGTGCATATATGTTCGCGATGCCCGGGGAAAATGGGCCACGGTGCGGGACTATGCGGCAAATACGGCAAACCCGCCTGTTACGCCGTTTACCGAAGCGCGAATCGTGGTCGTGTTCAAAGGGGTGGGTGACTTGTCCGGATTGCCGGTTTCGCTCCAGCTATTCCGTAAAAGCATGCCTCTGGAGACGGCCGGGCCGGTTTACAAAGGCATGACCAGCAGGCTGGTGAAATCGCATGACAATTCAGGCGACGACAAGGGATTATTGACCGGGACCTCGGAAGAACCCTTCATCTCCAGCGGCGCCAACTCGTATTACGGGTGTGTTTTTCACCCGTTTTATTACTTTGGAAACGCGATTGTCAAGGGCATCAAGCCGTGCGGGTTCGTCGGCTTTTCGGCGCATCCCGCCATCAAAATGGAATTCAGGGCCGGCATTGGCGATGATGCCCGGCATCCGGTAAAAACAGCGCAGGACGCGGGAAGCGTTTTCTCCCTGCAATTGCCCATGCAAAATCCTGCATGCACGGCGATGATCATAGACCGCGCCTTTTTAAATAATAAAACCGCGGCGGAAACGGCGTATCCTGTTTTTCTTCCCACATCGAATCCCAGGCTCTGTGCGTTTCTGCTTAAAGAGCAATCCGGCAAATGGCGCGTATTCAAACCAGACGCTAAGCCGAAAGCAGGCGTTGATTTCGCGTTCGACTGGACCAGGCCGTTTGAGATACTGTTCCTCTTCCAGGCATCCAGCTTTTCGGAAAAATGCTCGCAATCCGGGACTGTTTCATTTGCGGCCAGCATGACAGCCTATGAAGACGGATTGATAAGCGATACGGAAGGGCCGAGTTATTGCGCGGAAGCGATATGCCTTGACATCAGCAAATCCTTTGCGGTTGGCGAAGTTCTGGCGTCGGCAACGCTGAACGGGCTATTGCGCAAATCCGGCGTCTTGCAGCCGACCGAAGGGGTGATCATGTCGGCATTGGACGCCGGCTCGTTGATTAAAAATCAGGCGGGCTATCTATTCGCCTCGCGCGTTGGGTGCGCGTATAGCGTTGAGGATGAAAGCGAAAGGGAGGCGCCTTATAATGCTTTAAAGCCGTTTGGCGCATCGTTCAAGCAGGACCCGATTGAAGGATATTCATATCGATTCATCCTTCATTCGAAAGGCGCTGTATTGCCGGAGCTTAAAACGCCTTTTATGAATTTCCCCGGACTCCCGGCGCCGGCGACATGGAAGCATCTTTCCAACAAGCAATTCGTGACCAAGGAATCGATCCGGAAGCTGTCAGAGGTGAAAAAATCCGATTATGAATGATTCAATCGCTCAAGACCCGTTGGAAAGCGCCTTCGAGGCCATCCGCGCGTATGCGGCCGTGCAGCTCTGCAACGCCGGCAAAATCGCCGGCAGCGCGGCCGTGGGCGCCATCGAGAGCGCAAAGGAAATATCCCTCTGGCTTCTGAGCATACGGCCAAAGATTGCGGAAGTCAAGCGGGTCATCCGGATGAATATCCTGGATGAAAACAAGCTGAAAGCCGCGCCGCCGGAAAGCCAGGCGCAGGCGCTCTTGGCGATAATGGAGACAAAGGAAGACGAAGATTATGATGCGATACTGAATGTCCTGCGCGCGGCGAAAACGGAGCATGAGTTGAAGTGGATATTGAGGAAGATTTCGCAGATGCAGTTGCCGGCGAAAGAAGATCCGGAGTATGCGAAGGCGAGTGGGGAGGCGTTGCAGGAAGGGATACGTCGAATTGTTATATTTGGTAAGAGCGAAGATGGCTTTGATAAATTGATTTATTCTCTATTAAATAAAAATGGGATTAAATATGAACAGCTTTAAGCCAGTGCTTCAGCTACTTATGATTGCTGCTATTACAAGTTCGAAAATCATTTCTGATACAAACGTTGTTCATGGTGATACGATATTGACTGATAGCATATTTTATAGCAGCGGCAAGAAAAAGGAAGTTCGAAGATACAAAAATAAAAAGATTGATGGGCAACAAATAGAATGGTATGAATCTGGCAAAATTAAAGAAAAATCGATATATAAAGATGACTGCCCTCTTGATACGATGATTTCATTTTTTGAAAACGGGAATAAATCTCATATCGCGATATTTTGCAAATGCAAAAGAAATGGAATAGCAATCTCCTGGGACTCCCTCGGCGACACAGTGCTCTTCAAGCCCTACCACAACGGCAAGCCCGTCGGCTTCCACCAAGAGTATTATTCCAAAGGCAAACCATCCCGCTTCACCCACTATGACTCCCTCGGTCGCAAGCAGGGGCTGGAGGAATACTGGCAGGAGAACGGCGCCCGGGGCGACAGCGCCTTTTTCCGCGATAATGAATATGTCGAAATCCGGCAATATTTCAATGACGGCAAGCCGCGTCTGTGGATGAAATATTCCGCGCCCGACGTTCTTGATACCGCAATCGCCTATGCCCCGGACGGCAAGAATGTCAGCACGGTGTCCAAGGGCAGCGGGGATATGATGCTCTTCAGCGAAGACCAGACGCAGATATTCATCGTGCGATATACCAACGGCAAATACGAATGGGCAAAGCCGCTTAAGGATGCATTGCCGAAGACGAAGGAAAAATGAATAAGCTTTTTACGATACGATGGAGCTTGAAATAATGTTATCAGGAAAAAACTTGTTGACCGTCGCTATATTTCGTTGTATAGTATCATTAACAACACCCGCCACGCTTCTTCGCCTGTTTCGACAGGCACGCGCACCAGGCGGGTTTTTTATTTGCGGGGGACTATGAAATACAACAAGCCCCCTCTGGCTATCGACCAGCAAATTGATCGTCAGCGTATCGCGGACTTCTTCAATATCGACGAATCCCTGTTTGTAACCGCGATCCACCATTTCTCGGTAATCCGCAACATCTGCGCGCATCATGCGCGTTTATGGAACCGCGAACTGGTGGTTCCTCTTAAAATTCCTAAGAAAACGCCGGCGCTATCAAACGCAAGGTTTTCCTCCGGCAAGTCAGCATATCGTATCCATAACTCGAGGGTTATTCTTGCATATCTTTTAAAAAATATTGCCCCGGCAAATAGCTTGATTTGTTCCGTTAAAAAATCTTTGGCCGCATGCCCATTGCCCTTAAAGGCAATGGGATTCGAACCTGGCTGGGAATACTTCTGGCCATGGTGTGATTGCTGACGCTATCATGGATAGTAGCAAAAGTGCCCTTAATAACTGCACGTCCTGAGGCAAAAATAAAAGGACATACTCAAATGCATCAAGCAACCTTCGAAACCGCCTTCAACGCCATAAAGAAGCTTGTTGCAGATTTCCAAGGCAACAAAGACTATTATCTCGCCCCTTCCTACTCCGAGCAATCCGCCCGGCATGATTTTATCGACAAGTTTTTTATCGCGCTTGGTTGGGACGTAAACCATGAAGCGGAGAAAAACCCCTACGAGCAGGAAGTAAAAATCGAACTCAATGTGAACGTTCGAGGCAGGAAGAAGCGCGCTGATTACGCCTTTTACCTTGCTCCTAATTTCCGGGACGTGGTTTTTTACGTAGAAGCGAAAAAGCCTTCTGTGCAGATAGAAAACTCCGACGACTACTTTCAGGCCATCCGCTACGGGTACAACAGCGAAACACCTCTTGTAATCCTCACCGATTTTGAGCAGTTTCACATTCTTGATTGCCGGTATGCGCCATCCATTGATACCGCTCTCTATCGGTTCGTGAAGAAATACACATATGAAGATTATCTGAACAAAGAGAAGTTCGCGGAAATTTATTACCTGTTTTCCCGTGAAGCGGTCAACGCCGGCTCAATTCCAAAAAGGGCCTTGGAGCTGCCAAAGGCGCCTGGCGGGGCGGTCCAGCTTGGGCTTTTCAAAGGCGCTTACAAACCTATTGACGAGGCGCTTCTGGACGAGCTTGATGAATATCGGAATTCTCTCGCTCATGCTTTCAAGAATGGCAATCCTGACCTGGACCACTGGGCGCTCACAGAAATCGTGCAGCGCACTATTGATCGCCTTGTTTTTATACGGTTCCTCGAAGACAAACTGATAGAACCCGAAGACATTATTTCTAATTTCGGAACAAAGAGCGAAAGCGTCTGGAAAGATTTCGTATCGGCCTGCCGCAAACTCGACAAGGTATATAACGGAACCATATACAAAAAGCATGACATTCTCGACTCCGCTGATTTCAAATTCGATGAAAACGTATTCGCGGACATCTGCCAAAAGCTATCGAGCAAAAATACCCCTTACGATTTCGATAAAATCCCTATTCATATCCTCGGCAGCATTTACGAGCGTTTTCTCGGCAAAGTCATCACCGCCACGGCCAAGCGCGCCAAAGTGGAAGAAAAACCAGAAGTAAAAAAGGCGGGCGGGGTCTTCTATACACCTGAGTATATCGTCCGGTACATTGTTGAAAACACTATTGGAAAGCTGATAAGCGGCAAGGCCCCGGCAGAAATTGCCAAAATGAGCTTCGCGGACATTGCCTGCGGCAGCGGCTCGTTTCTATTAGGCGCGTACGACTGTCTGCTCAGATACCACGCCAACTACTATAACAAAAACCCGAAAGAAGCCACAGCGCGCGACTGCGTTGAGCGCGATGGCGCGCTTCTCCTTACCCTGCACAAAAAGCGGGAAATACTGCTTAATAATATTTACGGAGTAGACATAGACCAGCAGGCCGTGGAAGTGTCACAGTTGTCGCTATACCTGAAATTGCTTGAAAACGAAACACTCGGTTCAACCGCCGCCTCCCAGAGGGCGGAAGCCCGCGAAACCGTACTGCCGCCGCTCATTAAGAATATCCAATGCGGAAACTCGCTTATTGAGTCCGATTTTTATGAAGGGATGCAGGAAGAATTGGCGCTGTACGAAAATCAAAGGGAAGCAGCGAGGGAAATAAACCCGTTTGATTGGGGTGAGCGGTTCCCGGATATATTAGCTAACGGCGGGTTTGACGCGGTGGTTGGAAATCCGCCGTATGTACGGCAGGAAATGTTGGGGGAATATAAGGAATATTTTGAAAGGAAATACAAGGTTTATGCAGGAACGGCGGATTTATATGTTTACTTTTTTGAGCGCGCGCATAAAATATTAAAACCTGCCGGCCTTTTCGGCATGATTTGCTCCAACAAATTCATGCGGGCGAATTACGGAAAGTCCTTGCGAAATTTTCTTTCTACCGAAACTCAACTCATACAGATTATCGATTTTGGGGAATTGCCGGTGTTTGAAAACGCGGCAACTTTTCCGGCGGTGTACCTTACCTGCAACCGGAAGACTAAAACCCAAATATTTGTTTACGCACCCATAAAGCGGCTTGATTTTGAGTCGCTTGAAAAAGAAGTCGCTACGGTTGGATTGGAGATGGATAATCGTGCTCTTGCAGGTGACAACTGGACGCTGGCTAGCTTTGGAGAAATTAAGATAATAGAAAAGATGAAGAAAGTCGGCATGCCGCTTGGAGAATATTCTAAAGCACAGATTTATTATGGAATTAAAACTGGTTGCAACGAAGCGTTTGTTATTGATAGCGAGACAAGGAAGCGGCTAATAAAAGAAGACCCTAAGAGCAAAGAAATTATTAAGCCGTTTGTTGTTGGCGATGACATAAGAAGATACCGGATAAATTATAAAAACAAATATCTGATTTTTACGCGGCGTGGAATTAATATCATCAAATACCCCGCAATTCGTAAATGCCTTTCTGCTTTTCAGGAAAGATTGATGCCGAAACCAAAAAATTGGAAAGGCAAAGATTGGAAAGGCCGAAAGCCGGGGGCCTATCAGTGGTATGAGATTCAAGATACAGTGGATTATTTCGAAGAGTTTGAAAAACCGAAAATTATATATCCGGACATCGCAAAAGAAAGCCGCATGAGTTATGATGCCGATGGGCTTTATGTAGGGAACACCGCATACATTTTACCAACGGATGATTTATACCTTTTAGGTGTTCTTAATTCAAAACTTATTTATCTGTATTACAAGAGGAATTCAACTGTATTGGGTGATGCCGATAAGGGCGGCAGATTAAGATGGATTTATCAAGACGTCATTAAAATCCCAATTAAAGCGATTAGCAGTTCTCCTTCCGACAAATCCATTCACACTGAGATCGTATCCCTTGTCACCTCACTCCTTTCCCTTCAAAAGCAGCTTCCCCTTGCCCGCACCGATTTCGAAAAGGAGCGTCTTTCCCGGCAGATAGAATCCGCCGACCGCCGAATCGACGAGCTGGTATATGAGCTTTATGATCTTACAAAAGAAGAGATAGCAATTGTCGAGGGTGTGAAATGATCGCTATTATTGGCGTTCATGATGAGCGTTTCTTATCATGTCACCGCGCTCCCGCTTATCCGCAGGAGCGGCGGTCTAATTGGGGAGATTGCTTCGCTTCGCTCGCAATGACAGTTTATCATCTTGAATTAAAATCGACAGTGTATGCTGAAATTTCTTTTTGTATATCCGTGCCCATCTTGTCTTTCATTCTTGGTTGCGCGAAGCAGTTTCAGAAAACCATGACCAAAGGGACCCTTTCATGGCCACTTTGCGGCGTTCCTTGGGAACAGATGCTCTTGTTTTTGGTACCTAGCTGGCACAGAAAAGGTACCCAGCTCGCAAGCTTGAAATGGCCTGAAAATCAACCAGTTGCGGATCATGAACTAAAAAAGGTACCCAGCTGCGCAGTTTCAGAAAAACACTCCCAAAGGAGTTCCCCCATGGCCGCAGCAAAAAAAGCCAATGAAGCGCAGTTCTATTTCTTCCGCGGAGCGCTGGACTCGGCGACGCTCGAGGTGGTTGAGTGCTCAGGGAGGCGACAGCGAATCGCTTAATAGCACGCAGTTTGGGAACAATTAAAAGGCGGAATGGTGAAGACAAACAATGAGCTTATCGCGATTGTGGACGAATTGCGGGCTTTGCCGCACGAAACAGAGTGGGCCGAGTTCAAATCAAGTAATGATACGCCGGAAGAAATCGGCGAATACATTTCCGCGCTTTCAAATTCCGCTGGTTTGCACGGAAAAGACGCGGGGTATCTTGTTTTTGGAATCGAAGATCATACGCATAGCGTAAAAGGCACGTCCTTCAAACCGAAACAGACCCGGATCGGCAATGAAGAACTCGAAAACTGGCTTTCATACCATTTGAATCCCCGTATTGATTTTCGCATATGGGAATGCACTTATGATGGATTATCGGTTGTCGCTATACAGATCGACCCTGCGCATCATATTCCGGTAAAATTTCATGGAGAAGCATATATACGCATAGGATCTTATAAAAAAAAGCTCAAAGATTTTCCAGAGAAGGAACGGAAAATCTGGATCACGAGCAAGAAAGAGGACTGGTCGGCGGGTATTTGCTCCGACGCTGCGCTCGATGATCTTGATGCTGCCGCTATTGCAAGAGCGCGGGAAAAATTCAAACAGAAGCACCCTAAATTCGCCGCGGAATGCTCCGCCTGGAACGATGCGGTATTTCTTAACAAAGCAAAAATCACCATCCGGGGAAAAATCACCCGCACGGCAATAATCCTGCTTGGTAAAGACGAATCCGAGCATTTCATCAGCCCTTCCGTAGCTAAAATTTCATGGATCCTCAAGAACGATAAGAACATCGAACAGGATTACGAACATTTCGGCCCGCCGTTTCTTATCCATATTGATTCGGTTTTCAATAAGATCAGGAATTTAAAATACCGGTATCTCCTTGACAACACGCTTTTCCCTACCGAAATAACAAAATACGAGCCGTATGTTATTCGCGAAGCTCTTAATAATTGCATTGCCCATCAGGATTATGAACTCAATGGCCGTATCACGGTCGTTGAGTTCCCCGATGAAATTCTCTTTACAAATCTCGGCTCTTTTATCCCCGGAACAGTGGCCAATGTTATAGAGCAGGATTCCCCGCAGGAATATTATCGAAACCCGTTTCTCGCAAACGCAATGGTCAATTTAAACCTGATCGACACGCAGGGCGGTGGTATCAAACGTATGTTTTCATTGCAGATTGACCGCTTTTTTCCCCTGCCTGATTATGACCTGGATGATACGAGCAAAGTAAAAGTGCATATTACCGGCAAGGTCCTTGATGAAAACTACACGCGTCTGCTTATGAAGCATGCTAATCTCGACATTAAAACGGTGATATTGCTCGATAAAATTCAGAAGAGGGAGCGGATTTCTAATAAAGATGCCATGGGGCTCAAGAAGCAGAAACTTATCGAAGGGCGCTTTCCTTCGGTATATGTTTCCGATCGGATTGCCGCCACAACCGAAAGCAAAGCGGATTATATTAAAAACCGGCCATTCGATGACGCGCATTTTAAAAAAATGGTCGTCGACTATATCCGGAAATTCGGGTCGGCTTCTCGTAGCGAGATCGACCAATTGCTCATGGATAAGCTATCCAATGTATTGACAGAGCTGCAGAAAAAACACAAAATTAGAAATTTGCTTCATGCTATGTCGGCTAAAGATAATTTACTAATCAATGAAAGCGCCGGAAGGAAGTCGGTTTGGAAGATCAGGATTTAGACGCAAAAAGATGCAAGTTAGACGTTCCGTAGACACAACATACTTGCAAGGTATTGATATTAATCAGGTTAAGCTTATATAGTATTTATCGGCAAATGGTAATAAAAGACACAAACCCGGGCGAGGCAAGGTGATTATATTATAGTTATGCAAGTTCACTTTCGCTGTATTGAAATTTCTTTTTACTTATCCATGCCCATCTTGTCTTTCATCCGTGGTTGTCCGATTTAGTTTTAAAAAATATGAAAAAGGAGGCCCCCATGGCCGCACCAAAAAAAGCCAATGAAGCGCAGTTTTATTTCTTCTGCGGAGCGCTGGACTCGGCGACGTTCGAGGTGGTTGAGTTCCAGGGTGACGACCATGTCAACCGGCCCTATTCCTTCCGGGTCACGCTGATCTCGGACAATGAGGATATCGCCTTTACCGACGTCATCAACAAGCAGGCGACGTTGTATATATGGCGCGACGGGGAGTATTACCCGTATTCCGGGGTGGTGACTGATTTCTCATTTGTGGGCAAGAATTATGATCACGCGACATATACGGCGCTTTTAGTGCCGCGGCTGCAGTTGTTGGACCTCAATCATCAGACGCGCATATTCCAGAACATGAAGGTGACGCAGATCATCAAGAAGGTGCTGGATGACGCCAACCTTTCGACATACTATGATTTCAAGACCAGCGACGGCAATTATGCGCAGCTTGAATATGTGGTGCAGTATCAGGAGACCGATCTTAACTTCATTTCGCGGCTTATGGAGACCCATGGGATCTGGTATTTCTTTAATGAAAATCCGATAACTGCCGAGGAGCTTGACGGCAGCACGGGCATTGAGACCCTGGTGATCGCCGACCGGCCGGCTTCCTTTGAGTTCGTGGCCACGACGTCGGACGTGCTGTTCCGTTCCGTGACCGGCCTGACCGAGCGCGTGGACCGTGAGGAAAAGGAGTCCATCAGCAGCATTGGCGAAACCCGCCGGGCCATACCCAAGGAGGTGCTGCTCAAGGATTATAATTACCGGACGCCCGAGGTGCAGTTGACTGGTAAGAAACCGGTGCCCGACGGCACGGTGGGATCCGTGTACGAATACGGCGGGCATTTCAAGGACGCGAGCGGCGCGCAGAAGGCCGCCGAAATCGAGGCCAACCGGCAGGCGACCCGGCTGACGACCATCGCCGGCGAAAGCAATTGCCGCGGTTTTCGCGCAGGGAAGCGGTTTACGCTGCAGGAGCATTTCAAGAGCGGCTTCAACAGCGCGTATGTTCTTTTGACCGTGCGCCATGCCGGCGCCCATCCGCAGACCGGCGAACGCGCGACCGTATTTACTTATGCAAACCATTTCGCCGGCATTCCGGCAAGCCAGGCGGACCGCTACCGGCCTGAGCGCAAAACGCCGGCCCCCCGCATCAACGGCATCATGACCGGCCAGATCGAATCCAACGGGTCCTCGTATGCGGCCATCGACGATCAGGGCCGCTACAAAATCCGCATGCCGTTCGATATATCGAATGCAAAAAACATGGAAGGCAGCCGCTATGTCCGGCTTGCCCAACCCTATGCCGGCGCCAATTACGGCATGCATTTTCCTTCGCACGAGGGCACGGAAATGGTATGGGCCTGCGTGGACGGAGATCCGGACCGGCCCCTTGGTCTTTCCACGGTACCGAACGCCAACACCCTGCCGCCGGTGACCAGCAGCAACAAGCAGCAGAACATTATCCGCACGGCCGGTGGGAATGAGATCCTGCTGGATGATACGGACGGCAAGCAGAAGATTCGTATCATCACCAAGGGCAAGCATACCGTGGAGATGGCGGATGAGAAGAAGTATATCACGGTGCAGACGACCGATAAGAACGCGCTGCTGTTGGACGACCAGAATAAAAAGGCGGCCTGGAACGCGGACAAGCACACCATCACCATGGAATACGGGTCCAATAAAGGCATTACCATCACCACCGGCGGCGGGCATGTGATCAAGATCGACGATCAGAACAAGAAGATCACGATCCAGTCCAAGGCGGGCAATGTGATTGATATGGACGACAACGGCAAGAAGATCACGCTCAAGGACTCCAACGGCAAGAACACGGTGCAGCTTGACGGCAGCAAAGGCCTGGTCCTGGATTCGCAGGGGAAGATCTCCATTTCCGCCATGCAGGACCTGGAGCTGAAGGCCGCGAACATCAAGATGTCCACGACGTCGGGCAAGATTGACGTTAAGGCAACGCAGGACCTGAACCTGAGCGGCATGAAGATCAATGAAAAGGCGACCACGGACATGAACATCGAGGGCATGAATGTGGGTGTAAAGGCCAAGTTGAGCGCGAAAATCGAGGGAACGCTGGGGGTGGAGATCAAGTCCAGCATGCAAACCAAGGTCGCCGGGACCATGACCGAGGTATCGGGCCAGGCCACCACCATGGTCAAGGGCGGGATCGTGATGATTAACTAGCGCTTACCGGGGCGAATTGCCGTTCGCCCCGGTAAACCGAACGCTCGGGAATCCGATGCTTTCGGACGCTGAGCGTGCCTGGTTGCCGGCGGCGACCGTTGAGGGTCAAGGCGAAGCACCGAGAGGGCCCGCCCGCATTTTTCAAAAAGTCTTCACTGCAAGCGCTTTCCATGCCGGCACATGCCGCGGAATTCCCTCTTTGATGGCGATTCCTGTTCCGTTCAATTCAGCATCAGCTTGCCGTTCGCGCTTCCCCATGAAGACCGGGCGTTGACGATATAAATACCCTGCGAAAGGCCGTTCCGGGGGAGTGTTCCCGCCGCGGCGTTTATGACGCGCGAGGCGGCGATTCTTCCTTTGCTGTCAACAATATCAATGCGCCAGACGGCCGGGGCCGGCAGCGCGACATTCAGATTCCGGCCATTCTGCGCGATAGTAAAGACGGCCTGTTTTGTTTGCAATGGACCGACGGGTTGCTCTCGTGCGGAAGTTGCCCCGATATAATCCGTTCCTCCATTAGTAACCGCATGCCAATTGCCGTTGGCATCCTCGTATTTGCCGGCATTGGATGCGCCGCCATCCACCCATAAATCGCCCATGGTATTGCCGAGAAACATGGTGCCGCTTCCGGTGCCCACCTGATCATCGGAGGTTTGAGCGACCTTCGGATTATTGGAAACCCGGATCGCCGCCATGTCGGCCCAGTTGCAGGCAACTTGGTTGGTGCCGAATTGAGTGGGATCGGCATGTCCATACCATCCCACATGCTGCAATACCCATTTGTCGGAGTTGCATGCGAATGCAAGGCCTTCGACATCGGTCCCGAACACATAGGTAGGGATTAAATTCTGAAAGGTGTAGAGGCGTATCATGCCGTTAATGACATCGCCATTATCGTTAGTAGCGCCGGTCGGCAGGGCCCTGATCTCGCCGCCGGCCGAGACACCCGGATAGTAATAAAAGTAAAGCTCGGTATGGTTCCCGGAGAATTTGGCGTGATAGTTTCCGCCGGGGGAGATGCAGCTGTTGCAGTCCGGGGCGCCGTTGACTGAAAAGCCTGGAAACGGGCCGACATTGCTGGTCCAGGGCGTTCCGCCGTCCAGGCCAAGGACCTGGGCACCGCACCGGTTGGCCGCAAGATTAAGGGAAAAGCGCCTGAAATAGCTGTTGCCTAGGCTGAAGGTAGCTGCCGAGGAAACGGCTTTGGTGGCTATATTTACTTTACAGACTTCATTCGGCGCCCCGCCACCGCTTTTTGGATTCAGGTAATAGATGTCATTGCCCGCGGGCCAATCAAGACCGCCGGTTCCATCAACAATAGGATTGCCATTAGAATAATTAAATGGTTCGGCCGCAAGATCCGTCAGCTTGGTAATGGTTTTTGTCGCGATATCGTATACCGAGATGGTGGTAACCCCGCCATTGACCGTTACTTTCTGGCCGGTGGTGCTGCCGGCCCTGCCTAATTGATAAAAGGCGATTTTGGTTCCGTTCATGTTGAAGGCCGCGGAAAAGCAGAGCGAAACGGACCGACTGACGACGGTGTCCACGCGCGTGACTTTTCCATTTATAATGGTAAATAGATCGATCGAGCCGAACCAGTTTCCATCGGAGTCTTGATATTTCGGCATCCAGTTTTGATGGCTGTTGCGCCAGTTGATGGAAACCGCGCGGCCGTTGATGGCTTTTCCATCCACACCAAAACATTGCGTGATTCCGAAAAGGACCAATGTCAGTATGGCGATGCGCGGCTTTCTTCCCTGCATAAATCCCCCCTTATGTTGGCGTTGAGGAGGCCTGCCGAATCCTCGACGCATAAACAGAATTTAAGCCAATGGCTCGATATGCGCCAGAAATTATGGAAAACGACCTGAGCAGCAATGCATTTTGGTCACTATAAAGATATTAGAACCGGCTACCGCAGCCGGGACAAGGCATGTGGTTTTTTATGCCAAGCCCATCTTCGACAGTCACTTGTCAGGATTTGACGATTTTGAGCAGATTCGGGCACTTCTTTGATTGGAAAGTCAAAATGTAGTGCCACGTCGGCGGTAC
>Ga0315279_10004195_pt1 | contig 19469 bp, 14 predicted proteins | sample YL17G06_20_MG_FD_203694 | JGI IMG/M metagenome (GOLD analysis project Ga0315279, IMG submission 203694) | Sediment microbial communities from Yellowstone Lake, YNP, Wyoming, USA - YL17G06_20 | ecosystem: Environmental > Aquatic > Freshwater > Lake > Sediment | place: USA: Wyoming | collected... | reverse complement strand
AGGGCCGCGCCGTACCCTCCACGACGATTGCCGTTCACCGAGGCTGGCATATTCTGTCCCTTCCCAGGCTGGCGTGTTGCGCCGTCGCCAAGATGAGTCTACGGCCACCGGCCCGGCGAATCAAGCCGGCCCGGACCTGCGATAGCGTCGAGTATGGTGTGCAAGTCCTGCCATGGAGCGCCAGCGGGCGAGGGACTCTAACGGTCCGCGCGGACCAGACCGCAGGACGAGGCGTAGCGCCGCAACTCCGCCACGTCGGCCGGCGATGGGTTTGCCAGGAGTTCGGGGAACTGGCCGGCCCTGTGGGCCGGATGGTACTGCCCCATGACATTGATGGCGCAGCCGGGGGCGACGTCGGCGACGATGTCGATGACCTCGTGGCTTCCGGCCAGGTCGTGGGGCATCACCAGGTGCCGCGCCAGCAGGCCGCGAGTGGCCAGGCCCGCCGAATCGGTCCGCAGCACGCCCACCTGCCGGTACATCTCCCCAAGCGCCGCGGCCGCGACGGCCGGGTAGTCGGCCGCCTGGGAGTACTTCGCTCCGGCGAGGGCGTCGGCCCACTTGAAGTCCGGCATGTATACCTCCACCAGGCCCTCAAGCAGGCGAAGGGTGGAGACGGCGTCGTAGCCGCCCGAGTTGTAGACCACCGGCGCCGCAAGCCCGCGCCCGCGGGCGAGCCAGATCGCCTCGGCTGCCGCGTGGGCTACGTGCGTCGGCGAGACGAGGTTGATGTTCACGCAGCCGGAGGAGGCAAGCTCAAGCATGATGTCGGCAATCTCCCCCGCCGACATCCGGCGGCCGCCGGAGGACTGGCTTATGTCGCAGTTCTGGCAGAAGACGCAACCGAGGTTGCATCCGCTGAAGAAAACCGTCCCGCTGCCTCCGCTGCCGACCAGCGTGCTTTCCTCGCCGAAATGCGGCCCGAAGGAGGCGACGGCTGCCCGGCCCGCGATCCTGCACGCCCCAAGCTCACCCGCGGCGCGGTCGACGCGGCAGTTGCGCGGACAAAGCGTGCAGTTGGAGACGATCTCCCTTAAACGCCTGATGTTGTCGGGCTGTTCCATCCGTGCTCTCGCCATGCCAGGGACGGCGTCAAATCTGGCCCAGCAGCCTGCGGAAGGCCTCGGCGTTCCGCGCGGCCTGGCCGCGGTGGCAGTTGTTGAAAAAGGCGTACACCCGCTCGACCTCGTTCTCCACCGCCGACCAGGCCGCCAGCAGCCCCTGGAGTTCCTGGCCGCTGTAGTCATAGTCGTACCGCTCGGCCCCGCCGGCGTACCACTTGGCCGCGGTGCGGGAGTGCAGGCGGACGTAGCCGGTTGAGGTGGTGACCACCGGCCCGGCTGGGCGGTAAAGCCCCTCGATCTCCGGCACGTCGGGCACGACCAGCGTCACGCCGCGGTCCTTCAGGCCGGCGACGGCGGCTGGGTCGTCCCAGGAGCAGTGCCTGAACTCCACCGCCAGCGGCACCGACGCAAAGTCGTCGATGGCGGCGGCGAGGTACCCGCGGTTGTCGGCTGTGCGATGGAACGACTGGGGAAACTGCATCAGCACGCCGGCCAGCTTGCCGGCCTCGGCCAGAGGGGCGAGGCTCCCGATGAACTGGCCGGCTATCGAGCGGTCCCGCCTGTGGGTGGTCTGTTGGTTGGCCTTCACCCAAAACGTGAAGCCATCGGGGACCTTGTCGGCTAGGCGGGCGAGGGTCGCCTCCGTGGGAATGCGGTAGTAGGAGAAGTTCAGCTCCACCGTCTCGAAGTGCTTGACGTACTGGTCGAGCATGCCGGTCCGGCCCGTGCCGGGCGGGTAGAAGGGCCCGACCCAGTCCTCGAACGAGTATCCGCTAGTGCCGACGATGTATCTTGGAGGCATGGCCGCCTCATCTCGCTGCGCCCGCCAGGAGTTCGGCCGCTTGCGGCAGCCGACCTTCCGGCGCGCCGCGGTATTCCACGCTTGCGGCGGTTATCGACAGCGAATCGTACTGGTCTTCCACCGTGCCTGTCACGACGTAGGGTCCGTGTTTTGTGAACCCGCCCCTCGCCCGGCGGGCGACGGATGGGAAGAGCGTGACCTCGAACAGCCCATACTCGTCGTCGAGAGTGAGGAACATCATGGCCTTGCCGTCCTGCGTGGCTGTGGTCCGCCTGGCCTCCAGCAGCCCGGCGAGGCTCACCCGGCGGGCGGGGCGGCGGTCTATGTCCCTGCTGTCGGCATCGACGCAGCCGGCCAGCAGCGGGCGATGGAGCGCCATGAGATGCGGGCCGACGGTTATCCCCAGAATCCGCCGCTGGTCGAGGTACTTGCGGAGCGGGCTGTAGTCGCCCGCGACATCCGGCGCCACGGGGGCGGACCGCAGGAGTCTTCCATCATCGCCGCCGCCGGTCCGTTCCAGCCGGCTGGAGAGGTTCAGCTCCATCATCAGCCCCGGGCGGGTCCGCCCGAACGAATCGAACGCCCCGCATAAGGCCAACGAGCGGACCTCCTGGTCGCCAAGGCGGGTGCGGGCCAGAAAGTCGCTGAGGCCCTCGAAGGGCCCCTGGCGGCGGGCGTCGATGATCCGCCCTATGCCGGCTGGACCCAGCCCCGCAACGAGGTTCAGCCCCGCGCGTATGGCCCCGCTGGCGTCGTCGTCGATGGTGAACTCCTGGCCGCCGCGGTTGACATCCGGCAGCAGGAAGCCCACGCCGTCGCGCTTGGCCTGCTCGACGTACACCCGCGGATGGTACATGCTCTGATTGTTGTTGAGCGCAGCCGTCCAGAACTCCACAGGCCAGTGCGCCTTGAGGTACGCCCCAGCGTAGGCCAGCAGGGCGTAGCTGGCGGCGTGCGCCCGGCAGAACGAGTAGGCGTTGTACTTGGCCATCTGGACCCACATGCCCTTGGCGTAATCCAGGTCGATGCCGTTGGCCTGGCAGCCGGCGAGGAACCGCCGCGACAGGGCCAGGCGGGCTTGGTCGTCGGGGCACTTCTGCACGGCCTTCCTGAACCGGTCGGCCTGGCCCAGCGGGCAGCCGAGCATGGCGGCGGCTGCAAGCATCACGTCGTCCTCGTAGAGCATTACGCCGTAGGCGCCCGCCAGGACGCTCGCCACGCACGCCGGCGCCGCGGGCGGTTGCTCCAGCCCGCGATGCCTGCGGATGAACGTCTCCTTCATGCCGATCAAGGAGGGGTCCCCGCCGCGATGCACCGCGGCAGGGGTCCCCGCCGCTCCGGGGCGGATTAGCGCCAGGGCCTTCATCACGTCGCGCGCGTCGGCTGGGCGCATCATCCTCAGCAGGTGCCGCATGGCCGGGGATTCGAGTTGGTTGCAGCCGACGGTCTTGCCGGCCTGGAGCAGCTCGACGGTTGGCCCGTCGTCGATCGGCAGCGACTCGACATCGATCCGCCGGCCGGCCCGCTCGGCCACCAGGTCGCAGGCGTAGCGGATCGTGGAGAGGTTGCGGTTGCCCAACAGGTCCAGCTTGACCAGGCCGGCGTCCTCCACTCCATCCTTGTCGTACTGGGTGATCCAGACCCCCTTGGCTGACATCTGGACCGGGACATAGTGGTCGATGGGCTTGCGGCCTATGACTATCCCGCCGGGGTGCACCGACAGGCTGTGAGGCAGGTGGAGTATCCTCCCGCTGAGGTCCAGTAGAGATCTCCAAACGTTTGGAGCCTCGATCCGCTCGGAAACGGGCCCCGAAAGGCCGCTTGGCGGCCTGCTCTTGCCGCGGCGCGACAGGCCGGACTCGGCCGCCTGCCCGCCTGCCCGCCTTCGGCCCGCCTGCCGCGAAACGGGCAGGCGGGTAGGCAGGCTTGGAATGCCCTCTTCCACCAGGCGGGATATCTGTTGGTTGGACAGGCCCATCGCCTTGGCGGTCTCGCGGACGGCTGAGCGAGGCTGGAACATCAGGTGCATGGAGACCATCGCCACGTAGTCCTGCCCCCACCTGCTGAAAGCGTAGTCGATCACCTCGTCCCGCAGGCGCCAGCAGAAATCCACGTCCAGGTCGGGGAAGTCCTCCCTCTGGTCGTTCAGGAACCGCTCGAACGGTATGTCGTAGGCCAGCGGGCAGACGTTGGTGATGCCCAGCAGGTAGGCCACCAGGCTGCTTGCCCCGCTGCCCCGCCCCGCCACCGGCGCGCCGCGATCGTGGGCGTACTTGACAATGTCGCGCACCACCAGGAAGTACTCGCTGAAGCCCTTTGCCTCGATGAGGGCCAGTTCCTCCTCCAGCCTGGCAAGGGCGGCGGGCGAGGCCTTGCCGTAGCGGCGCTGGAGGCCCTTGCGGCAGAGCCATTGCAGGTGCGCGGCGGCGGTCTTGCCGTCAGGCGTGGCGAAGGCTGGGAATACCGGCCCGTGGGGCAGCAGGCGAAAGGCAGAGCACGTCTCGGCCAGCACGGCGTTGTTCCGCAGGGCCTGCGGGAAGTCGGCCAGTTCGCCGGCAAGCTGCCCGCAGCCGCGGAGCACGGCGCGCGGGTGAGGCAGTTGATCGTCGCTTACGGACTCGAATGTGCCGCCAAGCCTTATCGCCGCCAGGAGGCGGGCGACGGGCAGGTCGCCGGCGTCGGCCAGCATTGCCGGCGCGGTGGCGACCGGGTCGAGCCCGAGGCGATCTGCGGCCTCGGCCAGCCGGCGAAGGCGGGCGTAGCCCTGAGTAGCGGGATCGATCCCGACGTAGAACCGGCGCCGGTCGAGCCCGGCTGCGGCCAGCAGGCAGGCCAGTGAATCGTCCTCGACTATCAGCACAAGCCCATCCGAAAGCTCGGCCAGGTCCAAGACGAGCGCCGGCCGGGGCCTCCGCGGGCCGGGCTGGCCGACCTCGGCCTGCGCGCCCCCGCTGGGGCGTTCCGCTGCTCGCCCCGGCGGGACAAGCCTGCGATTGATCCGGCTGATGAGCCTACAGAGGTTCTCGTAGCCGGCGTCGGCGGCAACCAAGGCCGTCACGGCCAGGCCGCCTTCGCTCAGTTCGGCGCCGGTGATCGGCTGGATGCCGCGCTGGGCGGCGAGCTTCCAGAACCGCGTCGCGCCGCACAGGTTGTTCACGTCGGTCAGGGCGATGCGGCGGTGCCCCAGCGCCAAGGCCCGATCAAGCATGGCCTCCAGCCCCATCGTGCCCCGCAGCAGCGAATAGCCGCTGCGAACAACAAGCGGAGTCACTTCATTAACATGGCTGACGTTCACTTTCGTGCTTCAGCTTCCGATTCTCTCTCACCGCTCACCTACTTCGTGAGCGACGGCGTGCGGAGGACGAAGCCATAGTCGTTCCGTTCCAGCCGGCCCAGCAACTCAGCCGACTTGCCGGTGACCACGGCGGCGTGCCCGTAGCGGTCGCGGAGCGAGTCCACGGCCCGGCCAAGCCGGCGCCGGCGGGTCTGCGCCTCGGCCTCAAAGAGCGTCCGCCGCCCGGCGGCGGGCGTGAGATCCGACAGCGTCACGCCGACGTGCCGCAGCGCCACGCGCCTACGATGCAGCCGGCCCAGCAGCTCTAGCACCACGGCGAACGCCTCGTCGTCCGAATCGCCGGGCTGGGGCAGTGACTTGCTTGCGGCGAGCCCCTTCCAGTCGTCGTAGCGGATGGCCAGCTCGACGCGCCCGGCCAGGAGCTCTGCCCGCCTGGCCGTCCGCATCGCCCGCTCCAGCAGGTAAAACAGCATGCCGCGGATCTCGTGCAGGTCGGTGGCCGGGCGATGGAACGTCGTCTCGCGCGATATGCTTCCGGGCGCCGCCGAGGGGCGTAACGGCTGAAAGTCGCGCCCGCGGCAGCGCTCGTATAGCAGCTCGCCACGCAAGCCGAACATCGAACGCAGCACCGGCCGGCTGAGCGACCTCAATTGGGCGACCGTCTCGATGGTCAGCTCGTCCAAGCGCCTGGCCGTGACCGGGCCTACGCCAAGCAGCTTCCTTACGGGCAGATCGGCCAGGAACCGCTGCTCGTCGCCAGGCGGCGCCCAGACGACCCCGCCCGGCTTGCCTGCCGCCGAGGCTATCTTGGCCATCATGCGGTTGGACGCCAGGCCGACCGAAACCGGCAGGCGCACCTCGGCGAGCACCGCGCTTTGAAGCTTTCGGCCGAGCTCGATCGGGCCGCCGTGGACGCGGTCCATTCCGGTCGCGTCGCCGTACGCCTCGTCCAGGTGCGTCTCCAGCGAGACGACAAACCGCCCGGCCACCCGCCATATCTGCTCGGCGAAGCAGCGATATATCTGACAATCGCCCGGCAGCACCCGCGCCTGCGGGCAGAGCCTCCTGGCCTCGCGGAGCGGCATGCCCGCGCGCAGGCCGAAGGCCCGCGCCTCGTAGCTGCACGAGGCGATGCACCCGCTGCCAACCACCACGGGCCTGCCCCGAAGGGCCGGTATGAGCAACTGCTCCACCGACGCGAAAAACGCATCTACGTCCAGATGCAATATGAGGCTAGACCTGCCTGCCTGCGGAAAGCAGGCAGGTCTCACCTTTCTCACGGGACGATCGTCTCGTCCAGCCACCACTGGACCTCCTTGCCGTCGAAGCGGAGATAGTAGGTCTGCCCGCCGGACTGGACGCTGTAATGCAGCGAACATGCCTCCCCCTGCCGGTCGGTCCACCTGGCGTTGACGGCATCGACCTTGTAGCTCCGCCCCGACCAGCGGAACCGCAGCGGGCGAAGCTCGCCACCGCGGCAGTCCGCCAGCACGCCGACAGGCTCGGATATCCTCTCGATCCGCATGGCCGCCACTATACCTAACAATTACCTAACTCATTCTAGGACGCCCGGCCGGGCCGGTCAAGGCCAATCTCCTCCCCGCCGGCAAGATTGGCTAGGCGAGGGGATGAATCAGCTACATGTGAAGGGAACGCCTGTGTAGAATGCGGCCCGGCAGGAACGACAATCCAATCACAGGAGAACCGACAATGCAAAACAACCAGACGCCTGAACAACCCGGCTGGTCAGCTCAGCAGCCCGCGGGCCCGGCCGGGGCCCCGCAGCCTTCCCACGCGCCTGTAACGCCGCCGCCGCCGGCGGCCTGCCCTGGCGGGGGCGCTTTTCGGCCCGTTCCGCCGCCCTACGGATACCTGGCGCCGCAGCAGCCAAGGAGGTCGGCCAACAGGGTCCTCATGACGGTGATCCTCCTGGTGGTGCTGCTTGACATCATACTGGTGCACCTGTTCCTGATCGCCGGGATCGCCGCCGGCATGAGGAGCGGCTTCAACCAGACCGTCGTCGAGAAGGGCCGGCCGGACCAGGTCGTCGCGGTGTACCGCATCGATGGGGTAATAGAGGGCGAGACGGCCGGGCGCTTCAGGCGGTTCTGCCGCGAGGTCGAAGGCGACAGGAACGTCAAGGCGGTGGTCCTGCGGGTGAATAGTCCGGGCGGAGGAGTCTCGGCCTCGGACGAGGTACAGGACATGGTCAAGGGCCTCAGGCAAGCGGGCAAGACCGTGGTCGTCTCGATGGGCGGCGTGGCGGCCAGCGGGGGCTATTACGTGTCGGCGCCGGCGGACCTGATCGTGGCTGAGCCGACCACCGTCACCGGCAGCATAGGCGTGATGGCGGCCTGGCCGGTGATAAGCGGCACGCTGGAGAAGATCGGCGTGGAGACCGTGGTGATGAAGTCCTCGCGGGCCGCCGGGTGGAAAGACGAGGGAAGCCCGCTCGCCCAGCCGCAAGAGCACCACAGAAGGCACATGCAGGAGATACTGGACGACATCCAGGCGAAGTTCGAGCAGGTCGTCCGCGAGGGCCGGGGCGGGCGGCTGGTGACCAGGCCAGCCAGCTACACCGTCACCCAGGGCCAGGGCGACCAGGCCAGGGAGGTCAAGGTGACCGAGACCGAGCCGCTCAACGGCAAGGTGTACCTGGCCAAGGAAGCGATGGAGCTGGGCCTGGTCGACCGGATCGGCTACAGGCACGACGCGATCGACGCCGCCAGGGAGCTGGCGGGCCTGAACGAGCCGGAGGTGAAGGAGTATGAGGTCCGCCTGGGCTTTCTGAACGAACTCATTCAGGGCAGGACAAGCGGCGTGCTGGACCTCGGCGTCAGGAGCCTTGAGGAGCTTGGGACCCCCCGCCTGCTGATGATGTGGAAGGCGGACTGAGTTGCCGAATCGCCCGCGGCGCGACGACTAGTAGGCCTGAGGCGCTCGCCTGCCGGGCCAGGGGTAGTGCCGCCCGAACAGGCCGATGCACCGGCAGGCGGCCAGGCTGAATGCGCCGGCAACGGCGCCGACCATCGCGGCCGAGACGGCCTCAACGGCCAGCGACATGGCCAGGCGGGAAGCGGCGTCGACATGCGGAATGGCGGCGCTCAGCCAATAACCGGCCATCAGCAAGGCCGCAGTCGCCAGGGCCATCACGCCGACCCACAGCAGCAACATCAGCCAGAGTAGGACAAAACCCTTGCCCGCGGCGCGGAGGCGGTTCAGCGCGGCCATTGGGTTGACTGCCGCAGACCACCTGCCCTCGCCGGCTGCCAGCACCGCCAGCGGCATAAGCGGAAGAGTGACCAGCGGCAGGACGTACATCGCGGCGATGGCGGCCGCGGCAAGACCGGCGCCAAACCGCCGGGACGCCCGGGCGGAGGACTCGTCGCTGGGATCGCTCAGCCCTTCGCCTACCTGGCGGATGAGCCTGGCTGCCCAATACCCCAGTATCGCCAGCCCCGCCGCGGCAAACGGGACGACCAGCCAGGGGCGGAGGAAGCTCAGTTCGCCCGTCATCAGCGAACGAAGATAGACAAATGCCTCCCAGCTCAGGGCCACCACAGCCGCTAGAACGGCCAGCCAGTAGACCTCGCCGGGGCCCCCGGCCGCCGCGGCGCCCGCCGCAACGCAGTCGGCCACGAACGGGCTGATCGTCGGGGCAAGCGAGAGCGAGCCGCAAAACCGGCAGCTTTCGGTGCCCGGGGAGAACACATTGCCGCAGACGGCGCAACGAGCGACCATCAACGTTACGTCGTCCACGGACAGCATCACCATCAGCGCGAAGACAAAGCCGGCTGCCCAGCCGGCTGCGGCCCCGGCGTATGCCCATGCGACCTGCCAGCCCGCGGCCAGCAACAGGCTGGCCGCCAGCCCGACGGCAATCCCCGCATAGCCGGCCACCACTGGCAGGACCGTGCCGGCCTTCAGCTCAAGAACGCCTTCGTCCAGCCTGGGCGGAACCCGCGCCGAGGCGATGCCCTCTTCCGGAAGGGCCGACAGCGTCTCGTCCATGGGCTCCCCAAGGCTTTTCTGGGCGGCCTGGACGGAGGGACGCCTTTGGCCGGCTTGGACAGGGGCGGGCGTCTGGACTTTGGTCGGGGCATCCGTGTGGGTTGGGGGCGGCGCCTTGGCAGGAACGGGCCTGGGCGCCTCCCGCGACAGGGAGGGGGCCTGGCGGACGTCATCCGGCGCCTCGTCCGGCGTCAGCAGCGCGGCTAGGGGGATTTCAGGATGCTCCTCGGCCTGCGGCGCCTCCAGGCGGACGTCGGCGACAGGCTGGGGGCCTTCGGCCTGGCCGGCCGGGACGAGCTGAGCAGCGCCGCAAGCGGGGCAGGACACCTGCGTGCCGCCGGCTGCGTCCGGCACGTCGAATATCTCGCCGCAATCCGGCCTGGTGCAGATTACCAGTATCGCCATCTGACTGCCCCTGCCCGTCGTCTAGGCTATCTGCCGCGGTGTCTGAACAGTGCGTTCCCCAAACTCAGGCAAAGCTTCAGATCCCAAACACCCGAGCGCCAAAGTGGTGGCGCAGACGTTCCAGATCGCGGCACCCACGTGTGGCCCTCTGGACTTGTTTGGCCATTGGAGCTTGGTCATTGGTCGCTCCGGCTGCACTGTGCGATCGCTCCTGAATGTGTGTCAGTAGTTGGCCAGGACCCTCTCGGCCATTTCCTGGGAGATGCGGCCCCGCTCGAGCAACTGGCCGATCGACTGCCTCATGCTGATCATGCCGTACCTGCTTCCGGTGTGTATGATGTTGCGGAGCATGAACGACTCGCCGCGCCTGATGATGTTCCTGACGGCGTCCACCGCGATGAGCACCTCGCAGCCGACGCACTTGCCGCCGTCCGTGGCCGGGATGAGCTCCTGGTGGACGACTCCCTGGAGGGCGTCGGCCAGCAGGTAGCGGATGTGGTGGACGTCTTCCTCCGGCGCGTAGCTGAGCAGCCGCTCGATCATTTTGTCTATGGAGATCACGTGCAGCGTTGAGATGACCAGCACGCCGGTCTCGGCGGCGGTCAGCGCGATCCTGATCGAGTCGTAGTCGCGCATCTCGCCGATGGCGATGACGTCGGGGTCCTGCCTGAGGGCAGCCCGCAGCCCAGAGGCATAGGTTCGGGTGTCCCTGCCGACCTGGCGCTGGCGGACCACGCCCTTCTTGCTGGCGTGGACGTGCTCTATCGGGTCCTCGATGGTGATGATGTGCTTCCGCTGGTTGGTGTTGATCTCGTCGATCATGCCGGACAACGTTGAGGACTTGCCCTGGCTGGTGCTGCCGGTGATGAGGATCAGGCCCTTGGTCTGGGCCACAAGCATTTTGACCGCGTTGGGCAGGCCCAGCTCCTCCAGGTTCCTGGGCGCTTCGGGGAGGACCCGTATCACGGTGCCGACGAACCCGTCGTTCATGCTGACGTTGACGCGGTACCTGCCCTGGTCGTCCTGCGCCATCAGGTCGTAATCGGCGTCCTGGAGGAACTGCTCCTGCTGGGACGGGCTGAGCAGACCGAAGGCCAGGCGCTGGCTCAGCTCGGGCGTGACCACGCCCTCCCGGCAGGGGACCAGGTCCCTGCCGATCCGCATGAGTATGGGCGCCCCGACGCAGATGTGGATGTCCGTGGCGCTCTTTTGCCTTGCCAGGTCGGTGAGTTTCTTTATCGCGGGAGGCAGCATCTTCCGGGCCCTGTCCGCTGCCCGGCGGGCCGCCACCACGGCCCTCGCCGGGCAAGCAGGCAGCATACCAGAGAGCCGCCCTGCTGGAAACGATGATCTGGCCGGCGGCCAAGTGGATTTACTTCGTGGAGAGGAACTGCTACATTCGCCGCCCGTTGATCCATGCCGGCAGTCAAAGGGATAGCCATGTGCGCCAAGTTTTCGTGCCCGCCAGTCAGTGTGCTGCTGGTGCTGTCGTTGTCCTCGGCCGCGATGGGGCTGACCGCCGAACAGTCCAGGCAAAAGCAGGAAAAGACCGAGGCCGCTATCACCAAGGGCGTGAAGTTCCTCCTGTCGCAGATCGGCGAAGAAGGCTCCGTGAAGCAGGAATACCAGGGCAACAACACGCTCTACGGAGGGCAGACGGCGCTGACAGTGTACGCCCTCCTGTCGGCTGGGGTGGACCCCGAGACGCCCCAACTCAAGAGGGCCCTGGAATGGCTGGTTGAGGCCGACCTCACCGGGACCTACGTCGTGTCGTTGCGGGCGTCGGCCCTGGCGGCCTGGAACGTCCCGCAGGCCATGCCGCTTCTGAGGAAGGACGTCGATTGGCTCATCGCAGCCGCGGCGAAGAACGGGGGCTACACCTATACCCCGCAGGCGGGGCAGGAGAGCAACACCGACAACTCCAACAGCCAGTTCGGCCTGCTGGGAGTCTGGGCCGGCGCCCAAAGAGGCGTGCCCGTCCCGCCCAAGTACTGGAAGCTGGAGGAAAGCTACTGGCTGGGGTGCCAGTGTCCCGACGGAGGCTGGAACTACAGGCCGGGCGACAATCGCCAGAGCTACGGCTCGATGACGGCAGCCGGCCTGGCGAGCCTTTTCGTAACTTACGACGCCCTCCACCAGAAGGACTACCAGGCCGGCGCGGGGGAAAGGGAATACGAGCCGATAGCCAAAGCCCTCAAGTGGCTTGAGGACAACTTCACAGCCGACAATAACCCCAAAAGCGGCAACTGGTGGTATTACTGGCTTTACTCGGTGGAGCGGGTGGCCATGGCCAGCGGGTACAAGTACTTCGGCAACCACAACTGGTACGAAGACGGCGCCGACCTCCTCCTGGCAAAGCAGGCCCAGGACGGCTATTGGGACGACACCTCCGCCCTGCACAACACGAATTTCGCGATCCTTTTTCTTGCCAGGGGCCGCTATCCGGTGCTGGCCAACAAGCTAAAGTACCGGGGCCGGTGGAACTCTCGCCCACGCGACCTGGCCAACCTCACCCGCTGGCTGAGCTGGAACTTCGAGAGGCCGGTGAGCTGGCAGGTGGTCGACGTCGACGCTCCGATCCAGGAGATGCACGACGCGCCGATCCTCTACATATCCGGGGCCGGGGCATGCGAGTTCAGCGACCAGGAAATAACCAAACTGCGGGACTACGTCCTCCAGGGCGGGCTGATACTGGCGGAGGCCTCGGCCAACAGCGGCGACTTCACCATCGACATGCAGGCCTGCTACCGCCGGATGCTGCCGGAGATGGACCTGGCGCGGATACCCCAGACTGATGCCGTCTACACCGCCCAGTACAAGCCCGCGGGGATAGCCGGGCTGATGAGCGTCAACAACGGCCTCAGGCACCTTGTGATTCACTCGCCCAAGCAGCTCTCCCACGCCCTTCAAGCCGGCCACACCCCGAGCGACCAGGAGAACAACGCGGTCTTTGAACTGCTGGCCAACATATACCTGCTGGCTACCGACAAGGGCACGCTCCAGCCTCGAGGGACAAGCTACTGGCCCAAGGCGCTCGAATTCGACCCGGTGGCCGCCATCAGGATCACGCCCGTCAAGTACGAAGGCAACTACAACCCCGAGCCGCTGGCCCTGGAGAGGCTTGCGATCGAGCTGGGCAACCGCTACAGCGTGAAGTTAGAGATCGACAAGCACGTTGACCTGGCCGACCTGGATGCCAAGCGCTATCCCCTGGCCGTGATGACGGGCACAGGCGCCTTCACGCTGAGCGAGGCGCAGGCTGGGGTTCTGAGGGAGTTCTTCCACGGCGGCGGGACGATGATTATCGACGCCGCCGGCGGGTCGAGCGATTTCGGGCGGGCGGTGACCGCCCAGGTCCTGCCTCTGCCGCCTGCCGCCGTCGAGCAAGCGCTGCCTCAGGAGCACGCGGTGTTCCGCTGGCCCACACCGGCCGAAACACCCGGCTATCGGCGGGACTACGCCATGGCGCTGGGGACTGGCAGAACGCAGCACAGGATAACGGGAGTGTTCACGGGCAGCCGCCTGGCGATCATCTACAGCCCCGCGGACCTCACCGCCGGCCTGGTGGGCTACCAGGCCGCGGGGCTTCGTGGATACAGGCCCGACAACGCCCTGGCGCTCATGACCAACATGGTGTTCGCGGCTGCAAGCTCTAGCGGCGGCTTCGCGCCGCGGATACAGTCGCGGCCGACCACCAGCACAGCGGCGGCGGGCCTATCCCCGTAGACTGTGGTGGGCCCTGAGTCGCCGCGGAACAACTGGCGGAAGGAAGCGCGATTCCGATGAGAAAGTCATGGATTGCTTTTGCCGCCGTGGCGGCGGCCATGCTGCCGTCATGCACTCTGTTGCCCTCGGCCCCGCCGGCCAACGACTACATCGGGCCGGCCAAGCCTTCTCCGTCCCAGGCCGGCCAGCTCGGCGAGGCGGCCGCCCCCGCCGCCCCGCCGCAGGCTGCCCCCCAAGGGCCCCTGGCCGTCAGCCTGAACGAGGCGATCCTGCTGGCGATGGAGCACAACCGCGACCTGAGCGTGAGGCGGCTGGATCCGTCCATCAGCCGCACCTTCGAACAGGAGGAGCGGGCCGCCTTCGATCCCGACGTGAGTATCGAGGCGTCCCACCTCCGCCAGCGAGCCCCGCTTACCGACGACACCGACCTGAGGAGCACCGACACGGAAATATCCACCGCCGTCGCGCAGCACCTGCCCACCGGGACGGACGTCTCTGTCGGGCTGACCGGCTCCGTGCTCACCTCCCAGCTCAGTGACGACCAGCACACAACCAGGATCGGGCTGTCGGTCAACCAGGCGCTGCTCCGCGGGGCGGGGCTGGGCGTGAACCTCGCCGCCGTTGGCCAGGCAAGGATCGACACCCTCGTCTCCGAATACGAGCTTCGCGGCTTCGCCGAGTCGCTGGTCGCCCAGACGGAGCAGACTTACTGGCAATACGCCTTCGCCGAGCGAACCATCGAGATCGTCACGGATGCCCTGAAGCTGGCCCAGCAGCAACTGGACGAGACCCGCGAGCGGGTCAAGGTCGGCACGCTGGCCGAGACCGAGCTTGCCGCCCCCGAGGCCGAGGTGGCCAGCCGCCGGGAGAACTTGATAAACGCCCGCGCCCTGCTGGGCACCAAGCGCCTACAACTGCTTCGGCTGATGAACCCGCGCGAAACGGACTTCCAGGACCGCCAGGTCCTCCTGAGCGACGCGCCCGGCGCGCCGGATGTGAACCTGGACGACGCGAAGGTGTACGTGGAGGTCGCCATGCGGATGAGGCCGGACCTGAACCAGGCCCGCCTTGGCGTGCAGCGCGGCGACCTGGAACTCGTTCAGACGCGCAACGGCCTGCTGCCCCGCCTGGACCTGTTCGTCAACCTCGGCAAGAGCGGTTACGCCGAGTCGTTCTGCGACAGTATCGCCAACATCGGCCAGGAGCGCCACTACGACGCGGAGGTGGGGCTGGTGTTCGAGTTTCCCCCGGCAAACCGCGCGGCCAAGGCCCGCCACGAGCGGGCGGGCTATTCGCGCGACCGGGCAATGCTGGCGGTTGAGAACCTGGCTCAACTGGTGGAGGTGGACGTTCGCATAGCTTATGGCGACGTCAATCGGGCCCGCGAGCAGGTGACGGCCACGGCCGCCACCCGCCACTTCAAGGAAGAGTCCCTTCGAGCGGAGACCGAGAAGTTCCGCGTCGGCAAGTCCACCAGTTTCCTGGTGGGCCAGGCCCAGCGGGACCTTCTCCAGAGCCAGATCGACGAGGTGGGCTCCCTGGTGGACTTCCTCAACTCGTTGGCCAATCTGCACCTCCAGGAAGGCGCTCTTCTAGAGCGGCGAGGGATCGTCGCGCCCGGGGCCACGCCGGTTGACACGTCCGCGCCCCCGCGATGGTGATAGGCGGGACTGCCGCCTGTTCTGAAGCAGAAATGGCTGAAGCTCAGGGCGTGTGCCCGTCCACAAAGAGGCGTGATTCCTTCAGCCGGACGAACACCTCGTCCCCGGCCTTGATCGCCAGTTGGCGGGACTGCTCGTGGGACATCTCCACGTGCAGGGACTGCCCGGCGTGCGAAACCAGGGCCACCTTCACGGTCGGGCCGGCCGAGCGGATCCTCGTAACGCGGGCCCGCAGGGCGGCTGCGTCGCCCGGGGCGACGAGTATCTCCAGGTCATGGGGGCGCACCAGGAGTCGGGCGGCCTTGCCGTCGGCGTCGCCCTCGCCCTGGTAGTCGACCACCAGCGGCCCAAAGACCGCCTGGCCCTGCTCCACCCGGCCGTGGAAAAGGTTGATGTTGCCCAGGAAGTCCAGCACAAACTCGCTGGCCGGGCGATGGAAGACCTCCTCGGGCGACCCGATCTGCTCGATGCGCCCCTGGTTCATGACCACCACGCGGTCGGCGACCTCCAGAGCTTCCTCTTGGTCATGCGTGACGAACACGCTGGTGACGTGTATCTCGTCGTGGAGGCGGCGCAGCCACTGCCTGAGTTCCTGCCGCACCTTGGCGTCCAGCGAGCCGAACGGCTCGTCCAGCAGCAGCACCTGGGGTTCGATGGCCAGGGCCCTCGCCAGGGCGACGCGCTGGCGTTGCCCGCCCGAAAGCTGGGAAGGGTAGCGGCTGTGGTAGGTGTCCAACTGCACCAGCTTGAGCAGCCTGCTCACGCGGGTGTGTATCTCGTTAACCGGGGGCCTGGATCGCCGGGGGCGGACCCGTAGCCCGAAGGCCACGTTCTCGAAGACCGTCATGTGCCGGAACAGCGCATAGTGCTGGAACACGAAGCCCACGCGCCGGCCGCGAACGTTCTTGCCGGCCACGTCCTGCTGGTGGAACAGGATTGCGCTGTCCGGCCGGGGGTCAGGCGACTCCAGCCCGGCGATGATGCGAAGCAAGGTGGTCTTTCCCGACCCGGATGGCCCCAGCAGCGCCACCAGCTCGCCGTCGGCGACCGACAGGCTCAGCCCGTCCAGCGCCACGAAGCCGTTGAAAGTCTTGGTGACATTGCGGATTTCAATGCTCACGGTCAGGCGCCCTTTCCTCGGCGAGGCCCCGGGCCCATCCCCGGCGCTGCTGGAGGAGCTTCCACTCCAGCAGGCTCTTCACGCCCAGGGTGACCAGCGCCAGCATCGCCAGCAGGGAGGCGACGGCGAACGCGGCCACGAAATTGTACTCGTTGTAGAGTATCTCCACGTGGAGCGGGATGGTATTGGTCTTTCCGCGGATGTGCCCGGAGACGACGGAGACCGCCCCGAACTCGCCCATTGCCCTGGCGTTGCACAGGATCACACCGTAGAGCAGTGCCCAGCGGATGTTCGGCAGCGTGACGCGCCAGAAAGTCTGCCAGCCGCCGGCGCCCAGCGACAGGGCGGCCTCTTCCTCCTCGGTCCCCTGCTCGCGCATCAGCGGGATCACCTCGCGCGCGACGAACGGGAACGTGACGAAGACCGTCGCCAGCACGATGCCTGGCACGGCGAACACGATCTGGATGTTGTGGGCCGAAAGCCAGGGCCCAAGCCACCCGTGCAGCCCGAACAGCAGCACGTAGATCATGCCCGATATCACCGGCGACACGGCAAAGGGGAGGTCGATCAGCGTCAGCAGGACGTTCCTCCCGACGAAGTTGAACTTGGCTATCGCCCAGGCGGCCGCCAACCCGAAGACCAGATTCGACGGCACGGCGATGGCAGCGGTAATCAACGTCAGCTTGATGGCCGACAGCGCCGCCGGGTCGTGGAAGCTGGACAGGTACGCGTCCAGGCCCTTGCGGAAGGCCTCGGCGAACACGGCCGCCAGCGGGACCGCCAGGAACAGCGCCAGGAACGCCAGCGACACGGCGATGAGCGTCCACTTCGCCAGGAGCGATTCGCCCAGCCGTTTCGCGTCGATCTGGCGGGATGGCCTGGCGGCGGTCATGACTCACGCTCCCCCGCGGTATCGCCGCGTGCCCCACCATTGCAGCAGGTTGATCGCCAGCAAGATGGCGAACGAGGCCAGCAGCATCACCGTGGCGATGGCGGTGGCTCCGGCATAGTCGAACTGCTCGAGCTTGGACACTATCAGCAGCGAGGTGATCTCAGTCTTCATGGGCATGTTGCCGGCGATGAAGATGACCGACCCGTACTCGCCAACGGCGCGGGCGAAGGCCAACGAGAACCCGGTTATGAGCGCGGGCAGAACCATCGGCAGGATGACCCGCCGGAAGGTCTGAAGGCGGCTTGCTCCAAGGCTGGCGGCGGCGTCTTCCAACTCGGCGTCCAGGTCCTCAAGGGCCGGCTGGAGCGTCCGCACCACGAACGGCAGGCCGATGAACGTCAGCGCTATGGTCACGCCCAGCGGGGAGAACGCGCTGCGGATGCCCAGCGGCGACAGGAACCGCCCGATCCACCCGGTGGGCGCGTACACGGCCGTCAGGGCGATGCCCGACACGGCGGTGGGCAAGGCGAACGGCAGGTCCACGATGGCGTCGACGACCCGCTTGCCCGGGAACCGGTAGCGCACCAGCGTCCAGGCCACGATAAAGCCGAACAGCGCGTTGATCGCCGCCCCGGCCAGGGCGGCGCCGAACGTCAGCTTGTAGGACGCCACGGCCCGCTGGTCGCTGACGATGCGGACGAACTCCTGCCAACTCAGCGACGCCGTCTTGACGACCAGGGACGACAGCGGGATCAGCACGACCAAGCTGAGATACAGGACCGTGTATCCCAGCGTCAGGCCGAACCCGGGCAGTATGCTGCGCTGTTTGAGGACGGCTTGCACCCATTACCTCCGCCGGATCCGACGCCAGGTTCTCCAAGCCCGCGGGCATGGCCTGGAAGAGGACTCAAGACACGCAACTATATGAGCTTGCGCGATCAAGCGCTAGAATCCTCGCTCGGCGGCTTTCTCGCGTTGGCGGCTCTTGTCGTCCGCTCCCTGGGGGCCTGACCCGCCGGGCTCGCGGCCCACTCATCCATCGGTTCATTAGTGACGGGCTGCTGGGGGGGCACGGCTTGCCCGCAAGCCGTGTCCCCTCTTGGATTCGCACAGGTTGCCGGTCACCCGACAGACGGTCCCGACACCGCCGCTACTTTCCCGGCTGGTAGATCCGGTCGAACGTCCCGCCGTCGGCGAAGTGCGTCGCCTGGGCCTTGGTCCAGCCGCCGAACACCTCGTCGATTGTGAACAGCTCGACCTTTGTGAACTGCTGCTGGTACTTGGCGGCGACCTCCGGCAGCCGCGGTCGGTAGAAGTGCCTCGCCGCGATGTCCTGCCCCTGCGGCGAGTACAGAAACTCCAGATAGCCCTGGGCGACCTGGCGCGTGCCGTGCTTGTCGACGTTGCGGTCCACCACGGCCACGGGCGGCTCGGCCAGGATGCTTAGCGACGGCACGACGATCTCGAACTTGTCGGCGCCAAACTCCTTGATGGCCAGGTAGGCCTCGTTCTCCCAGGAAAGGAACACGTCGCCCATATTCCTCTGGACAAAGGTGGTCAGCGAGCCGCGGGCGCCGCTGTCCAGGACGGGCACGTTTCGGAACAGGTCGGTGACGAACTGCCTGGCCTTCTCATTCGCCGCGGCCACGGCCGGCGCGGCGGCTGGGTCGCTTAGCCGGCTGAGGCTGCCGAGTTCTTTCTTCATTGCGTAGCCCCAGGCGGCCAGGTAGTTCCACCGGGCCCCGCCGGAGGTCTTGGGGTTGGGAGTGATGACCGACACGCCGGGCTTGACCAGGTCGTCCCAGTCGGCGACGCCCTTGTTGTTGCCCTTGCGGACCAGGAACACGACGGTCGAGGTGTAGGGCGAACTGTTATTGGGCAGGCGGTTCTGCCAGTCAGCCGGCAGGAGCCCGCCCTTCTCGGCGACGGCGTCGATGTCGCCGGCCAGGGCGAGCGTGACCACGTCGGCCTCCAGCCCGTCGATGACCGAGCGGGCCTGCTTGCCCGACCCTCCGTGCGACTGCTCGATAACTACGTCCTGGCCGGTCCTGTCCTTCCAGTGCTTGGCGAAGGCCGCGTTCACGTCCTGGTAGAGCTCGCGGGTGGGATCGTAAGACACGTTCAGCAGCTTCACCTTCCGCGCGGGCGCCTCGCCGCCGCGGGGCGCCGCTCGGCACCCGACCACGGCCGCGACAACCAGTCCGACGGCGGCGATGGCCAGATGGACATTCCGCCTGTCAGTTGATGGCATTCGGTTCTCCTCGTACGCCCGTTCGGCAAAGCACGTTCCACGGCGGCTGGTTAGATGACGTATCCTATCGGGTAAGTTAGGCAAGCCGATACCGGCCGTCAAGCGCCAAATCCGGACCTGACGCATTACCGTTTTGGGGATGCAGCTTGAAGGGGCCCTGTGGGCAGCCGAGGCGGCTGTGGCTAATCGCGGCGACTTCCCCAAGACGTTAATGCACCCATCCGGACATGCCGTCGTGGGAA
>Ga0315279_10004194_pt1 | contig 19473 bp, 22 predicted proteins | sample YL17G06_20_MG_FD_203694 | JGI IMG/M metagenome (GOLD analysis project Ga0315279, IMG submission 203694) | Sediment microbial communities from Yellowstone Lake, YNP, Wyoming, USA - YL17G06_20 | ecosystem: Environmental > Aquatic > Freshwater > Lake > Sediment | place: USA: Wyoming | collected... | reverse complement strand
TGCAAGTTTACTAAGCACACCATTTTTAGCACCTATCAAAACTTTGAATTATACCGAGTTTTCGGCAAACCAAAACCAAGCGTTAATAGGAGCACTTCTTTTGTTCATCGGTGCCATATTGTGTGTTAGTATTGCAATTTCGCTATATCCTGTATTAAAAAAATTCAATCAAAGTCTCGCTATTGGAGCTGTTAGTTTCAGACTTATTGAAGCAGTTCTCTACATCATTGGTGTAGTCACCATAATCTTTCTATTGACTTTAAGTCAAGAATTTGTTCAAGCTGGTGCTCCATCTTCATCCTACTTTCAAACCTTAGGTGCAGTGTTTCTATCAGGTCATGACTGGGCATCATTTGGGGCTGGACCAATAGCTTTCAGCTTAGGTGCTCTGATGTACTATATCATATTTTATCAAACAAAACTCGTTCCTCGATGGCTATCAATTTGGGGTTTTGTTGGAGTAACATTGTGCATAACATCGAGCATGTTGGTGATGTTCAATATAATCGGTGTATCCTCAACTGTTATGTTAGTTCTGAATTTTCCCTTCATAGCTGCTCAAGAATATGTTCTTGCGGTATGGTTGATAGTCAAAGGATTCAATCCATCCGCAATTGCTTCCAAGTCTCCTCAAGTGGATAGTTAAACAACCATGGAAACCCGAGCCACAGGTCGAAGCAAGCGACAGACGTCATACGAGTTCTACAAGAAGCTGCTCAAACTGACTATTGGGGGAGGAGTAGTATTCTGGGCAATTACCATCGCATTTTCCCTGCTTCCCATCGCTGCGGAGTATAGAGCTGCCTTTTCAAATTGGAGTATTCAAACGGTTTGGGTTGATTCTTTGCTTGTTGGTATGATTATCGGATGCTGCGTCAGCTATTTCTTGCTTCGTTTTTTTGATAAGATTCCAACGAAGAATCCAATTCTAAAATCCGGGATACTAAGCTTCATCGCCCTAGTCATTGCCATAATCCTGATCGATGTTCCCCAAAGTTTTTTTGGGCCGAGTGATGCCTTTGATGCCTTGTATTACTTCCTCATCGGCGTAATGTTTAATGTACCAAGGTTTCTCTTTCTTGGAATAGTTATTGGCTATCTATACAAAAGGCTGTACGGATCAGAGAGTTTCGTATGAAGTCTTTGATAGTTGTGCATTCTTACCATCATAACAACACCCAGAAAGTAGCCCAAGCTATGGCTAAGGTGCTCGATGCAAAGGTGAAGTCTCCGCAACAGACTGTCCCTGACGAGCTTAGGCAATATGACCTTGTGGGCTTTGGCTCAGGGATAGATAGCGGAAAACACTACAAAGAAATACTTGACTTTGCTGACAACCTTCCTCAGGTCACCAACAAGAAGGCATTCGTATTCTCAACCTCTGGAATGCCAATCGGCATTTCAGGTCAACAACGATTGGAAGAGTACACACGCAAATGTCATACGACCCTTAAAGAAACTCTTCAATCGAAAGGCTACCTGATTGTGGATGAGTTTGGTTGTGCTGGATTCAACACTAACAAATTCTTAAAGTGGTTTGGTGGAATCAATAAAGGCAGACCTAACGCTGAAGACCTCAAACATGCGGAAGCCTTCGCTGAGAAGTTGAAAGTTTAAACCAAAATAGAAACGAAAAGCTTGGCAAACTTAACTTTCAATAAAAAAGGGGAAATGCGGGTGATGTCTCCACGGACTGGAGGGTTCAATTCAATTCCCCACCTAAAACGCCACCCTAACACCGCGTTTGCGGAAGGTGTTTGTTTAACTTGCCAAATCTTAAATACACCTTGAATTAAAATGATAAACTAAGAAAGGGGTCAAAATGAATTATTTTAGAAAGATCGCAATAATTGTGGGAGTATTATTTATCATTTATACGGGTGGAGATCTGCTAACCTTCCTATTTCTGGGACCTGTGACGGCTACGAATTATCTTGTTAGTGTTTCTGAAAATAGAGGCCTAGTAGGAACAGGAGCCTTTCTTTTGTTTATCGGTGGTGCTGCCGCTGCTGGTATTGCAATTTCGCTGTATCCAGTGCTAAAAAAATTCAATGGAGGTCTAGCTCTTGGAGCTGTTGGTTTCAGGATTTCTGAGGGAGTGTTACGTTTTGTTGCTGTGTGTGCCCTGCTATTACTAATAACATTAAGCCAGCAATTTGTAAAAGCTGGAGCTCCGGATTCATCGTATTTCCAAACCTTAGGCGTATTGTTATATGCAGGATACCGTTGGGTGGGCAATGTTGCGGCGCCGCTGGCTTTTACCATAGGGTGTCTGCTATATTATATCATATTTTATCGAACAAAACTAGTTCCTCGATGGTTATCGGTCTGGGGTCTTATTGCTGCCATATTGTTTATGGTATCAAGCGTGTTAGCCATGGTCGGTCTCATCGCTCCTTTTGGTACGGAACAAATCGTTATGGGTCTTCCAATGCTCCCGCAAGAAATGGTTCTTGCGGCATGGCTGATAGTCAAAGGATTCAATCCATCCGTCATTGCTTCCAAGTCTCCTCAGGTGGAATAGTTGAATGACCATGGAAACCCGAGCGACAGTTCGAAGTAAGCAACAGACTTCACACGAGTTCTATAAGAAGCTGTTCAAACTGACTATTGGGGGAGGAGCAGCATTCTGGGCAATTACCATCGCATTTTCCCTGCTTCCCATGATGGCGGAGTTCAGAGCTGCCCTTTCAATTCCTTATATTGAAGGCGCTCTTGTTGAACCTTTGCTTGGTGGTACAATTATCACATGCTGCCTCAGCTATTTCTTGCTTCGTTTTTTTGACAAGATTCCAACAAAAAATCCAATTCCAAAGTCCGTGATACTAAGCTTCGTCGCCCTAGGCATTGTCTTTATCTTGCTCGGAGTTGCCGCAAGTCGTACGAGTGATGCCTTGCATATCTTCCTCATCGGCGTAACGCTTAACATACCAAGGTTTCTCTTTGTTGGAATAGTTATTGGCTATCTATACAAAAGGCTGTACGGATCAGCCTAATTTTGGTCTGGTTTTGAATAAGCTCAATAAGCAATTAGGGATTTCTCTCTAACGCTCTCAGGGCGGAAGCTTTACGCTTGGCAAAAGCGAGACCGAGGCACGCGCGATTTCGAGAAATTTCAAGATGTTTTCGCATGGATTCGGTCTGAGGATATTTCACACTACAAGGACATTGGTTTACAAAACATGGAGACAAAAAAAATAGTTATCAAAAATTCCTTCTCCACCCCTTAGATAGAACTTTCTTCCATTTTGTTCTTAAGCAACCTCTCAATATTAGCCTGATGAGAATTAGACAACTAACATAGAATATCAGGGTTCGGGTGACATCGCCACCGTGGTGTAGCGCGCGCGTCGTCTCGCGTTGCAGGCTTTCGGATTTCCTTCGTGTTAAGAATGAGAGGTTTTATGAAGCTGTGTCTGAGGAAGAGTAGGCTTCTTCCCCAGATTGGCTTAAGTCAAGCCCCTGTTCCTCTTCTTCTGGTGTTACTCTCAGCTTAGAGAATCTGTTGACGATTTTTAGGAGCACGAACGATACGGTGAAGGCAAACGCTATGACTGCCAAAACAGCTTCTATCTGGATAAGAAGCTGGTTCGGATTTCCATAGAACAGCCCATTCGCGCCAGCAGAGTTCACTGTAATTGTTGCAAACAGGCCCGTGGCTATGGAACCCCATATTCCGCTTACGCCGTGGCATGCAAAAACGTCGAGTGTATCATCCAGACGTGTGCGCGCTCGCCATGTCGAGACCAAGTTTGATAGGACCCCTGCGACCAGACCTATGACGATTGCTGAGGCAGGAGTGACAAAACCCGAAGCAGGCGTGATTCCTACGAGTCCACAGACGGCGCCGATTGCAATTCCCGTTGCAGACGGCTTGCCCTTTACCAGCGTATCCACGATCATCCAGCTGACTGCCGCGGCTGATGCTGACAAGTTAGTTACGACAAAAGCGCTTACGGCAATTGGGCTTGCAGACAAGGCACTGCCTGCGTTGAAACCGAACCATCCGAACCACAATAGCGCTGCTCCCAAAATCACGTATGGAACGTTGCTTGGTTTTCCCTCTATTTTCTCCCGCTTAATTCTCGGTCCCACGACGATGGCTGCGGCCAAAGCGGAAACTCCGGCGGTTATGTGTACCACTGTGCCACCTGCAAAGTCAATAGCTCCCAGATTCTTGATCCAGCCAGCAGGATTCCAGACCCAGTGCGCGACTGGCGAGTAAACAAAGGTTGACCACAGTATGATGAAGATGAGCAGTGAACGAAACTTTATTCTTTCAGCGAACGCTCCAACGATCAGCGCTGGCGCAATAGCCGCGAACATCAGTTCAAAAGCATAATAGAGCAGTTCCGTGATTCCAGGCGCATTATACTGCACGGGAAGAACTGTCGTCACGCCAACATTGTTCAACAGCGCTTTGTCTAGGTTTCCAATGTATCCGCCCATAGATGTACCGAAGGCAAGGCTGTAGCCCCAAAGGGTCCACACCAAACCTACGACGGCGAAGATTGCAAAGCATTGCATTATCGTGTTGGAAAGGTTCTTTTTTCTAACAAGGCCCCCGTAGAAGAATCCCAAGGCAGGCGTCATAAGCATGACGAGCCCAGTAGCCATCAACACCCACGACGTATCTCCCGCGTTCACCGACATTTTCCTTCCTTCCCCAAAGGCTATATCTAGAACTTTTTTTTTGTGTTTCTATATGTTATTTATGACTTTCGATAGCATTGATTAGTCGGAACGCGCGCTTTTCCGATATGTTTTTAGGCAAAATGGATGTTGTCTTTTTTAGCGCGCGCGGTAAGAGTCTTGGAATGAGCTATAGGAAGACAGCCCACGAAAACCGCAATTATTGAAAGCACTACAAGAATAGAGAGAAAAATCGTTCTATTCATACTGTATAATTCGTTACTTCGTTTTTTAGCGCGCGCGCCACCATTCTTATATTAGGAATTCATAGAAAATAGGGGAACTTTACGACAAATACCCCGCACAAAAGCCTATTTTCCTCAAACAATCCTCCCTTTTCCGTAAAAATACACATCGTGCTTAATATGCACCTCTTTTAGCTTCTGTACCAACTCCTCAGTAGGCTCTTCAACGCATTCTACAGAAAAATACAGCTTTTCCTCAAGCCGTTTAGCTAAAGAAGAATATTTTGAAGCCCAAATCAGCTTACAAAACTCTAGATACAATCCGCCACAATTGAACAATTGCCAGTTATAAGGACCTAGAGTTCGGCTCACCATTACAAACTGAATGCCATGATATTCTGCAACTGCCTTTTTCTTTACAATATCTTCATTCCAATTTGGATCGATCGATCACTATCATGCGCTAAGAACCAATCTATGCGAGCTTTCCTCTCCAGTTCATTTTATGGTTTGATTCTTAGCCATATCCTTTTGCCTACGCTTCCAAAGCCTGTTAGGCTCGTAACCAGTAGAGTGCTAGTAATGGCTAGGTTTGCCAAGTTTATTCCCTTCGGGTTTTGTGTAAGCCAAATGGTGATGCATAGGAAAATATAGAAGGTTATGCAGGATAGAAGACCTTGCACTGCGTGGATTATTCTTCGTTTTTGATAGAGCTTTGATTTCATGACGCGCAGTGCCATCCTAGTTCTATCTGAGATGTCGGCAAAATCGTCTACAATCAGGGTTAAGCCAACCAAAATGAAAGTCCGTCCAACATTAAGTTTTACGTCTCGTATGCTTAACGAGAATACATTGAAGACAGAAACGGACGTTAGAACAGACGAGCCCACAACAATCGCCAGCCCGTAGACGAAGTGATGAAACCCCAGTCTCCGCACTTTCACATGACCAAAGTTTGCGATTGGAAAAAAGTCCATTATAGCAGCTGGAATTGCTGCCCACAAGACATTAGCGTTCAAAAGGAATGGCTGGTAAAGCTTCCACTGAGCCGTATAGAAGCCCACCAAAAACCCGATAACTAGCAGAATACTCAGGAGGCAAATGAAAGTCAAGACCCAACTAACTACTTTCCTGCCATAAGCCCATATAGAGCTAGCCACCCTGTTCATTCTATCTGACTCCCGACACTTCCGTATCATGGACTGGGTTCCAGCTTGTTTAGCTCAGACGAAGATTCTGTGAAGCTTCGCGCTATATATCTTGCGTCACCCCTAGCGCGCGCTAGCCCGTAACTCTGAAGTTCCTCTGATCGTAGACTTGCTTAAGCTTCCAAGTGAATAGTTCATTTAATATTCTTAGCGCGCAAAACGACAAACAACGTGAATTCCCATGCTTTTGTAACAATTTTGCTGTAACAATCCGTAACAATCTCATTTTTTCAGGAATTCCTAATTATATCGGATACTCAACATGCTTTTTTGAGATTTTGTGACACTCTATTCTTGAGACCAGTTCTTTGAGAATTAAGCTCCTTTTCGTGGATACACAAGGACTATTCTTGCGAATTGAGTATCCACGTGTATCCACAGACTTTTTGCAACGTGAACCACAAGTGTTCTATTCTTGGAACGTCAGAACAACGTCTCGGTCTAGAGGAACAACGTGCCTGGAAGCGACAGCAGAAACACAAAACTTCAAGTCTGGATTTCAAAAGAGGACTTTGAAAGACTGGCAGCGCGCATGCGTGTTCCTAAATTGGCCTAAAATGGTTTTTATTCGTCTTTCTTAAGTCGAGGGCAGTTTGGGCTTCATATCTGTCCTTGATTTCTACGAGTACCTGTCTACTCTGAACACAGCAGAAACAACCAAAACGGAATTAAAACCATTTTTGACCATTTTAGGAACAAGCATGCGCGCTAAACTGATGTCAGAAAAGAAGAAGATCTTTTAAGATTGATACGTCTATTGTATATGAGGATGCATGAAATGAGAAGGCGTCTCAGATTCTGGGCATGCGGGGTGTTAGGCTGTTGCGAGGGTTGAAGTCGAAACTTTGCATGTTCACAGCTATTTTCCTTCTGACTTCGACTGTGACAGTCGTTCCAACACGTACTTCCGCTTCTGACACTTCGGAGACTGGCGGGCAGAACTGCGTCCCGGAGGTTGTCTCAATAGTCAACTTGACGAAGAATCCACGGTGTCTGGTTGCTAACGAAAAGATGCGGTTGGTTTATGTTGGGGATGAGGAGGGATTGACCGTGATCGATTGTCAAACAGATGATATCGTGGGAAAAATCCCGTTCAATTTCACGGTCGACGCCCTCATGATGGATCAAGAGACGAATCGCTTGTTCGTCGGCGGGGATACCGGCAAGACCTATGTCATGGACTGCGTGACCAACCTGACGGTGGGCACGATTTCTCATGGCTTCTATGATCAGTATGCTGGCGCGATTAACCCGTTCACCGAACGAATCTACTTTGCGGAAACGGCGACCTTCATGGGATATTACGATGGAGTGAAAGTTTACGATGCGCAAAACTTCTCCAATCTAGCGTTCATCCGCATATTGGAGAGCATCAACATCACGACTGTGCAGGACGTGGGGGTTGCTGTCAATCCACAGACAAACCGCGTGTACGCCACGTGGAGCGCAAACTCTTTCATCTACCTGATTGACGGTAACAACAACACCATATTAGACAAGAAGTGGCCACACTCGTTCAGCTTGTTGGCGAAGGTCAATCCGCTGACAAATCGCGTCTACATTGGATACGTTGTTGTCGACGGTGAGACCTTGGAAGTCGTGGCTAACAACACCGACCTGAGCGGGGTTTTCGCGGTCAACCCGGCTCTTGATCTTGTGTACAGCGCAGACACCTGGGACTTCCATATACTTAACGGAACCACGCTGGAGACTCTGGCAGAGCTGGAGTTGCCCGTGGATTTCTGGGTCGGCAGTGTTTACGGTGACCTAGATGTTGAAAGCGGCAAGATCTATCTGGGTTTGAGCTACGCAAATCAGACGTTGGTCATACAGGGTCCGCCATACCCCGCGAGGTTTGAGGTGGGCGACCTGACGATTAGCCCAGTGGAGGCGCAGCCCGGGAAGAATGTGACGGCTGAAGCGACCGTGACGAATTTGGGCGACTTGGCAGGCGAGTGCTGCGTCGAGCTGTCGGTCAACGGAACTTCTGCTGAGAACCGAACGCTTGTTCTGGATGGAAAACAGTCGGCGAAGGTCAGTTTTCAAATCTGTCGACAGGAACAGGGATCCTATGAGGTTAGGGTGAACGAGCAGATCGGCATGATGACGGTCATCCCCGAGTTCCCATCTGTCTTGGGCATTTTGGCTTCTTTAATGGTTATTGCAATCGTCATCGCCTGCGCTAAGAAGCAACGGCAAAAAACGGTGCCCAAGCGCCTGCGCGCTGCGGTTGATCAAAGTATAGCGCGTGCGTCCTCTTGAAAAGACGCATGCAAACAAACAAGGGCGAAACCTGAAGCACACTAACATACAGCTGTGTCGCAAAACCAAGCGCCCGCTACGAGATATGGTCAAAGTGGATATGTTGGCACCAAGTCAGGCGGTTCTCTCTTTTCAGGCTCTTCTGGCGGTACGTTGTCGTATGATTTTTTCAGCAATATTGGCGGCAGAACAGTTGTAACCATTACCATGCCTATTATAGCAGCATATATACTCTGGCTGATGATTCCTGACGTAATGGCTACTCCTGCCACAATTAACCCGACTTCTTCACGAGAGATCATCCCTATGCCCACCGCGCGCGCTGACAACGACTGTGTTGCTAGGCGCGCGCGGCAATTTGAGATTTTGAAGGATTCTTGAAGAATGTTGAAAAAAGGGCAAAGTGTAACATATTGTAACGCGCGCGCGCTAAGTTTGGGTTTGGGATAAAAATTTACCCCAACCAACCACGGACGACGGATGACGACGACCACGAACCACGACGACGACCACGACGGACGACGGCTAATGGACAACAGGACAACGATAGGCTTCTAGTGGACAGCTAGAACCTGAAGCCGCTTCATGACACATCTTGGATACTTACTGGAACAGGACAAGGATAGGATAGTCAGTTGATGCTACGAGGGGTGGAATTCACTCAAAGAATCATCAAAGAAAAACCTTCCTGTCAGACAACGCTCAGGATGGAGAGTAATAGATAAATCACCAAGTGGAAGAACTGAGGTTGAGGCTTATGGCCGCCAGGATTAGAAGACTTCAAGGCTCGGATCGGAACGACATAATAGAGATTTCGAGGCACGTGTGGGAGGGGCATGATTACCTGCCGTCCGTTGCAGACCAGTGGCTACAGGATCCGAACAGCCACTTCTACGGCGTAGAAGTTCAGGGCCACATCGTGGCCGTGGGCAACCTCGAGGTTATCGAAGACGGTCGAACAGGCTGGATGGAAGGTCTCAGAGTGCACCCTGATTACAGGGGCAGAGGATTTGCAAAAGACATCACGCGGTACTTTGTTGAAAAAGCTGAGCTCGTTGGTGTGCAGAGGCTCCGCTACACTACATCCAACAGGAACGTTGCCTCTCTCAAGCTTGCCAAGATGGCCGGATTCTCAAGAATCCTGAGAATGGCCGTTTGTTGGCAGTTCAAACCCAAACCGATGCCCAACTGCATAGACTATCCTCCAATAAGGAAGCAGAGCCCGAAAAGAGCCTGGAGCCTGCTTAGAACCGCGCCGAATATTGTCCCTCACGGCATCCTAACCTACGATTGGAAGGCTCTGGACAACACCTCCAAAAACATTGATGAGATTGGCAAGACCCACACGTTCTACATCGCTTTGAAAAATGAAAAAGTGGACTCGCTGTCGTTTGGCCATCTGAGACAGGAACCAAGCCGGACGTGGAGCTTCACAACCTACGCCAATGATTCGCTCGGTTTTCTCTCTCAACTCTATCACAACGTGGCAATAGCCATGAATAAGGGTCTCAACTCAGTTGCATGCACACATAAAACGAAGTTTGTGAAAACTCTTAACGAGGTGGACTCGGGATCAGCAGAACGCGAGGGAACTCAACTAGTCCTGCTCGAGAAACAGGTGGGTCTCCGAAAACGGCGTTCTTATGGTGACACGAAACTGCCTTGACCAGGACACCTCCGAGAGTATTTCGTCTCAGGCCGAAGTGCGCTTCAAGATTCTGTTCTGCAAAAGACTCAAGAGTTTCTCAGACCCAAAATGGTTCAAAATACGAGAATCGAGTTGATTCATTATGAAAGAGTATATTCAGATATTCACAACGACTGGAAGAAGGGAAGATGCTGAAAGAATAGCGCAGGTCTTGACACAGAAGAGACTCGCAGGCTGCGTCCAAGTAATCGCCAACCTGTCGAGTACGTACTGGTGGAAAGGCAAGATCGAAAAGACCGAAGAATGCCTTTGTCTCATCAAGAGCGAAAAGACTCTCTATGAGCAGGTTGAGAAAGTCATCAAAGAAATCCATCCCTACGAAATACCAGAAATCACGGCTGTACCCATCGTGGCTGGAAGCAAAGAATACTTCAGATGGCTTGATCAGGAACTCAGAGCGCGCTAAGCATATAAGGGGCTCAAGATTTACCTCCAGAAGCATGGAATAACGTCTGAGAGGTGGGCACTTGAGCATCCAGTTGAATCCTATAGGCTTTGTAAAAACGAAGTTTGCTGGTGAAGAGATGAGAAATCAGCCAGTTGAGGAACTGGAAGCGGATATTGAAATTCTCGACGAATACGCCGATGGTTTAGAAGCCATTGATGGTTTTTCTCATCTGCTAATTCTCTTTTACATGCACAACATCACCGCGGAAAACAGAAAACGTCTCAAAATCAAGCCTAAAATCGTTGTCAGGTATGGACTGAACCTGGAAGAGGTCCCCTTGGTTGGAGTGTTCTGCTTGGACTCGCCTAACAGACCAAATCCTATAGGCTTGTCTGCAGTGAGACTACTATGGAGGAAGGACAAAATCCTTCATGTCAAAGGGATAGATGCTCTTAATGAAACGCCGGTACTAGACATCAAACCCTACTCTCCAGCAAGAAAAATCGAGAAATTCGAATTACCCGAATGGTACAAAAACATAATAGCCAAAGCAAGAGCAAAAGGCCACAACATAACCGATTTCTGAATGGTCTTTAACCCGTCCAGAGCGCGCGAGATAACATCGGTATACAATGCGCGTTACCTATCATCTGTTTCCTTTTTCTCAAATGGCGCTATCATTCTTTCTAGCTTGTTCTCGTTGAGAAGACGGATCGCTTCCTTGAGTTCAACCTGTTCTGGAAGAACAAATATCTGAACAAGGTTGTCTCTCAAAAGGTGAAACGGACCCTCACCCATACCCCCTGAAAGCACCGCGTCAACTTTTTCGTCTACTAAGAATTGAGCAGCACCTATTCCTTTCTTCCTCGCTATTCTCGCTGCTTTATTGACCTTGACATAGACATACTTTGTTTGGTTATTCTCCAGTTCTATGAAGACAAAAAAGGGTACATTGCCAAAATGAGCAGAAGTCCTTGATTCTAGTCCTTTGTCCTCTAACGTTGGAATGCCGACCTTGATTTTCTCTTTGTGTCCTGGTTCTACATGAATTGTAATTGATTCAATATCCTTGAATCGCTGTCTAATCTTCTCTTCGATCTCATCTGAAATCTCGTGTGCTTTCTCGAGACGAAGGTCTTCTTGCACCTCTATGTGCATCTCTCCAAAGGACACAGGTCCAGACTTATGCAATCTAAGATCATGCACTCCCCTAACTCCTCTTACTCCCTCCGCTATTTCCTTCATTTCCCTGGCCTTTTGCGGACTCAAACAAGCATCCATGAGAACCAACACCGCATCTTTTCCAAACCACAACCCCACTTTCATAACGTACAGCCCAATAGCCAAGCCTGCCAAAACCTCAGCCACCGGATAACCTAGGCTGGCAAACAAGACACCTACGAAAACTAGTAACGAGGTGTAGACGTCTACTAGGGAATGTTGCCCTTCACTGACCAGTGACTGAGAGCCGATGAGGCTTCCCACGCTTTTCTTGTACCTGCCAAGAAAGTAGGAGACTAGCCCTGAAAAAGCGGCCACCGCGAGAACGACAGAAGGAAACAGGACGACGCTGGGCTCAAACAGTTTATCCACAGCCTCTCTCAGCATCAAAACACCTGATACAACGATCGTCACGGCGACTATCAGCAAGGCCAAGGTTTCTGCTTTGTAATACCCGTACGGAAATCTTTCGGTAGGTTTTTTCTGAACTAGCTTGAGTCCAGCCCAGACAGCAATCGAGGAAAAGATGTCAGCAAAGGAATGAATCGAGTCTGCGAGTAATGCCACGCTCCCAGAGATCACCGACACTGTGCCTTTCAGAAGGCTGAACGCTAGGAGAACAGTTGCAGAAAGAATCGCAGCTCTTTCTCCTTTTCTAAAAAGCTGGTTCTTCTCGTTCATTCTAAAACCCAGCTCTTAGAGTTCTCATCCTAGTGATGGTGTGCGTGATGGCAGCCTTCGGTAAGCTCTTGAAGCTTGTCATCATTGAATGCAGCAATTACGTCTTTGACCGTATCTGCGTTCGCCTTCAGCACAGCTACTCCTGCTTCTTGGAAGCCACTCAAACCTCTTGGGCCCATTCCGTAGGTTATTATCGCGTTCGGTTTCCGCTCCAGAATGTGGTCGTGCATGTGTCCTTCGCCCCCAAAATGTTCGCCTTTGTTTTCCAGCGTCTCGACGTTTTCGACTTTTCCGTCCTTGTCCAAAGCCACAACAGCATAAAAAGGCGCTCTTCCGAAATGCTCCGCTATCCTAGCGTTCAAACCGTTGTTATCTGACACAGGTACGATTACTGTAGTTTTCATTGCGTCACCTCCTTTTCCACTACTTCTTCGCCTTCTGTTTCAGGAAATCTTCGATTTTCCTGACAATTTCCATGAAGGACTTCGAAGCTGCAGAGTTTGGATGCTCGACGATGAATGGTTTCCCTCTGTCAGCATCCTCACAGATTTCTTGATCTATCAGAATGCTTCCAAGAAACGCGATATTCAATTCTTCAGATATCTTTCGCCCGCCGCCAGACTCGAATATGTCAGATTTTTTTCCACATTGAGGACAGATGAAGCCGCTCATGTTTTCGATGACGCCGATGATTGGCATTCCGAGCTGCCGAGCAAAGGTGACAGACTTCTTAACGACCACTTGTGAGACCTTGGAGGGAATTGTTACTATTATGACGCCGTCCATTTCTGGTAATAGCTGAGCAATGCTTAGAGGTTCATCGCCTGTCCCGGGAGGAAGATCAATCAGCAGAATGTCCAAGTCTCCCCAAGACTATCTCTGACAGAAACTGGCGAATCGCAGTCATCTTCAGCGGTCCACGCCAAATCACTGGCGCATTTTCATCAGGCAGTAGGAAGTCCATTGAAACAACTTTTATCCCTAACGTGCCTGAGGCTGGAAAGGCTCCAGACGGGCCCACTTGGAGTCTTTGGCCTGTCAGTCCGAGCATTCTCGGTACGCTGGGGCCATGTATGTCTGCGTCAAGAATCCCGATTCGGTCGGCGTGTCCGTGCATCGCGAGGGCCACGGCCAGGTTCACTGCTACCGTGCTTTTGCCCACGCCTCCTTTGCCGCTTATTACGGCTATTTTATGTCTGACCTTGCTCATTTTGGCTCTGAGCTTCTGCTCCTGGTTCGAAAACTGTTTTGCTCTCTCTGTAACTTCCTGCATACTTGTCAATTCGAAAACTCCTTCATATTTTAAAATGGCCCTTGTGGCCTCTTCCGAGTCGAGCGTACCCTCTGTCCTGGGGAGCCCTGTGAACATTCTTGCTTCCGCATTTGGGACAGCCGCCGGGTCTTCCTCTTCCATGTGGTTCCTCCCACTCGTGGCTACAATCAAGGCATTTGAATTTTCTATTTGCGTCCGACATGTATTCTCCTCCTTCTATTCGTATGGCTTTGCCATTGACCAATGCATCTGCCACCTTCTTTCTTGCCGCCTCTATGACTCTGTGAAATGTCGGTTGCGATATGCGCATACTGTCAGCCGCCGCTGTCTGCTCCAATCCCTCGAGATCCTTCAACCGTATCGCTTCAAATTCATCTACGCTCAAGCCGACGCTTTCCAAGGAAGTCATTGGAACGCCTCTGGGTTTGAAATACGTCACGCCTGGTTCGCAGCATACTCGCCGGCAGATTCTGGGTCTAGGCACGGTTATGAATAAATATTCATAACTCTCTTAAAGGTTTCGCAACGCAAGCTGGAAACACAACATTCCGAAAACATGAAATCAGAACAATAGCTTTTCATAGCGGTCATACATAAGCGCCTCTTAGTGGTAAAGGCATGAGTGAATATCCTCCTGGAAGTCGAGAAGACCATAAAACACTGACAGAAATGCCCACGGAGAAAATGTCTGATTATTTCTTTCTGCAAATTCGCAACATTTGGAGAGTTGATGGCCTGTATTTTCTGGGCATCGAAAAGAAGTTTGGGACTGAAGCAGCAACTGAACTTGACGCTGGGGCTTGGGAGAGCATGGCTGCAATCGAGGCCAAGAGCCTGCAACGAATGTTCAAGGTTGGAGCGCGCGCGCTAAGTGGCAGCCAATCACACAATATTTTGCATTCGTCGAAGTCTGTTTAGATATTCCTGAACCTTGCCAGAGAATTCTACGCCCAGTTGACCGCCAGTTGTTTCTATTGTCTCTAAAGGAAGACTTGAGAGCCTGAGGCAAGATCCACGGAGTTCAAGGAACTTCACGAAGGGATTACAGAGATCTCTTGTTGCAGCATTTATTTCTTCGTCGTTTAAAGCAGAGACTCTTAACAGTTTAGCATAAGCCTTGACTTCTCCCACGATTTGCTCAATTGGAGTACAGGGTTTTCTCATCTGAGATCTAATTGAGTAGGGATCTTCCAATAGGGAGATACAGATGAGAGCATAGATGTTCAGTTTCCGTTGATAAGGGGCCACCAGTATGTTCAAAACATTGTCACTTCTCACCTCACCGATAATTTTCAGAATTCCTTCTAGTTCATCCTGCGAGAAGTGGTATTTTGAATGATGCTGCAAAAGCTCTATCAAGACAGAAGCCTGCAGCAATCCCACATCAGGTTCTGAGTTAGTCTTTGTCGGGTCAGAGAATTCAGGTCTGCCCACGATTAGTTTGTAGGCGGTTCTGAAGAGTTTCTGCCGTCTTTCATCCATATATTTTGTGAAATTCCCGCGTATTTGCCCCAGTTTCTCATATGGCACTTGATTTTGATGTAGAACTGCACAGCATTCAACTACGACATAATAGGGACGCTCGGAGAAAGACGCTTCGACAATCACGTCTGACTCGGCCTCGGTTTGTTCGATTACTTCCGCCTTCAGCCCGAGAAAATTGAAAGCGTCCGCAACAACGTTTTCGAAATCAAGACCATTCGCGGTGTTCAACCTTGCGATGATTTCTGGTACGGTAGGCATCTAAAACACATACTTACGATTTAGCTAGCAAGACTTCTCTTATTGCCTTGAGCATAGACTTCAGTTTCTCGATATCCGTGGTGTTGTCAATGGCAATCGTTATGTTCACGGGAAAGACATTTTGAGCTACCTCTTCTTCTTTGGGAATGATCTCTACAATAGGCTTAAGGGGAATTGATTCCCCAATGAAGTAATTTCCTGCAGCTATGACATTCGCGTCCTTGTCTTCAGCTAACAAGCCAGAGAGTATCAGCAACTCAACGAACGCACGAATTCCGACGGAGAACCGTGGCTCATTCTTTACCCCTGCGATGTTCGCTATTTTTCCAACAAGATCGTCCTTCTTAACAGGTTTGTTCAACTCAACGTAGCCTATGGTCCTAACAACAAGTGTTTTGTCTTTTATCGTCTTTCTAAGGACAGCTTGAGCCTCATTAAGTCGTCCCCAGTCAAGAGCTCTCGCATATTCAGCACCACCCTGCGTTAGCTTGTAAGAACCACGACTCCCTTCCAGAAGACCAATAGATGCAAAGAACCTGTTGTTGACACTTATGTTGTTTGGACTCACACCTGAGATTTGTGAAATCTCTTCATTACTCTTTTCTCCTTTGTCCCCTCCAGCTTTAAAGTAAGCAATGATGATTTTTTGGAGCAAATCCAGACCTATCATCTGAGGGACTGCAATTACCTCTTCTGGTTCACTCAAATCAAACTTCCCTTCCTTAGTTCAAGAATTAAACTACCGCCACAACGATAAATAGTTTGAGTAAATAGCCTGATAGAAGGCGTGAATTACCAATAACACGGGCGCTAATAGTCAATCTCTGAATTTCAATTTTTGTATGTACGCATCGACTTTCTCCATTCTATCGTAACCTTCCTCTTTCAGTTCAATCAATCGTCTCAGAATTGAAGATACCGTTCCTTGCATGACATTCACATCATTTTGCGTAATTGCTTCCCCCGATCCATGTATGAACCCAGACCTCTTATCGTAGGCTTTCTTCACGCCATCATACATGACTTCTCTGCCTTTGGCACAAAGAAAGGCGCTCTTTTCAGACAACCGCGAACCGAGATAGTCTCTGTCCGATTTTCCCATTAGGAGACTTTCCAGACATGTTGCCAATAAGACAAATTTTACGTTTTGATCCGAGATGGACGCTTGAATCTCGAAAATCATTAGGGCATTCCCAATCCTTCTATCAATCTCCGACTTCGGGTTTGTCAGGATTTCTGTTAGCTTTGATATTTCTTTCTCAAACTTCAAGTTGTATTCACATATAAACAAACTCTGACGTGGATAATACTCACCTGCGCTGCCTGAACTTATGCGTCTTCCGCCAGCTGTGGTCTCTCCACTTACGAATTTTCCCTCTTCGATAGGAAAGTGGGTTCCATAAAGAAAACTAAGTATACTCACAGAAGATTTAGCAGCTTTGAAGCTTATGTCAATAGCTTCACTCCAACTTGGTGCCTTGACTTCCAAATTCAGAACGGCACAATCTTTCTTTACGTGGATATAGTCCTTTTTTGACCGTAAGTATTCATTGTTAATAGTATGCTGGCGCTCCCAGTGAATAAGTAACTCTTTTCGCACTTGCCTTGGCAAACTCTCGAATCTCAGAATCGTTCCATGTCCTAATTTGACGTTATTCGAAGGATTGCGCAAATTGTATATGGGAAAATACCACCAATAAGTTTCCCATGGTCTCTTTTCTGTCATAATCAGTAGTAATAGCCCTATGGCATAAATGATTTGATTATGGCATGCTCTCAAGAGATCGTGGAGTATGCTTCTCGCTGATTTGACCTTCGAACATCTTATATCAACTGGAACAAATGCAAAGTGACCCACCTTAGAAGACCTGAAGAAAAAATTCATGGTAGTTTTGATGAAAAGAAGTTGACTGAAAACGCGAGAAAATCGCTTTCTTTCTGCAAGATATCTCTTCAGCTTGTCATTTCTTGATGAAAGCTGCATACTTGCCGAAATCTTGTTTCCACTCATGCTGCGAACGATTCTCCCAAATTTCAAAAGCTCTTTCCCGAATTTCCTCAAAGTCGCGTTCTGTGCAGTTGTTCACTCTGCAAAAATGCTCTATCAACTCGCCATAATCGAGCTCACCCTTGTCCGCAAGTATTCCTGCTAGGCCTATATGCTTAACATGATGGCACATCTTACAAAGAAGAATAAAGCCCACAAGTTTCTGAATGTGTTTTTTGTCATCATATTCCCACATTTCATGTAGATTCATCATGCCCTCCGTTTCACCGCAGATTTGGCATTTCCTCCCGTCCTTAGCAATGATCTCATTTCGTATATTGTTCCAAACATCACTTGGGAGCAATCTGTAAAGAGAGGAGTACCACACTGTAGACGGAATAAGTTCTATTCTCAATCTCAGCTCACTCATGACCAAGACACCTCGAACCTAAGAAATACTTACCAATCACCCTGCCTTGATTCTGAAAGGAACCTATCTATCGATGATACTTGCTCAGAGCTCAACACACTGAACCAGATGTCCTCAGACAACCCTATTACGTCTATTGGCACAAAGCCCAGAACACTAAACTTCTCCTCTGGCAGAACCTCCCCAGAAAGAGAAACCTGAATCGAATCCCTGTTTGAATTATGCATAATATGAATCAAGTCGGAGAGTGCCTTGCGGAATTGACCACTTACAGAGAAGGCTCTCTTTCTGAATGCCCAACATAAGCCCAACGTCAAGAGGGCCTTAGAATCAGCTTTATCTACGTTGTTGTTCTTGAGAAGGTACTTCTTGATGTATGAAAAGCCTCCCTTCATTGAACTCATAGCCTTTACATCTACGTTGCTATGCCAACCTCCCGCAATGCTGTCCTTCTCATACACCCTGAACCGTCCCTTGCTGTCTCTGAATACGGAAAACGAGGTCTCAAAAAGCAGAATGCAATGAATGTGAGGATAGCCGTTCTCGAAAGCTTCAAAAACTCTACAACAAGAAACTCTACCGAACATGCCCCTTAGGTAAGCCATAAATCTATTGAGTTCTACGCCGACGTTACGCCAAGCTTCGGCAAATGTGCACAGTTTGGTATCATACGTCAAAGTTACCCAGAGTGCCCTTGTCGTCTTTGCACCTCTATCTTTAGGATTGAAGAAGACTAAATCATCGGATATTCCACAAAGGTCTTTGAACCGACGATAAACCCGACTGCGATAGACATCATTACCACGTTTCGCACATTTCACAGCAAAATATCTAGTCTCAAAGGTAGCACAGCGCGCGCGCTCGCGTAGGTCGAGCAAGAATCATGTACTTATCTTCAGAAACCCAAGGAATATACCTCTCGACAATCTCCGCAGGCGAGTAGTTGTACTGGACATAATCTTTGAGAAAAGCTGCAAGAGAAGACATGGCTCGGACAAGCAGAGAACCCTCCTGAATGTCACAGAAAAAAAGGGAAGATGCGGGAGATATCACCAGCTATGGTCTATAATGGGAATTCACAATGTGACGCACGCGGGTAAGACATAAGTTCTGCAAAAACAACGTCAACCTATTCGCGGGGAAAGATCATGGTTAAATGTAGCTAATGTACCGTTTTCGTTGCGAACACCCTCAACGAGCTCAAGTTACTTCCAAGCTGGACTTTTGCCCGATGAACGTTGAGAAAGATGTCCTAAGGAAAGCTAGGGAAGAATATAAAAAACCTGGCGTGGGAAGATTAGCTCATGCTTCTGCTCTGGTGGAGTCAGAAGGTTATATGAAGTGGACCAGAGTCGAGGACACGATGGAATTTGCCAGAAGGATGAATTTCGCGAAGCTTGGTGTTGCCTGCTGTGTAGGGCTGGCTGAGGAGGGAAGAGTACTGACGGATATTCTCGAATGCAATGGCTTTAAGGTGACTTTTGTATTCTGCAAGACTGGTGGTGTTCCAAAGGAGGAGTTGGGACTGAAAGACAGCGAGAAAGTACATCCCGGCACCTTCGAGCCTGTTTGCAACCCAGTAGCACAAGCTCTAATCATGAACAAGGCGAAAACAGAGCTGAACATAATTGTAGGACTCTGCGTAGGACATGACTCAACCTTCATCAAGTATTCCAAAGCACCCGTAACAGTCTT
>Ga0315279_10004192_pt1 | contig 19488 bp, 15 predicted proteins | sample YL17G06_20_MG_FD_203694 | JGI IMG/M metagenome (GOLD analysis project Ga0315279, IMG submission 203694) | Sediment microbial communities from Yellowstone Lake, YNP, Wyoming, USA - YL17G06_20 | ecosystem: Environmental > Aquatic > Freshwater > Lake > Sediment | place: USA: Wyoming | collected... | reverse complement strand
GCCGATCGGCCTCTGGCGCACCTCATGAAACCGCTGAATTCAAAATTCGCCGGATACTACAACAAACGATATCATCGTCGCGGCTATCTGTTTCAAGACAGGTTTAAATCGCTGGCAAGCCAGGACCAGGGCTATATTGAGGAAATGATACGGTATGTGCATTTGAATCCTGTTCGTGCAGGTGTGTGCAAAGGATTGGCGGATCTTGACAAGTACAAATGGACGGGGCACAGTGTGCTCCTGGGGAACCGGAAATGTGCGTTTCAGGACGTGCGGACGATACTGCTTCGATTCGGGAAAGACACGGGGAAAGCGCGATTGAATTACCGTCATTTTATAGAAGAGGGTTTGGATGGCGCGGACAAATCCGCGATGGACCTGATCCGCCGATGTACCAACAGCGGACAGAATGCTTCGGATCCGGCGCGCTGGGTCATAGGAGATCAGATATTCGTCAAGCGCGCTCTTGAAAATGTCAAGGAACGGCGGCTGCGGCTGGCCCGGTTTGCCGCGGAAGGATGGAGTTTGCCGCAGCTTTCTATGATGGTAGCGCAGAAACTCGGCGTTGCGCCGGAGCTGTTCCTCGCGAGGACACGGTCCGGTTTACCATCGAAGGGAAAAAAGATCCTCGCTTTTTTAGGCAATCGCCAGCTTGATATTTCGGTGGCGGCAATTGCCAGGTTTCTATCAGTCAGCGGTTCAGCAGTATCCCGAATGATTCCGCAAGGAGAACTGCTTGCTCGACAGCATAGTATTTCGTTAAATCACTAAATCAGCACCGTCCCATACAGGCATTTCGCGGACGGGCGTCTTTCCGCCGCATCTCTACAACGGAAGTTTTCGCGGGTGACGTCAGGATGATTTCGTTATTGCCGACTACGACGAATTGACCGTCCCCATAGGCTATATCATTCAATTTCTGCTTCGTGCCGGAGTTCCGCCTGTCCCATGTGATTCCATCAGGAGATGAAAGTATCATGCCGCTGTCGCCAACCGCGATACATTGATTATTCCCCCATGTTACCGCAGAAAGAGAGTTCAAAGTTCCGGAGATACTCCGTGTCCATGCCAGCTTTCCATAGCGGAAAAAAATGCCGTTTTCTGTAAGAAAACAAATACTATCTGTTTTAGGCCAATTTCCGGGCGCGGAAAAACCGGCAGCCGATCGGATTTCCCGCAAGGCCAGCAGATTCCTCGACAGCATAGCATTGCGCTAAATCATTAAATCAGCACCGTCCCAAACTCTTACATGGCGGATTGCCGTTTCGGCAATCCCTTTTTCCGCGGCATGGTGGTTGCTGTCGCGGGTCAGGGGTCCGGAAGATTTGCCGATGCTGGTGCTGGCGGCGGCCCTGGTGGCGGCGCCCGGGTTTATCATCGCCCCTCCGATCGCGCGGCTTATCAGCGATATGGCAGGGGGACTCTATTTTCCCAACGCGAAAAACCAGAAGCCGTTGCCGGCATACAGCCTTGTGCGCGGGCCAGGCGCATGCAGGGAAAGTTCGAGGAGGCGCTGGGGACCTACGATGAGATAGTGCGCGAGTATCCGCAGGAAATGCGGGCGTATCTTGACATGCTGGATATCGCAATCAATGATCTCAGGGATGCCGCGCGGGCCGAGAGCATTTCCCGTATGGCCGTGGCCGCGCTTGAGAACCCGCACGCCCGGGAGAGGGTCCGGAACCGGCAGCGGGAGGGGCTGGGAATATAGGATGTCCCGCCGGGACGTTGCCGCTTACGAGCGCGAAGGCACGGCCGGGGTATGAGGCGCGCCCGGCAGGATGGCGTATCTCAAAATAGCCGGATCAGCATCGCCCTACATGCAAAACAAAATAGTCACAATGCTAAATATATTGATAAGAATAGTAATCAATATCTATATATAATTCAATATGTTATACTATTTAATATATCATTATAATAAACATTAGAATACACTATATTCACAAACCACTTGCCAAGCCTCCCGCAATATGGTACATTTTATACATCACCCATCAACCACCCATGAAACCCATATTCGACTATCTCAACTACCGCGAATTTCTCCACGACTATTATGAGGAGAAAAAGCGCGAGCATTCCTTCTATTCGTATCGTCTCTTCTCCCAGAAAGCCGGCTTCAATTCCCCCAACTTCCTCAAGCTCATCATCGACGGCAAACGCAATCTTTCCAAGGAAAGTGTCTTCAAATTCGTGACGGCGCTCCGCCTGAATAAAAAAGAGGCCGACTATTTCGAGCACCTCGTCTTTTTCAACCAGAGCGAATCGCTTGATGAGAAGAACCATTACCTCGGCCGCATGATGCGGCACCGAAAGCAGTCAACGGCGCGCCAGATCGAAGAGTCGGAATTCGAATATTATTCCGCATGGTATCATCCGGTCATCCGCGAGCTGTCGACTGCCGTTGATTTCGTGGATGATTTCAAACGCCTGGGCCAGATGGTGGTCCCGCCGATCACCGCGCAGCAGGCCGAAAAGTCGGTGCGCCTGCTCCTCGATCTCAAATTCATCCGCAAAGAGGCGGACGGCCGCTATGTCAAGACCGCGGCCACGCTCACCACCGGGCCGCAGGTGCGGTCCGTGGCCGTGGCCAATTACCATAAGGCAATGATGCAGCTCGCGGCGGAATCGATCGAGCGTTTCGATGCATCACAGCGCGACGTCACCAGCCTGACACTCACTATTTCCGAATCAACGCGGCAGGCCATGATCGCGCGCATCGCCGCGTTGCGCAAGGAACTGATGGACATGGCCGCGGCCGATTCGCGTTCCGAAAAGGTCGTGCAGGTCAATTTCCAGCTCTTCCCGCTTTCATGCGCATTCGGGGAAGGGAACGCGCCATGATCCCGCGCCTGCTTCTCTCCGCATTCGCCTGCGCGGCCATGCTGATCGCGGGCTGCTCTCTGGGCCCCGTGGCCGGCGGCGGCACCGAAACCGGCAACCCTGAAGTGGTGGCCTGCGCGCGCGCCGCGTTTGCCGCTATGAATGCCGACAGCCAATGGATGCCGGAACACTATCTTCCCGGCGGCGTCCAAAAGCTCGATCCCGCATTGCTCATCCCCGCGTCAACGCGGGAGAAGCTTGCCGTGCCGCTGGGGAAAGCGCAGGCGCGCATCGACACCGTGGTCAATGATACGCACTACGTCTATATCGACGATACGCTCCTCGTCCGCGATACCGTGATACGGACGGACACGCAGTATGTCAACGATACCCTGATCAGCACCCGCCTTGTCGACGATACGATCGTGGAGACGGACAGCGGCGATACCTCACGGTACGTGCTGCAGCGGATCGTCAACGACACCGTGCTCGTCGCCGATACGCTGGTGCTGCGAGACACGACGGTCAATGTTGACACCATGCTGTATCGCGACACTCTGGCGCTGCCGGACACCTCGGCTGACTGGAGCATAAACGGCGGGACGCTCGTTCCCGCGACCTATGTCGATTCGTCAAAGTTGGTCCGCCTGCGGGACATGCGGCCGTCCGTCACCTGGCTTGTTGATTCGATCTATTTGAACCCGCCGGCATCCGAGAACGACTCTATGAACATAGCGCCGGTGTATCTGGTCATGATGGATATCGCCGGCGCGCGAGGGCCGGACACCCAGAGCAGGACCATCGATGTATCACCGGGCAATTATTCCGTCATTCCCGGACTGGGCAGATACCAGTCGCTTTCCAAACGGTATTCCACGCCTTCGGGATATGCCGTCAGCGAGGCGTACGCCGACCGCGACGGCGACGGCCTTCTCTTTATTGCGTTGCCGGCGCTGGTCCCCGCGGCCCGCTACGACTGCGCGATCACTTCGCCGGCGCTTGATCAGTCCGGCTCGTTCGATTTCTGCGCCGGCGCGGACCGGAACTTCGGCACCATTGACGGCAATGCCATCAGCGTATTCGGCCGTACCACACAATCCGACGACATCACCGAGCAGGCGCACTATGCGCGCGATACCGCTTCCACTTCATGGCAGCGAATGGCGCTTTCCCTCGCGCAGGCCTATTCCCGCGATTCCGTGGAAAACATTACGGTGCGGTACCTCATCTCCCGCGGCGACGACAGCCTGGGTCTGGCCGACGACAGGTTGCTTGGCGTCCGGGAAACCATTGCGTACCGCACCGGATTTCTGCTTCGGATCGATCTGGCCATCGATCTGACGCCGCCCGCGGCGCGCGGCGAACTGCCGCGCGCGGGCGCCCTTGACTTTATCGTCACCATGCGCAACGGCGACAGCGGCAGCATGACCGGCGGCAGCATCGATCTCTCCGCCGGCACCGTGCGCGGAGAATACCGGAAAACAACCGGCGCGGACGTTCTGATCCGGTGAACGGGCGCAGGTGATCGAAACATCGGTTCAGCGGAAAATGCGTCGGCCGTCAGTTCGCACGAAGAAGAATATTCCAAACACCGTCGGCCATCACCAGTCCTGATGGGAGGTTGTTATGAAACGTTTTGCTGTATTCGCCCTTGGTATAGCCGCCACAGCTTCGATGCTCGCGGCGCAGATGAATCTCCAGAACATCTATTCCCAATCCGCGCGCACCTTGCAGAGCGTGCCCACGCGCATCGATACGCTGCGCGTGGAAACCAGCGTGGGCAACGGCCTGGCGTCCACCATCATCACCCTTACCATGACGCCGGAAGCGTACCGGTATTGCAGCAGCGCGTATCTTCCGGCAACGCAGTCCTATTCCTACACCTGCACCGGCGCGCCGCAAATTCTTGACAGCGTGGAGATGACCGCCGGCTTTGCGCTTCCCACCGACTTCGTGGCGACCAGGCTGTGGTTATGGGTCAACGGAGCAAGGCAGGAGGGCCAGATCCAGGACCGAACGCTGGCAAGCCAGCAGTATAATCAGATCGTCAATCGCCGCCGCGATCCGGCGCTCCTGGAATTCTATGGGGCGGGATCGTATTCGCTGCGGGTGTTTCCGGCAAAATCCAATCAATCGCGCACCATCGCCATCGAGTTCCGGCACACGTTCGACGACGATTCGGCCGCCTTCATCACCGCCTGCATACCAGTGACATTTGATACTCTGCAGTCCTATTTAACGGAGGGCAGCCGGCGACCGGATCAATCGGCTTTGTGCAGGCCCGTTTCTCAGCCACCGATGGCCGGACGTATACCGCCTCCGTCCCCGGCCTGGGCGACGCGAATTTCTCCAGGAGCAGGACCGCAACGCTCAGCGGAACGCAGGTGCGGCGGCTGGAGCCCGGAGCCATCATGGCCGCCGACCCGTCGGGCGCCGGCGCCGAATTCCTGTGGGCCGGCAGGGATGAAATCGACGGCCTGGTCAATGCGGGCTTTTCCCTGGAATTGTCGGATAAGAATATCGCGTTTGACCCCGAGCCCGACACGCGCATCATCGTTCTTGATATACGCAGACAATTCTGGGACGTCAATGATTACAACGCGCGGATGTATGCGTCACGCTCCTGGGCATATACGCCCGGCAACGCTGTCGCGCCGGTCGATATCTGGGCCCGCGCGCAGAAATACGCCGTGCTCTGCCTGCAGAATTATGCGGCCTGCAATCAGAAATTCAATATCGTGATCGCCGGCCGTTCCGTGTTCGCGTCTCCCGTTGCCGCGACCGCCGACAACCTTCGTGCGGCCTATGCGACAATCCGTTCGGCGCGGCCGTCCGCTTCGGCGTCCACGTTTGCGTCCCTGCAGAGCGCGATGGACCAGGCGCGCGGCGCGGCGGTCATCCTTATCAGTGACCTTTACATGCCGGTGGAATACTATGCGGTGACCAACGGGGTGTATTCCGCCAGCGCCACGGGCGCGGCATACGATACAACGCTCGAGGACCTGTCCGCTCTGGTAAGGGGATCGTCAATCACGCTTTTTACCATAAGCGATGAGTACCGCCTGGTTCAGATCGCCAACAGGAGCGGAGGATTCGGTATCGCCAGCCTGCAGAACGATTATGGCCTGGAATATCGGTATGTGGTCGTCGACAGCCGGCGAATACAATTTCCCATCATGCCGCCTCTTTTCGGCAGCCATAATCCCGCGGGCATCAGCACGATACGAATCGCAGCGCCGGATTTCTCGTCGCTCGTTTTCACCAAAGACGGCTATGATTATTTTCCGATGTATTATGGATGGAATACCACCGTCAGTCCTATGGTTGATATCCTGCCTATGGTGAAACGCGCTTCCGGCCTGGGCAAAATGGCGCTGCCGTCGGATTATTATGGATCCACCGCGCTCCTGCGCGTTGCCGGCAAAATCGGAACGAATAAGCTTGCGGGCGCCCATGAATTTTCCATCACCGGGAAAATGGGCGGGCTTTCGTTCCGCAAAGAGGTGTCCGCGGCAGCCGATGCCGACGCGCGCGCATTCGCGGTCGACAAGGAGTGGCCGTTCCGGTTGGCTGAATACCTTGCGGTCGATGACTGGACCGCCAACGGCGATCAGGCAAAGTCCGCCGGCAAAACATATCATATCGTCACGCGTCAAACAAGCCTGCTGGCCCTGGAGCCCGGCATGGCAATGTGGGATGACACGCTGGTGCCCGCCGCACAGCCCGGACCGACCGGGAATGTCACCGGCGGCGTGCGGCTTGCGACCGTAAGCGCGGACGCGGCGTACCTGTCGACCAAAGACGGCGCGCCCGCTCCGCAGACCGCCTCTTCCTCAACCGGCATGAACATTGACAATGTGGGGCTTGATGAATTGATCTCTGCGCCCATGGGGGTGATCACCGGGCAGCAAGGGCGGGGACCGGCGGTCGCGACCGTGCGCATGGGCCGGGTGAAAATAGAGATCTCGCTGCCGCTTGCGGACCGGGGATTATCGGCCGCGGTGCGCGTCTATGATCTAGCGGGCCGGCTGGTTTTGGCGCGGCAATTGACGGCCGCGGAAACGGTCGCGGGCCGTATCGCCCTGCCGCTGGCCGACCGCGCCATCGCCGCGGGGACGTACGCGCTGCGGTTGACAACAGGCGGCATGGAGCGGCAGTTCAGGGTTTCGGTGCAGTGACGGCGCCCGCATAACCGCATGTCAAACCGGACCACCATCGGTCCGGTTTGACGAATTTTCAGAATAGAAGGCAGGCAGCATGATTTCTCCGCGTACCATCGCGATTATCGTCGGCATATCAACCGGCGCAACGCTGGCCTGCATGAACCCCGCGGACCAGTGGGCAGCCGGCGTGGCTTTCAGCAATGGCGAAGCCATCAATTTCACTGCAATCGAGCGCCTGGGCCAGAGCGGCGTTGACTTCGCAAAAACCGGCGCCGGGGATTCAATCCACTACACGTTCCGCAGCCATTATGCTCCCGGCGCCGCGATGGTCTATCTGGGCTATTTCCGGATTTCATATCAGCCGGACCGCACCGTGCCGCGGATTGCGGTGGTTTTTGATACCACCCTGGATGCCGGGCAGTTCGATTTCGCGCAGGCCGTGGGGCGGGAACTGGATTGGCTGGATGATCCTGCCGTCGGGGTCCTCCAATTGACAGCGCAGGACAAGCAGCGGGCCGTGGATTCGCTGCGCGCCTGGGGCCATGGCAATGGGCAGTACTGGACAAAACAGCATACCGTGCTCGCCTATAACTCCTGGTATACCGGCGATACCACCCAGGGCGGCGTCTATAGCACCAACGGCGTTCGCGGCGGTTGCGGCCTTGATGTGGCATACGCGCCGGTGCGGGATACCATCTATGTTCCGGGCCCGTTTTTCACCATCGACGGCGCGGGGAACGGGTTCGCGGTCAAAGACATCGTACACCATACGCTCGATACGGTCGCGGCGGTCAAGGAACTCAGCGGCATGTTCTATCTGCCGTTCATGGACCGTCTCCCCGACTTCTGGGACAAAGTCGTCACCGGCTATATCGAAAAGGATTCAGTCCCGTATGTGGGCGCCAACATGGACGTGTTCGTGGAGACCGGGATCGTGGGGGCGCGGAGCGTCGGCGTCGCGCGTTCAGCAGCGTCGTGGTCGCGGGCGAATACGGCGCGACTGGCGCGCAGCGTCCTCAGCGACAGACGGCCCGGGGACGATGCGTTTGACATCCGGGGTCGCCGCATTCGTCCGGGGCAGAACCGTGCGCGGATCATGATCCGCTTGATTTCCGAACATCAACGCTGAAAAGCGATAGAGGAGCAGTCGTATGTGCCGCGCTATCACCAATCTGGCAGGCCTGGTCGTCGCAGCCGTTCTATGCGGGTGCGCGCATGATAATCCGGCTTCCGGCGAGAATTCGTCCGCAACCATCGCGGGAAAAGTGCTGCCGCTGTCCATCCCCGCCCGGATCGTCCTCGAACAAGGTCGGCCGGTCGACAGCGTTGCCAGCGATCCGGCGGACGGCTATTTCAAGCTTGACAATCTGGACCCCGGCACCTATCGCCTTCGGATCATTGCCGCGGGCTACGACACCTTTTCGGCATTCATCACCGTGCAGCCCGATTTTTCGTATGAATTCGGCAACATCCTTCTGGCCGAAAAAAGCGAAAACTTTGACGATACGATACCGTCAACCTATGATCATTATCCGGCCGATAACGCGGAAATCATCTACTTACCACCCGACAAATACAGCCAGGGCTCGGGCCGGATCTATGTGTCGATCAGTTTCGACCGGCCCATGGACCGCGCAAGCGTGGAGCGGGCATTGTCCATTTCCCCGCCGGTCACGGGCGGCTACTTCGAGTGGTTTCAGAACACGCGCAAGTTTACTTATCAGGAGCCTTCGGCCGCCTATCAGTGGGACGGCCGGGCGCTTTATGATTCGTCAACAGGTATCGGCGCGAATGCCGCGATGGATTTGGTGCTGGAGTCCCCGTCAACCCCTTCGGCGACGATCTCCACCTATTCCGTGGCCAAATCATTCACCTTCTACTTTCCGCGCGCATCGTGCTTTACCGATACGACCTACACGATCCGCGTTTCGCGCGAGGCCGTGGATACGGCCGGCACGCCTCTGGATACGGCGCTGGAATTTTCCTTCAAGACCATTCAATCGGCCATTTCGTATCAGGGGATACAGATGGTTCCGCACGACGGCGACGACTGGGTCCCGCTTATCAGCAGCGGCATCAACCTGACCTTTCCGCGAAGAATGGATGAAACATCGACGAAGGCGTCCATACACATCCTTCCGGCCGGCACTCCGATTTTTCTCTGGACGGATTATAACCATCTGACGATCTATACCGGCGGCACGTTCATACCCGATACGACCTATGTGATCACCATCGACGCATCGGCCCAAGACCTCGATGGCGCGCCCCTGGGTGAAGCCGATACGCTGCGGTTCCGGACCGCGCCGATTCGCGTTTCGCAATCAGATCCCGTGCGCGGCAAGATAGGTTTTCCCTCCGGCAACAGTCTTTCGATAACCTTTAATACCTATATGGACCGCATCAGCGTGGGCTCGCATTCCCGGCTGGTGTCCGATGCGGGCGATACGGCGTGGGGCGGCTGGACGTATGCGGCAAGCGCCTATTACAACTCGGCCCGCGGGACCTATGATACAACCTATTATCTGGACCAGATCAGATTTACGCCTGCGAGCAGCCTCAAGCGTAATGTGCTCTATACCCTTACCATCGGCGACGGCGCCCAGGACCTGAACGGGTATCCGATGAAAGGGTCGTATGAGATACCCTTTGTGACCGCGCCGTAGATCCGGCGCGGGCTGGAGCCATATGCGCTTGTCAATTCCGGCGGAGACTGGTATGTGACCGGCATGCGCCGCACGGCTCCCCGGCCCGCACGACATAAATTCCCCGGCCCAAGCCCGCAATGCGCAGCACCGCCGGAGGAGTGCGCCACGACCTCACCATCCGTCCCGAAGCATCGTGCAAATCCAGGCGCGTGAGGCCTGCGCTTCGCACGATAAGCGCCCCCGCCCATGCCGATGCGAGGCACATCAGATCCTTTTGCCGACGCCCCAGAGGAGTGCGGGCGGCCAAAGAAGCGGAATCAATCGGCACAAACGAATAGGAAGGGAGCCGGGCGCCTTGCGATTCGCCGCACCCGGCAAAGTTGCATCCTGCCGGAACAAGCTTCTTCCCGATAGTATCGGACGGGCACGATCCTGCGCTGCCGCCGAGATTATATCGCACGGTAGCCTCGTTTTCGTAGGTGCAGGCGTCGGTGCTGCCGTTGTCGAAATAGATTTGTTCGCACCAGTAGGGCGCCAGACATCCGTGAATCTTGTTGTGGTGAAATTCCGTGCCGGTCATGTGAATACCGCAGCAGATATAGATGCCGGCCAAGTCGGCCTGGAGGCGTCCGTAATCATAAATGTGATTATACGCGAATTCACTATTGTAAAGAGACCCGTTCATGCCGCCCGCCGCCCGGTGCCAGTCCCAGGTCACGCCGTCTCGTCCGGCTCCATAAATGGTGTTATGCAGCACGAACACCGGATATTGAAGCGCTTGGACCGCGGCCGCATATGACCCCATATAGTCGCAGTCGTAAATAAGACAGTTGTATACGACACATCCTTTGCCGGCCACAAGTACCCCGTTTCCCGAACTGCCCCCGATCGTGCTATTCATGATAATGCTCGTATCGCCATACAGCATGATGCCGGTGTCGTCGGTATGCGATGCTATCTGGTTGCAGCCGTCGCTATGGGGCGGCGCAATCGTCGGCAAGGTAGCATGATGCGACACATAGCGCGCCGAAATGCCGTCGATAATAACGTGTCTGGAAGAAGAATTGGTTATTGCCGTTGCCGCAAAAAGAGAGATACGGCGAATGGTTATATAGGATTTTCCGCTGAGATCGAATGCGAAATTCCGGACCTTTGCCTCTACCTGCCCGGGGGAAGCGCCGCCGGGCGCCCACAGATAGAGCGTGGTGGTCGATGGATCGTAGTGCCACTCCCGCTCGGCATCGAGCAAGCCCAATACCCCGCAATACCATCGGCGCAGCTCGTTGCGCGTGGCGCATAAAGCCTGCGCAAATTGGATTTGTGTTGCATCGGCGTTCTGAATGATGCCGGTGCGGCATGAGAACCACGAGCTCTCCCAGCACACCCCTCCCTGATAGCTGCCCTGAATCGCCGGAGGCGAGGCACGCGTGGTGTCAACCGACGGGTTGGCCGCATTCGTGTCGCGCAGATTGGGCCATCGCGCCTGGGCCATCATTTCGCCGGCGACGAATATCTGGTTGGCCAGCAGCGTGGTATTGGATGTCATGCGATCGTTGTAGGTTGACGAAAGAGTGACGCTGGTCTTGTAAATCGAGCCGCTGTGAACCGACCACGGGCCGTTCACCTTTTCGGCGCCGCTAATCACAACTTTACCGTCGCCGGCCGACTGGAACAAAATCGGACTGCCGACAAGGCCGCTGCGCGGCGGGGTGACCGTCTCGCGATACGTTCCCGCATGTATCAGGCAGGTGTCGCCCGCTTGCATCACCGTGGCGGCTTTCTGGATCGTCGCGAACACAGTGCCGGCCGCGGCCCCATCAAAGCTGTCCGAACCCGTGAGGGAGACGTGATACGTTTTTGCGGAGCCCTTGGGGGCCAAAATGAGAACGACGGCGGCACACAGGGCCATGAGACGGCGTGAAAAGAAGGGTGTGGGGGTGTTCATGGCAACCCAGCTCCTTTCGCGGGTGGAAAAGACAAATAATAGATGCCATAAAGCAGATTGCCGGGGAGGTTGATTCGTCCGGTTTCGCCTTCCGGCCGCGCTATGGTCACCAACCGGCCGCGGGTGTCCACTATGTCGATGTTGCCGGCGGGTTCCGTTCCCGGGACTGCCGGTGACGGCGATCTCGATAGATGCACTATCCTGCGGGGGGCCGCGGGAAGCGCGCGCGAGCTCCCAAGCCGCGGCTTTTTTGCCGCTATGCTGTGGACGTTGGCAAGAAACAACGGCACGTTTGTCCCGGTGTTGTTCGCGGCGCTGGTGAGGTCTTTGGTGACTGCGTCCCTGGTTTCTCTGACGATCAGGCTGTACGGGTTGCCGATCTGGCGCAGCATGGCGCAGCAGAAATCCGTGCCCGTGATCTGGAACAAGGGTTCGGGGTGGCTGCCGGACGGGGAGTACATGAGAAATCCCAGGATCTCGAGCGTGCCGCCGGTGGCGGCGACCTTGGTGTTCTCGTGTTCGGTCTTCCAGCCGAAGATCCGCGCCACACCGGCCGATATGGTCAGTTCATGGCCTATGCTGAATACCTCGCCGTTAAAACCCCATGCCCACACATGCTGCTGGGCATTATTGATGGAGAGTTTGCAGAAATGGCCAACGTCGGTGAGGAACACATCGCCGCTCCCCTCGGCCTGCACGTCGGTTATGACGGACTCAACGATCAACGCGCGCGATGAATGCTGGACAATAGGAATACCCACGAGTTCGCCGTCCGGCCGCACGTACACGAGGTTATGAATTTTTACCACGGGCGCGTTACCGTCGGCGATCTCGATGCTCGCGGTCCCGCCGCTCTTGAGCAGGGCGCATCTAACGCCCATGACCAGCTTGATGTTGTTGCGCACGTATATGGCGCCGCTCAGGGTCAGGTCCATGTTCAATGCCACGACGGTTTTGGTCACATCATCGATCGCGGCCTGAAACGCCTGGGTATTCGTGCGTCCGGAGGTGTAATTGGAGACAATCGCCCACTTGCTCATGTCCTGTTCCCATTCAGGTTCGGGCGCGGTCTTTCGCGGAAGGTTCAGGGTCGTTGACGCTGAGGGAAAAAGGCTCGTGGATCCGTGCGATGAGAACTCGTCGATGGTCATGCCCGCGGGGATCGATCCGGCCGGCTGGGTTGTCGATACGCAGGAAATGGCTTTTCGGTAGCCTGAGGCTTTTACGTTGCGCGCAAAGAACCAGCCGCCCCCTTCGTTCGTGATGGCGTCGGTGGCGGCGTCGCCCCCGCTCAGATCGGCGCCCACGAGCACCATGGAGCCGCTCGTGTTGCGCACGGCCTTGATCCTGTTGATGCTGACGAGATTGTCATACCACGCCGGACCTCCCAGGCAGGCGACGCCGTTGGTCCTCTGACCCTCGACCGTCACGTTCTGAAAGGTCACCGCGTTGAGCGAGGATGTTTTGATGCCGTAGGCGAACCCCTTGACATAGAGGTTGCGCACCATGCAGGGCCCGTTCTCCGAACCGGAAACATCCACCCCGATCACCCCGCCGCTGTCCTCGGACACGACATCGACATCCGACATCAGCGCGGTGTTGTTGCCGTACCACCAGATTCCCGACGCCCCGGCGTTGTTTCTGCCGATGCTCACCGTGAGATTGCGCACACCCCGGTTGAAACACTGGGCAACGCCGTTGCCGGTCGACAACACGTAGTTTTGTCCCGAAACGGCCGGCCACGTGCCGTCGGCAAGACGAATGACCGTTCCCGTTTTGCTTTGGCCCTGGAGGTGCGGTCCAACGGTATAGGGCGGTTCTTTCTGCTTTATCGCGGCGCGGACCATATACGTGCCGTTCGGAAGATACACGATCTTTGCAAACCACGAGGGCTGGCCCCGTTCGTCGGCGAGCGCCTGAGTAAAAATCGCCGAGACATCGGTTTTGCCGGTGTTATCGGCGCTATAGGGCGGTTTGGTGATATCAACGACTCCGCAGTTGGGCGGAAAGACGATGTTTTCCGCTGCCGAAGGGAGGAGAAAGACCACGGCCGCAAGAGCGGCGCACTGGATGATTCGCTTAACCATTGCGAACATAGGCACCCCATTTCCATTAACAGTGCGGAACTGCTCGCGAGCAACCGCGGCGCCGACGGATAGCGGAAGACCCGCTTTCCGTCATGGGCACGCTTCGATTCGGCCGGCTCATCGCGCATGTCGTAAACTTCCACGCCGAACGGAACATCGCCCCGTGATCAATAATCTATAGACAAACGCACAAGAGAATGGTATATTAGAGTATTAGAGTCCTCTATTATCCGGCCCGGCACGATACGATGAATAACCCATTGCAGGATCGACCGTTACACGAACATATCGCCGAGCGCGTCAGATCGGATTATCTCGAAGTCGACGCGCAGATTCGGCTGCCGTCCATCGATGAACTGGCTCGCTGGTATCATGTTTCATATATGACCATGTGGAAGGCGATCGACCGGCTGACGCGCGAAGGAAGTATCGATCGCCGGCAGGGCAGGCGGAGCGTTGCGTTCGGGGGGCGGGGGGAGGACGCGCCGTCGCTTATCGAATCGGCAATTGCCGCCGGCATCGAAAACGGCACCTATCAGGCCGGAGTGCCGCTGCCGAAAATATCCTGGTTTACAGCCAAGTATGCCGTATCGAGAAACACCGTTTCGCATGCGCTCTCGGAATTGTCGAATAAGAATAGTATCCACAAAGCCGGCCGGCAATGGACCGTCGGCCCCGCGCCGATGCGTTTTCCGTCCCGCGGACCCGGCCGGGATTCGCCGGCGGCGATCCTCGTCTTCGCGGACGAATTTTCCTGGTTGATCGCTTTCAACAACGCCTTTTTCGCCGGCTTTATCGGCGCATTGCGCACCGAGCTCATGAAACAGGGGGTCCGTCTCTCGGTGGTCCTGCGGGAACGGCCGCTCCAGGGAGACCGGTTTATCCGGTGGGGTCTTGACGCTGCGCGATCATATATCGGAAAACTGGAAACGCGCTATCGCGGCGCTCTCATGATTGAAGTATCGCCCGAACGGGAGGGATTCATCTCCTGGGCGCGGGAATTGTCATGCCGCGGCACGCTGCCGGTGATGTACTTCGATTCCGCCGATGACCGGCCGGATTTCACACGCACGAACCTGTCATTGGGAAAAGGCTACTTCCGGCTGGGCCTCGATGAACGATCCGCTGTGCGCCGGGCTCTCGATCATCTTGTCGACCTTGGTCATCGCACCATCGGCTTCCCGGTTTTCCATAGCGGCATGCAACCGTGGGCGTCCAAGCGCCTGGCTCTCGTGCGCGATCTGGCGCACCATCTGACGCCGCGGCCATGCATCCTTTCCGCCGAAATGGCGGAACCGTTCTGGGACACCGGTCTTTTGGTCTTCAGCCCGCAAGACATTATCAGGTTCAGCGAACGGCTGTATGCGCATTCCGGCGCGCATGCGCCTCGCGCGGGCGCGGCCGTGTCGGCGCACCGGGCCGTGCGCGCCGCAACGCCGTCCCTCGTGTCGTTGCTTGACAAAGGAGCTACCGCGCTGCTTGCCATGAACGACCGCGTGGGTTTTCAATACCTGTGGTGGGCCGATGCCGCGGGCATCGAAGTGCCCCGCCATCTTTCCATTGCCGCATTCGACAATGTCGGGGAATCAGAAGCCCTGCCGCTCACCACCGTGGATTTCGGCTTCGCCCGCCTGGGCTATCTGGCCGCGCATATTCTGATCGGCGATATTCCGGCGAAGGCCGATGACGAAGGCAATATCCCGGGTATCTGCACGCTCATTGACCGGGGATCCGTGGGCCGGGCGGGGCCCGCGGGGGACGTGGAGCGGACGCCGAAATAAGCCGATTGCGCGCTCGCGTGCATTAAAACCCCGCCGACAGCACCGGATCGATCACGGTCAGCACTTTCTGCAGAGGGCAGCCGCGGAAAAGGATGAATGCATGCTCCGGCTTTGCCCTTAGGGCGAAATGCTTTCCTTTGCGCGTCACGGCCTTGCGAGGACGAATGTCCCGCACCACCATTCGTTTTCGGCCTGCTCGGATGACAATGAGAAACCGGATCTCCCCGCGGCGTCGATTGCTTCACGCCGGCCGTCGGCCAGAATACCCGACCAGATCAGTGCGCCGTTGCTGCTCAGCAACCGGCCGATCGCCGGCAGCAAGGGCGCGGCCTCAGGATAAATCATATTCATCACGGCGGCATTGAAGCAAGGCCGGTTTTGTTAAGCATCGATACCGCCGATGAGGAACGATACCGGGCCGTTTGGCGGGTTTGCCGCGCGGTTTTCCGCGAGGTTTTCCCGGCAGGCCGGATCGATCTCCAGGCCCAGCGAAAATGCCGCGCTTGCATGATCGGCAACAAAGCAGAGCACGCCGCTGCCCGCGCCGACATCCAGCACGGCGCCGCCCGAAATGGTTTCCCGTAAATCAAGCAATGCCCGGGCCGCAAGCCGCGTGCTTTCGTGATGGCCGGTGCCGAACGCCATCTTGGGCTCGATGCGGATCCAGTGGTCGGCGGGTGCGGCCGTTGGAGGAAGCCAGGAGGGCGAAACCCATATCCCCGGCGCCAAAATGGCCGGCTGCATGGCCGCGCGCCACGCGGCGTTCCAGTCCCGATCAGGCAGAGCATCGCAGCGGACTTCGCGTGCCCATGCATGTCCGGCAAGCGCTGCGCACAGGGCGGCAGCCGAAATCTCGTCGCGGAAATACAGGGCGACGCGCATTGCCGCGTCGCAAGGTTCCTCCTGGCACCCCAGCATCCCAAATGCATAGCCGAATGCCGCCGCTTCATCAACGCGATCGGGATTGACAAGCAGCGATACGCAATGCGTGGTCATGTCGTGGGGACGCCGGTGATCCCGCGCGTGCGTTTTATGGCGCAGAATTCGCCGCACATGCTGCACAGGGAATCTTCGTTGGGCGGCAGGGATTCGCGATACGCGCGCGCCTTTTTAGGATCGATGCACAGCGAGATGATGCGCTCCCAGTCAAGCTCCATTTTGGCTTTGGAAATCGCATTGTCCCATTCCATGGCCCCAGGCAGGCCGCGGGCGACGTCGGCGGCATGGGCGGCGATGCGCGCGCCGATGACCCCGTCTCGTACATCGTCAATCGACGGCAGACGCAGGTGTTCGGCGGGGGTCACATAGCAGAGAAAATCGGCGCCGGCCATGCCGGCAACGGCGCCGCCGATGGCAGCGCTTATATGGTCGTAGCCCGGTGAAACATCCGTGACCAGCGGACCGAGCACATAAAAAGGCGCATTGCCGCACAGCGTTTTCTGGACCTGCATGTTCGCGGCCACCTGGTTGAGCGGTACGTGACCGGGACCTTCCACGAACGCGCCAACACCCCGCGCGCGAGCGCGCTTGACCAGTTCGCCCAGTATCACCAGCTCTTCGATCTGCACGCGGTCGGTTGCATCGCGTAAAGATCCGGGACGGAAGCCGTCGCCCAGGCTTATGGCCACGTCGTATTCGGCGCAGACGTCCAGCAGCCGGTCGAACTGGTCGTACAGCGGGTTTTCGCGGTTGTTAAAATGGATCCATTCCATGAGCATGGTGCCGCCGCGGCTGACCGCGCCCATAAGGCGGTTCGATTCCTTGAACCGGGCCACGGTCTGGCGCGTGATGCCGCAATGCAGCGTACAAAAATCCACGCCCTGTTTGCAATGTTTTTCGATGATGGAAAACATGTCGTCGGCGGTGATGGAGACGATCGAGGAGCGGCGTTCGCGCGCCACGAGCGCCATTTCGTACAGCGGCACGGTGCCCACGGCGACCGGGCATTTTTCCAGGACAGCCCGGCGGATGCCCTCGATATCGCCCGCGGTTGAAAGGTCCATGACGGCGTCGGCGCCGTGCTCCATGGCGGTTTGCAATTTGGCAAGCTCTTCGTCAAGGCTTGCGCGCGATGAAGAGGTGCCGATGTTCGCGTTGACTTTGATGCGCGTACCCGCGCCGATCGCCAGCGGTGCGATTTCGCGCAGCCGGTTCTTTACGATAACGATCGTGCCCTCGGCAACGGCGGCGCGCATGGCCTGGGGGTCCATGCCTTCGCGCTGTGCCGATAGCCGGCACTCGTCGGTGAGTACTCCCTGGCGTGCCTGTTGGATGCGGGTCATGGATTTTCCGCTCTTTCGGGTCGAGGTGAAAAACCGGTCAAGAATAAAAATAGATCATAGGAATAATGAAAAATAATCCTGTTGCGCCGCGTCGCATGATGATACAATAAAATGTCCTGGCGGGGTTGTTCGCAATGGCGATATGATTATGGGAAGAGGCCGGGGATCGTTGTATGGTTCCGCGGCCATCATCTATTTTTCCAGCTTTCCGATAAGGAGGTTGCATCATGAAAAAGGGCCTCACGAAAAAAGAACTCGACCATTTCAAGAAGAAATTATTGTCCGAAAAGAAGAAGGTCCTGGATGAGATCGGGGGATTGAGCGAGACGAATCTCAAGCATTCGATCAGCGACCAATCGGGCGAAAACTCCCGCTACAGCTATCATCTGGGGGACGTCGCCTCCCTGTCGTACGACCGCGAATTTTCCATGGGTCTTGCCGAACGTCAACAGAAATACCTGGAACAGGTCAATGAAGCGCTGCAGCGCATCGATGAGGGCACGTATGGCATCTGCAAAGTGACCGGCGAGGCCATTCCGATCGAGAGGCTGGAAGAGGTGCCGGTGGCCAAGTATTCGGTGAAGGGCAAGGAAATCGTCGAAAAGCAGCGGGCCCGGACCAATGCCATGGCCCCCGCCCCGCAGCCGGCCGCCACTTCGGGCGCGGACACGGGCGAGTATTGACGACCGGCGCACGAAGCAACTGCGAATTGGACAACCCCGCTTCACGGCGGGGTTTTTTATTGGCGGATCGGGCGATCGGGATTGCCGGGAGGGACGTTGGGTGCAACGTCCCTTCTGCATTTTGCGGGCGGGGAACGCGCACATTTTCCCCTGGGGCGATACGCTGGACGATGCCGCGACCGGAGCGTGCGCATGGTATGGGGATTCCGCGCATCTGTGCTGAAGATCAGCGAAATATTAATTGACATCCAACTTGCCCGGCTTTATATTATTAACACCCGCTTCTAAGACCTCTGTATATCTGTCTATTCTGTAATTAAAGTCCAAACGCGGAAATGTACGGTTATTGGGTACTGCGCGGATAAATTGTAATTCGATGTGGAAGAGAGAATGCCCACTCGAATGGATTTGCCGGCATCCTCTGGGAAAAAAGGAAGTGTGATAGCCGGTGAAGGGTGTATTCTGTTAGAAAACACTTTTTGCGGAGTGATAGCAGGACACATACAAATCCGAATTATATTGCAGGCAATAAGGTTGTGACATTTTAGTCACAAAAAAGGACTGTAAATTGGTTTATATTACATGGCAGATGCAGATTTTTATGTAGCGCAGGCATCATGCTTCAAATTGGTGATGAAATAAAATTCGCACCAAGTGATGCCCGTCACATAAGGGCCGATGAGCAGAAATACATTTTTATTTCATCGCGAAAGGTAACATATAAATGGTTGTCAAGGTTGCTCTAAACAAATCAAATCAACCAACTAAATGGCCGCATAATCGAGCCAAGGAGGTGCAAGGCAAGAAATCTGTTGTCCCGCCCGAGAAGTGGTTCGGGTGAGGTGAAAGCCCAAGCCTGTGCGGCATTGCGGGAGAATGGGTGGGCTGCGCGGGTAGGTCGGGTAGGTATAGTAGATTATTAACGCTTTAAAAAGAGGAAAAAATGAATACTTGAGAGTACCGAATTCTCTGTTTAAGATAGGTTGATTTTACCCTCTTTCGCAAGCCAAATTTTTATCTGTGACTGCCGGATTGCCAGATCGATCCATTGCTGCATTAGGTTTTTGAATTTC